>Ga0208980_10000549_pt1 | contig 21465 bp, 13 predicted proteins | sample WetSurMetagenome_3_FD_187993 | JGI IMG/M metagenome (GOLD analysis project Ga0208980, IMG submission 187993) | Wetland microbial communities from Twitchell Island in the Sacramento Delta, sample from surface sediment Aug2011 Site A1 Bulk (version 2) | ecosystem: Environmental > Aquatic > Marine... | reverse complement strand
TTCAGCCGATCGTTTACTTCAAAAAACAGCTGGCCCTTCCCAAAGCCGGCCGCTCGGCTGTCAAGGTCCCGGTGGGTGAGGTCATTCACGGTGTAGCCATCCCGTCCGGAATAGCCGCCCGCCAGGTTAAAGCTGAAACAATCTTTGAGAAGCGGGCTGGAAATCGAGGCGCGCAGGTCTCGGAAACCATAATTGCCGAAGGCTCCCTGGGCTTGTGTAGTCCAGGTCTCCGACGACGAGCGGCTGGTGATATTGATTAGTCCGCCCGCGGTATTGCGTCCATAAAGCGCTCCCTCGGGTCCACGCACAAATTCGATCTGACCGACATCGACCATTTCGATGTTGGAAGAGGAGCTATTGAGTTGCGGAACCCCGTCAATGAATGTGCTGACTCCCGGGTTGGTGGGACTGCCGCCAATGCCACGGAAAAATGGATTACTCACTGCCCTGGCCGTAAATTCATTGATGAACGCGTTGGGCGAATAGGAGGCGGCTTGTTTTACCGCTTGAACACTCGCAGCTTCGATTGTGCTTTCGATTACAGCGGTGACGCTTAGGGGAATCGACAGGGCCGGTTCAGGTTCCTTGCGCGCGGTAACGGTTATCGTTATAGGCTCCGCTGTGAGAGGTTGCATGCTTTTGGTTGGCATTGATGGTTTGTGTTCATCCGTTCCAGTGTCTTGCGCAAAGCAAAAATTGAGAATGGCCAGCAAACACCCTAAAGCAAGCAGGAACCGCGAAATACGATTGAATTGATACAATTTGCTTATACCTTCCAATTGAGTTGTCCTTTAACCATGTGCATTGGACTCATGGTCTGAATTTTTCCGTCGATGGAAAAAGCAATTGAGCTTGTACGACGAAAACATACGCTCCTATGCCACTAACAATCCCCGCGATAGCAGGCCGCAAGAAAAGCCGCCGGGCGATTCACCCAATCGTATCAAACACTAGAGATCTGCCCTTTATCTGATACAGAAGAGAGTGCTCTGCCCACGCAAATATATCGCGCCGCCCGCAATCGCCGGGCTGGCGACGAACTTCTGGTCGGAAAGCGTATTGGTGGCCAGGACTTCAAATTTCTCCCCTGTGCGGATCACTACGACATCGCCATCCTGGCTGGATGCGTACAATTTGCCGTTGGCAGCTACCAGGGATGCTTTGAAGTCATACGTTTTCGGCAGCCTTGTCTGCTCATAATAGGCTTTCCCCGTCTTGAAATCAAAACAGGACAACATGCCCGAGTCAGTGAGAATATATAGTTTGCCTTCGTAGAGCACGGGTGAGGGCGTGTAAGAATTACCCCTGCTGTTCTGCCAGATGATTGCGTCTGTGCCGGTCAAATCACCTTCGCGCCCCAATTTGATCGCTATGCCGTTGGCGTTTGAGTAGCCGCTCATTCCCCACAGGATGCCGTCGCTTACGATAGGCATTGGGATCACATTCGCGCCCAGGCCCATGGCCCGCCAGATCATCTTGCCGGTTTCCAGATCGTATCCGGCTACAAACTTTGTGGCGGCAACAATCACCTGCTTCTTGCCATCAACCGCTGTGATCACCGGGCTGGACCACACGGTACCCATCGCACTGCCCTGCGGTCGCGCCGTGCGCCAGAGTTCGCGGCCCGTGTTTTTATCCAGAGCTACGAGAAATGAATCGCCTTCGAAATCGTATAACAGCACGACTGTATTGCCGTCAAGCGTGGGTGACGACCCCTCACCGAAAGACATGCGCATCGTCATCTTTACGCCGAGGTCTTTCTGCCAGACCAGCTTGCCGCCATGCGTGTAGCAGTAGACGCCGCGCGACCCGAATGAGACGATCACGTGCTTGGCATCAACGACAGGCGAACCGCTGGCAAAGCTGCCGAGCTGCGAATGGTAGCCTTCATGCGGGGTTGCGACTTTGGCAACATTTTCCCAGAGCTTCTTGCCAGTCTTGCGGCCATAGGCAATGACCATGAACCTGTGCTCAACTAATTGCGCGCTATCGGCGAAGGGGCTACCTGACGAACGACCGCCCTGTCCTTGCGTACCACCAGGGGGAGGCCCTCCTTGCCTTTGTGAATCGCCCGGAGGAGGCCCGCCCTGCCCTTGGGAGTCGCCCGGAGGAGGTTCGCCTTGCCCTTGTGGCGCACCCGCGGGTGCGCCCTGCTGTATTGCAGTATCGGAGACCGTCGGTATTGGGACTTTAGGTACCGCAGTGGTAAGAAAGATTTTGTCACCCCAGATCACCGGGGAGGAGTTCCCCCGTCCTGGAACTTCAACCTTCCAGGCGATGTGTTCATTATCGCTCCACTGCAGCGGCGCGTCGCCGCGCGCAACCCCAGTCTCATTAGGGCCGCGCCAGCGGGGCCAGGCGTCTGGGGCATCGGCAACCGCGGCAAATGCTACCGTAAATAAGGAAATGAAAATAACAGTCACCAGTATCCGCATGTGTTGCCTCCTGAAAAGGTCATTCTTAATCGTATTTTACGCTGGCTTCTGAGCCCGGATTTTGCCGACACGGGCGAGCCACAGAGATGTCCGGCGAGTTGGAATTCCGAACATGCTCGACGGCAAAATATAGCGATTTTGCCGTCGTTAGTCATCATAATAAATGGTGAGATACTTTGAACGGGAGTCTTTGACATATCTGGATGCTTCTGGTAAAAACAGCTGCAATGCACAATTACGCGAATCTGATGATTGGTTCTGTGTCAACCTTCTGCAGCCAGCAAGGTCTCTGATTGCAGCCTTGTGCTCAGATTTGAATTATCAGGTTATGATTTGCTTTCCGGAGAGGTGGAAGATTGAAGGCTGATGGTGAAACCGGGGAAGTTCAGACGCTAGCGGTGAGGCTAAGAAAAGCCATTGCGCCATTCTTACCACGCTGGCTTAAGAGATTGTTGCGGGGAGGGTATCAGACTTTATCGCCCTGGTTTAAAAGATTGTTACGGGGAGGGTATCGGAAATGCAGGGAAATCATCCACCCTCCACCTCCTCCTACATATGAGGATAAGGTTGCCGAAGAAATCCGCGAGTTTGCCGAAAAGTATGCATCCCATTCTGAAGATGAGCCTCTTGTGGAGCGCGCTCCTGCCTCATGGGATTACGTGATAACAGCCACTCAGAACTTGATCCGCGAAAAGGTGGGGTTCTCACAATGGGAATATATTGTCCATCAGGCAAATCAAATTGAGGCGCCGGAAATGCTGAGCCTGGGCAGCGGCCCCTGCGGCATTGAAATATATTTGGCCGAAAGAATAACCAGCGCATACCACTACCATTGCCTGGATATTAATGGCCAAATCCTGAAAATGGGGAAGAAACAGGCCGAAAAAAAGGGGCTCAATATTACGGTCCAGGAAATGGACCTAAACCGGATTAAGCTTGAGCCCAACAAGTACGACATTATTACGGCCTTTGCCTCGCTTCATCACCTTGCGGAATTGGAGAAAACCTATGCGGCTGTAAACAACGCTTTAAAAGAGACCGGTATATTTGTTGTGTTTGATGTAATTATGCGCAATGGGCTCCGATTGTGGCCGGAAGCATATAAAGTGATTCGTGATATCTGGGCACTTTTGCCGGATATATTCAAAACAAGTTATACGCGCGAAGCAGTTCCACGCTTCATGCCTGATTTCCCGAATGATGATTACAGCCGTGGCACTTTTGAAGCCATTCGCTCTCAGGATGTATTGCCTCTGGTTTCTGAATTCCTCGATCCCATTATCTACGTTCCCCTCCATTCTTTTTGTCGTCACCTGCTGGATACTCAATATGGTCCGAATTACGATCTGAATGACCCTTTCCATCGAAGCGTGGTTGAATTTCTGTGGTACCTTGACTGCTATTACGTTCGTGAACGCATCCTCCCACCCGGAGCAATGTTTGCAGTAATGCGTAAAAAGGGCAGCGCCAATTCCGAGGTAGTGAGCGAAGTTGCAGGCAGAATGCTTGCCGATTCCAGGTCTCGCCAAAAACATTGGCACCAGCCGCCCCTCGCATCGAGAATAAGCCTTGTGCCGCCGGGAAAAAGGCGTCTGTGGGGCCGCCCGAATCGATTTTGTACTTTGAGAAAATAAAACAGAAAAAAGTGTTGCAATAATCGCATAAACGATTATATATAGTCTCAACGCTTAACTAGTTTTGATCTTCTCACCTGTCTTTTAGGAAGGGATCATTAACCTTAATTATTTGACTAAAAACAGAGGTATTTATGGGCAAGAAAATAAGGCACAACATCCTTTATATTTTCAAGCTTTTTCCTTTAATGTTTTTTGTCTTTCTGGTCACTATAAGTTGGGTACAGGCTGCCGAGACAGCAAAGCAGGCGGCTGGAAATGCAGACAGTGATTTTATTACTTTGTATCCCAATAAATATACCGAAAAGGAAAAGGTCCTCGTTGAAAAATATATCGCTGATAACAAGGCTCTTGAAGCTCGAGGTCAGATCGACATACAAGCGCTTATCAAGGGGACGCTTCCCAAGGATACACCAGGCGTGGTCAGCGAGACTCTTACTGTCACAAAAGAGATGATGCTGTATAACGCCAGGAAGTATGACCCTGAAAACCCGGTATTTAATGACGCTGAATACGCCAAAAAGCTGGGATATAAGGATATAATTGCTTTCCCGACCTTCGCTGCCAACGACGATGCCGTGATGAAGGCCTATCCAGGTGAGGCAAGAGACAAGCTGCTCGTCGCCGATCTCAATCATAATATTACATGCTACAAACCCATATACGCCGGGGATACGCTTTATACAGTCGTAAACAAACGGTTTTTCAATGATATCACGCCGAAGGATGGCTCGACTTACAGAAGCATCGTTATCCAGTCCGAGGCCAGCATCTACAACCAGAGAGGTGAAAAGGTCAATGATGTAATATTCCGTGTTACTGAGAATGTGAGAATCCTAAAAGAGGGCAAGACCGTTATAAACGATGGCGGCGGCGCAGGTCCTTTCTGGGAATCGCCGGCATGGAAAAGTCGTCCTGCCCATATATACACCGATGCGGACTGGGATAAAATCAAGAAACTCTGGGCAGGAGAAAAGCGACAGGATGCAACACCTTTATACTGGGAGGATGTAAAGGTAGGAGATTACACAACCAAGACCGTGGAAGGCCCTATAATGGAGTCCGTCAACCCGACTCAACCCTACGGCATGGGTACCGGCGGCAGCCGCACTCTGAAAAAAGAGATCATGGATCCGGCCATCTTTAGGACAATGCATAAAGACGAAAATGGGATCTGGCTCACTGCCAACAGGGAAGATTATGTCCCGACTGTTCCTTCCACAGGCTCCCGGCGCGGCCCGGGTGGCGGTGGCCCTCCTCCATCTGGCGGACAGGGTAACCGAGAGGGAGGCGCTCCTGATCAGAATGGTCCCCCTGCCGGCGTTCCTGGTCAGGGAGGTGCGCCCGGTGCCCGGGGCAGCGCTGACATTAACACCGCTGACATTCACAAGACAACGGGGAGCGAGAGATCCGTTGTGTTTAATTTCATGGGACGCGATATGGCCATCCGCAACATCAACAACTGGATGGGCGACAAGGGCTGGCTTTACAACATCAGGTGGAGCATCATGGCCCCTTCAGCTATGGCGGCAGTCGGGAAAACTGCTGTCCCTGTGAGTCCTTATTCAGAGCGTTATGTGCAGAGGGTGCCTGTTTTGAAGGCGGCTAATAGAGTTGTCAATGCCCATCCACTCAGCTATGACATTGCCATCATACAGGCATACACTGAAAGGAAGTTTGAAAAAGACGGCGCTCATTTTGTTGACCTTGTGTGGTGGATTGAATCTATTGACGGTTATATATGGGAAGAAGGCGGAGCGACAGTAAAGCTGCCCTCCAAGACCGCAAAGAAATGAAATATAGGTAAATCATAGTGCTCGCTCACTTGGCACACCCGGGATCACCCTGATTACCATACGAGAATATTCAAATCAACAGCTATCCATTGATTCTGGTTCTCGTTATAAGAATTCCGGATCGCATAAATGTGATATTTCCCTTTGGGAGTCTTGCCGCCGACAAGCATAGGCTCTGTATGGTTGCCATTCAATTGCCATTCGACCACAGGGGGCATATCCTGGCCGTTCAGCGTATAGAGTATATCAATCGCGCGAGCATTTAGATTGACGGTTTGGAGCTCCAGGCTATCCTTACCGGCTCGAATTTCGGTGGCCGTTGCCTCGATTCGAACATCCGGCCTTTTTATGAACTCTCGTGAAGGTACGAAAGCTTCGCCCGGGCGTTTAAGGAGCACAAGTTTCTGCTGGTCATAACCTAAAACATAATCCATCTCAGACCATTGAGATAGACTGAGAGGTGTCTTGGAATTAAGCAACGTGGTAACAGACCGGTCGTGGTATAGCAATTCGGTAATGAACTTCGAATCCCAGGTTTCAAAAATATCATTATAGAAAGCGATTTTAGCGCCCGGTTTCACCCGGGGCAAAATGGTTGCCAGCTGGTTTTTGATTGACCAGAAAAGCTCACCGGTTCTCTCGTATCGCGGGTGTACGTTCTTGTTCTGGGAATCGGTTTCGCGCCAAATCAGGCCTATGGCCAACAGAAGGGGCAAGGCTCGCGCAAGTGTGGGACGCAGGTGCTTTAATATTGGTTCACGGGCAAGAACATTGCAGGCAGCTGAAATGAACGTAGCGAGGGAAAGCGCCCATCCGAACCAGGGAATATAGAGCATAGCGCCTCCCCTACCCGAGATAAATGCGATCGGCAGGGGAGAAATCACAGTAAACAACACTGCCCATTTCAGATGATCTTCCCGGCGGCGCCATGCTGCGTACGCCAACATGCTCCAGAGAGCCATCAGCCATGGCGCATTGAACCAGCTATTACGATTCAGGTAGGAGAGGTCCTCGAAAAACCGAACATTGGAATCGAAGAAACGGCCGAAAGTGATTGTCGAGTGGTATGCAAGATTTTCTCTTAGCGTATCCGGGCCTATGGATTTGCCAATGATATAAATTGCGGTCAACAAACTGGCGATGAGCGCAGGCAAACCCTGAGTTTGTATCCAGCTAACGATTTTCCGCAGCGATCTATCGGGGGGATGCCAAAATACTTCGTAGGCCAATACCATGATAGGAAGACTGACTGCCATTTCTTTGGATTCCAAAGCCCCGATGTAAAGCAGAAAGAACACCAACATTTGTCGCGGTTTTAATTCGGCTCCAGCACAGCGAATGTGTAAGTAGTAAAGCAGGGCTGAGAAGAAAAAAGTGAAGCATAGAACATCGTAAACGAAAGCTGGCAGGTAAACCAAAGGCGCCAGATTTGCATGATAGGCCATCAAAACTGCACAGAAAGCACCGACAATCCTCGATCCCGATAATAAGGAAGCGCAGCGATAGGCCAGAATTAAATTGATTAACAATAGAATTGTGATGACGACATGATAAGGAAAGGGATTCAGGCCAAAGATCTCGTATAGCGAGAAGAAATAAGCCCCACCCATCGGCCGGTAGTAAGTGGAAAAGAAGAAAAGCAATCCACGAGCGAGCGCCCCGCCCCCACGGCTCCAAAAATAATATATATTGTACGGATCATCGTCATTAAATCGGGCGTTCAGGCCGGGCAGTACAAAATAACCGAAGTACAGCAGGACGACTACCGCACAAATAATGACAGGCCAAGTTCTCCTCGAGAAGAGACTATTCATAATTGTCACTATTTCGCAAACCTCCTCCTGCAAACAAACCACAGATCCACAATTCTATCTCTGCGATTTGATGAAATACAGGCAATTGAGAAATTGAAGCCGTATCCCCAGGATTTAGAAACGTTCGAAGCTTATTGCCTGATGAGGTGAGGGGTTACCCACCGCCGCAGTGACCAGCTAATCAAGGCCGCCACCGTTGTCCTGGCGCTACCACCGGAATGTCAGGCGTCGGAGCCGACCGAACGAGCCGTCCGCAAACTGGCCAGACTCCCGCCGTCCACTGAGGCCGCTATTCAACCACTGGTAATTTTGTCAGTGGCAATGATCCACTACGTCGGGCATATCATTGCCTCATTGATTTTCTAAGAGCGGTTCTTTTCGGATAGGTGGGCACCAAAATCACCGCCACCATGAAAGGAAAGACATATGAGATTCAAAATATTTGCCTCAGCCCTCGCTTTAATCTTGCTGACTGCAGGCTTGTCGAGCGCCGAGGATAAGAACGAAGAAAAACGTGACAAGACCCGCAAGATGGCAGCCCAGACCTTGCAGGAGCTGTATAAGCTCCAGCCGACGGCTCAGGCGGCGATCCAGAAGGCGGCGGGCTATGGCGTCTTCGACAACATGGGCACGAACCTGTTGCTGGTGAGCACAGCTCGCGGCTCGGGCATCGCCGTCAACTCGCAAACAAAGCAGGAAATCTTCATGAAGATGGTCTCGGCCGGAGCAGGCCTTGGTGTGGGTGTGAAGGACTACCGGGTGATCTTTGTTTTTGACAACGCAAAGGCGCTGTCCAACTTCATCAACTCAGGATGGTCAGGTTCGGCGCAGACGGATGCGGCGGCTAAAGCCGGCGATAAGGGCGCAGCGTACTCGGGAGCAGTTGAGGTTGCCCCGGGCGTTTGGGTCTACCAGATTACCAAGAATGGTCTCGCCCTCCAGCTGACCCTGCAGGGCACCAAGTACTACAAGGACGACGACCTCAACAAAAAGCAGTAGCGCGATAGCCGAGGATGATCGCCCATCGCACTTTTGCCAACAAGACGATCTGATCTGGCGGCTGCTACGAATCCAAGGCCGTTCACGAACCGGAAATTTACCTTGTCCCGATGGGAATGCATTGGCAGACAAGAGAATGGAGCACGTATGAAAACAGGGTTTCATGGATTCTTTTTTGTGTGGGTCTCTCTTTGGCTCAGGTGTTCTCTGCCTGTTTTGGCCCAGACTGTTCCAGCGCCGATTCCCGATTTTGCCGGCAAGTATTCCGACCTGCTTCCCGATCAAAAACGATTGGTTGATGACTGGATGCAGCGCTTCAGTGACATAGTCCAAAAACCAGTTGCTCCGGAGGAGGGGTATAACAATCTCCCGGTTTCAACCAAAACTACCTTCTACGGGGTTACCCATGCGCTTATCAAAACCAAAATGACAGGGCAGTCAGGTGACATTCTTGCCGAATCGGCAGTCGCCATCGTTGACAAAGTGGACTCTGTCGCCGGCGATATCCCTTGGGCGGGAGGAGACGAGCAGTTCCGGATCTATGTTCAGTTAAAGCCCGGCACCCAGGATCTCCTTGCGAGGAGTCAGGAATTCAGCCGCAAACGCGATAACACGGTTTACCATAAGGGGTATCCGGTCTGCTTCCGCAGCAACACCGGAACCCCTTCTATCCAGGTTTCCATGACTACGGATGGGAAAAGGGCTGACATTGACGTGGATTATCACTCGAGCAAGATTCCCGCTTGTCTGATCAACGGTCATTTAAGCGCAGGCAATTCCGATGTCAGGGCCGGCGATAACGACCAAAGACACGACAGGACCTGGAACGGGCTTCAGAGCTGGTGGCAAAGCCTGTTGGGCTTACCTCTGTCGGCAGAGGCCCCATCAGGGGGAGAGAATGAAGCGGTCATTCCCCGGGAACCCGGGACCAAAGCCGGGGAGAAACCGGAAGTGGCGGTTCACGACTTCCTGAACTCCTGGCTGGTAGAGCAGGAGCCAGGCAAGAGCATGGCCTATTTGGGGAAGCCCTGCTTCGCATGCATGGAGCTCGAGACCGGGCAGGCGATCGACCGCGGCATGGCAAAATTCAGGCTGCTCCATGCCATGATGGAAACCAACAAGCGGCTCGGGAAAATTTCCAGCCTGTCCGAAGTGAGTACTGGAATGAAGATGAGTGGCCCGCGGGTCAAGTTAATCGAGCAGCCCTTCAACAGCCAGTTTGCCTTGTATAACGTCAGGGAAGACGCCGCGGAACAGTTTCTCTGCCCCAACCAGTTGGACCCTTCGCTGATATCCGCAAAAGCCCTAAAATCAAAAGCATTTGGGAAATATGTGGCCGCGGTTTTCCGGCTTAAAACCCACGAGCAGGAGGGCAGGACGCTGGTCATGCTTTGGGCCAAGGATGAAGGTTATTGGAGGGTTCTTTCCTATGATATCGACCCAATCTGGGATAAGTACCAGGTACCGGACACCTCCCCCGCAAAGGTGGCTGCCGCACCTGCACTACCTGTAGTTCGAGGAGATGAACAGCTGGTATCGGCAGCCGGCGACTTTTTAAAAAGTTGGTTAGTCACCGGAAATCTGGATAGAGCCTATCAGTCTCTCTCCGCCAGATGCTATGGCTGCATCAATATTTATCGTGATGAGGACGAGGCGGAAGCGCAAACGCCGGAAGAAGCAGAGAAGCTCGTCCGAGAAGCAATGAAACAGATCGCTGAAACGGCGGGGAAGGTAAAATCCTTGAAAGATGCGCTCGAAGCTCCTCAGCCACATCATGACGACATCAAGCTGGTTAAACATACGACACCCCAAGCTTTTGTGATCGTTTCCATCCCTGATTATATGGCGGAAGCAGCTGATTGCACCAAATTAACTCAGGGCGGCATGCCCAATTTTGCAGATCCGGGAAGCGCCAAGAAATATGGGAATTACTATGCTGTCGGCTTCCGTCTGAAAAAGGGCGGGCCGGGCGCCGACATCCTCTGGTTGGTCTGGGGGAAAGAGGGAGGGGCATGGAAGATCATCTCTTACGCCGTAATAGCACCGTGACATTCACTGCAAACACTGTGAGTCAACTCGAAATCGATTAAAAGGCATTCCGCAGCAACTGATTTGGAGATCGCCAGGAGCGAGGTGTCATCTGCTGTAGGTTTACAAGTGTTGTGGATGTCAGTCGGTGATGGTGTAATGAGCCAGAACCGCCGTGATGTCGTCGGCCCCCCCCGCATCGAGAGCCAGCTTGATGAGCCTGCTGCAGGCTGCGTTCGCGTCCGACATGGAGCCCAGCACCTGGCTGATCGCCGCCTCATCGAGCATGTCCGTCAATCCATTGCTGCACAACAGCAGGCGATCCTGGTCCTGCAGTCGGAAGTGCTCGATTTCCGCCTCCACCGAACCGGATTTGCCGCCGAGCACGTTGGTGAGGATGTGCCGGTAATGGTGCCGTGCCGCAGCCTGCGGTGAGAGATGGCCCCGGTCGACGAGTTGCTGTACCAGCGTGTGATCCCGCGTCAGCTGGTGCAGCTCGCCGTTGCGGTACAGGTAGGCACGCGAATCGCCGACATGCGTGATGACCAGCTCGTCGCAGAAGCTGTAGGCGACTGTTAGTGTCGTGCCCATGCCGGCCAGCCAGGGATCTGCTTCCCCTTTCTTGAGCAGTGCAGAATGGATCTGGGTAATGAAGCGCTTGGCCCGCTGTACGATTTCCCTGGCCTCCTGTTTGTCGATGCTCCTTCCCCACTTGCCAGCCGCAATCACAAGATTGAGGAGGAGGTTGATCGCCATGCTGCTTGCCACTTCCCCTGCTTCTGCACCGCCCATGCCGTCGGCAACGAGCATGCCATATCCCCGTTCTTCCACGCGCGTCGGCAGCGAGGACGCAGGGACATTGCTAAGAACTGTTTCGAGCACGCGTCCGAGCCGCCCCACGAAATAATGGTCTTCGTTGTTTTTGCGAGCTTTCCCCACGTGGCTGAGGGCGGCGAAGTCAGCACGCACTCTCCGTCGGAGAAGAAGACTCTCCGGAGCTTCGCTCGGCTGATCGGTGTTTTGACCGGCAGTGTCCACCTTATTCGAGTGGGCCATGAGCCTCCTTGGTGTCCGAGAATGGCATTAAAATTTCAAAATTGCCCTGGATAGCCGGGAATGAGCAGAAGCGAATTGGCTTCCCAATTTCGCAGCATCGTCGCTATTTTCGTTATGCATGCTCAATTCACCCTATTCCTTGGTGCAGCTATTCCGATACTGTTAAATCTGACAGGCTCAATGATGCATTCCTTGCCAATATTCTTGATTAGGCAGATTGTGCTCCATATCCCTGGATGGATATCCCTCCATTACAACTCCAGGATTTTGGGGGAGCGAAGCATAATTCCCGGGAATAGAATCCTGCCAGGACTAACAGGAGGGGCAAATGGCGTCTGATTTCGGCAGTCCTTATATGCTGTTATCCGGACAGATCGTGGATCCCTCCGCACAGCATGCCTTTTTGGGCACCTTACCAGTCGCAGGTATGACCAGAGGTGCCCGCTTGCCGGTAATCTTATTGTTTGTAGCAACGCTTGCCTTGCAGAGTTGACAATGTATCCCACAAGACTCATACGACGCTTCCGTCTTGTCGAGCGGAAGTTCCGTGAAGCGCGGATGTTTGCAGATGCCGTAAGTTCACCACGGCACCCCATTATGGCGCACATTGTGCCGATACGGCGCTGTAATCTCTCCTGCGCGTATTGCAATGAGTACGACAACTCCTCGAAGCCGGTTCCCATGGCTGAAATGATTCACCGAGTCGACCAGCTGGCCAGACTCGGGACCTCCATCGTAACGATCAGCGGAGGAGAACCGCTTCTCCACCCGGATCTTGAGGAGATAATCCGGAGTATCCGCGCCCGCAGGATGATCGCCACGCTCATCAGCAACGGTTACCTGCTCACACCGCAACGCATCATGCGCCTTAACCGTGCCGGGCTGGACCAGTTCGAAATCAGTATCGATAATGTGCTGCCTGATGACGTCTCAAAAAAGAGCCTGAAGGTACTGGACCCAAAGCTTGCATGGCTCAACAAATACGCGGTTTTCGACGTATGCGTGAACTCCGTTATTGGAGCCTCCTTCTGCGCTCCCGAGGATACCATCCGGATCGCGCTCCGCGCCCGGAGTCTCGGCTTCAAGCATACAATAGGAATTGTACATGATCGCTCCGGCCAGCTTCGATCCCTAACAGAACAACAGCAAACGATTCTCAACGATGCATCGATCCAAAACAAATCCGTCTTCTCATTTGCGCGCTACAACGAGTTTCAGATGAATCTGGCGCACGGGCTACCCAACCGCTGGCACTGTCGTGCAGGGAGTCGTTACCTGTATATCTGCGAAGACGGCATGGTACATTGGTGCTCGCAGCAGCGCGGCCATCCCGGGATTCCGCTTGACAGATACGGCCGCGAACAGCTAGATCATGAATTCCACTCGATAAAATCGTGCGCTCCCTATTGCACGATCGGATGCGTGCACCGCGTGGCCATGCTCGACAGCTTGCGCGAGGAACCCCGCGCGACGCTCGACGAGTGGATGAGTTCGACAGGCGGGAAGGCTACACGAGCCAAGCATCCCCCACTGGTGCGCCTATTGTCATGGATATACCTGGCGCCGAAATCGAGTATTCGGCGCCGCTTGTTTGTCCGGCTTACGCTGAGGCTGCTCGGAGTATCGCAATCCTGACACGGCAGGAATTTGTAATACCACGATGGAATAACGTATTCTTTGGGACACGGATGAACACAGACAAACGCGCCGGTCTCTTGTCCCATCCGCATCCATCCGTTTATCCGCGTCCCCTAAAATACGTAACTGTATTTATGAAATTGTGTACTTAGAGTAATTATCATCCGGGGAGAAAGAGTACATCAAGGAACAGAATTAGCAATGGGGATATGCGGAAATGGCGATAATTGATTTGAGTTTTAAAGCAATATTCTTGAGGATATCGGTATTATTCATTTTTTTAATGAACATTGAAATGTCTTTGGTAAATTCCGGGCTCGCTTACTTTGCCAAAGCATTTCCAAATGCGGACCCGACTTCCATTTCGCTTATTTTCTCTATTAGCACCTTATCCGCCTTAATAGTGTCAATCTTAGTAATGCCCCAATTAGTCAAGAGATATGATAAAAGAAATATCGTTTTAATTGCTTTATATATTTATATCATCGGCGGTATTGGTCCTGCATTTTTTAACGCCACTATAGGCCAGGTCTTAATATGCAGAGCGCTTCTGGGAGTTGGAGTTGGACTTTCAGCACCTTTATGTGGAGCAATTATTAATGAATTATATAGCGGCATGGATAAGACTAATATGCTCGGATGGGCAAATGCTGTTGACAGCTGTGTTGGCATAGTTTTGACTTTAATAGCAGGTTTTTTGTGCACCCTTAATTGGAAATACGCCTTTTTTGCCTATGGTTTCTTTGTAATTGTTCTCTTAATGGAATACTTCTCATTACCTTCGATGCCTGTGCCAATAGTGACAGATACTAAAGGGGTTGAGCACAAAGCAAAGGCATCTTACACTCCAAGACAGTATGTGAAACTGTTCATCGTTTTATTATATGGATTATCATTTGGGACGTTCCTCGGAGTGATATTAATGAAAATTGCCATATTTATTGCGGATCTGAAACTTGGTGATGCCTTGTTTACTGCCAGTGTCATGTCGTTCTTTACAGTGGGTGTTCTGACAACATCATTCTTATACGGCGTATTGGAGAAAATTACAAAAAGATATATTATCGTTGTAGCTCCAATTTTTGTGGGTTTAGGCACATTATTGGTATTCAATTCAAGTTCCACAGCCGCGCTAATTCCCGCGGTATTTATTGTTGGAATGGGGTTAGGTCTTATGCAGCCTATAACCACAACCAAAGTGCTGGCCATAGGCCCCGTATTTAACGGCGGATTTGCCAACTCTATAAATGTCGGTGTCATGTCCAGCAGTTTGTTTCTGGCAACATACGTGGAAAAGATCGTTGGGCTCTTCATCCAGCCAACGGCAAGAAATCTCATTGGAACGGTTAGCTTCCTGTTTATATTCATCACCGTGATCAGTCTTTTCTATGTAATTTGGAATCCGCTTAAGGGCGTTAACGATGAGCGAAAAGAAGCTATGGCAGCATACGTTTAGTTGATTGGGTTTTGGACCGTGGAACGGCCGGCCCGGGAAACGGAGAAAAATATGGATCGATTGTTGTGGGATCCAATATTTACCTTCAGAGGCAAAAAACATGAGCAATGAAAGTCTTCTTGAAATGTCAGCGGATGTTGTTGTTATAGGCGGCTCAGCCGCTGGTCTGCCTGCTGCTATAAGGGCCAAGGAGGCAGGCGCTAAAAAGGTCATCCTTTTGGACAAAACCAAACAAATGGGCGGATGCGCGCGGCTGGCCGCGGGAATGTTCGCAGTGGGCAGCCCGGCTCAAAAACGATTGGGGATACATTTAAATGCCGACGAGTGTTTTACGGAGCATATGGAGCTGCATAACTGGCGATGTGATGCCATGTTGGTGCGCAAGTGGATGCTGGGTTCAGGCGAAGTAGTTCGTTGGCTGGAAAGTAAGGGTGCTGTTTTCAACTCTGTATCTACGTTTAACACCTATAAGGGCAAAAAGGTCTATCATGGAATAAAAGTTAAAAAAGGCGCTCAGGCCGGCAATGAAATAGTCAAAGCCCTAATCAACGAATGCGACAGAATCGGAGTGGAGATTTTCAGGGAGGTAAGAGCCGACAAGTTACTCACAAATGAAAAAGGAACGGTGGTTGGCGTGTTAGCTCATAATATTGACGGCCAGACTCAATACAGAATCTCTGCCAGAAGCGTCGTCATCGCCACCGGCGCCATTAGCTCCAATGATGAATTGGTAAGGAGATTCATGCCTTTTGATAACCATGATGAGACAAAAATTATGACTAAATTGCCTCACAATACCGGCGATGGCTTCCTTATGGCTGAAGAGGTCGGGGCGGACTGCGTGCCCGTAGGGGCTCTGCTTATGGGGCCCCACAATCATCCCAATAATATCCGGGTGGGGCTTGTTATTCGGCGCCCTCACCCTATGACAGTCAATAAAAATGGTGAACGTTTTACTGATGAAACCCTTTATGCCATGCATCCTTTCAGTTGGTTTGCGGGACAGTCCCTGGACATTCAACCTGGCAAAGTCTGTTACCCTATTTACGATCAAAAGATTTTGGAGGATATGATCGCGAAGAAGGTCAACTACTACGGACTTGAAGAGGGTCAGGGAAGAATCAAGGTCGGCACGGACATGATGAAGAGCTATGGCTCGGAAGAAGGCGTGGAGCTTGAAGAGGTCAGCGACACTGAATGGCTTAACCGTGTGGAAAAAGATATCCGGTCCGAAGCGGAAAAGGATCGCGTAAAAATTGCTGATACCCTGGACGAAATTGCCGAGTGGATCGGCGTAGAGCCCAAGGTTCTGAAAGCCAGCGTCGAACGCTACAATACATTCTGCAAAAACGGATACGACGCAGATTTTCTCAAGGACAAGGAATTTCTTCTGCCGATAAAGAATCCTCCTTATTATTGCTTTATTGCACATCAGGGCATAGACACAATCATCGGCCCCATTAAAATAAATCATAACCAGCAGGTAATCAATAAGACGCATAAGCCAATCCAGGGCCTCTATGCTGCGGGCGTATGCACTGGAGGCTGGGTCAATAACACCTATAGCTATCCGGGCTCCTGCCTGGGCTATTCGGTCTATTCAGGTTACGCGGCGGGTAAGATCGCAGGCGAATATGCGTCAAATGAATAATATGAAACCTCCGACAACTTGATAAGGGTGTCAACCATTTGTGCAATAACCACACCGGAAATTGATGTATTGAAGTAGATAATTCTTCTGTAAAATTCTGACAAGGAAGTTTTCTGTTATGAGAATAAGAGAAACGGGAAAAGTCGAAAAACTCAAGGCCGACATTGTGGTTATCGGCAGCGGCGGCGGTCTGGCAGCGGCGGTGGCAGCGGCGGAACAGGGCGCTGCCGGGATAGTTGTGCTGGAGAAACAAGGTATCCTTGGCGGCAGCGCCAAGATGGCTCAGGGTCTTTTTGCCTGTGAGAGTCCTATACAGAAACGGGATAATATCATTGCCGACAAGGATGAGTGCTTTAGGACTTACATGAGGTGGCACCACTGGACCGTCAACCCCAGGATTGCCCGAGCCTACATCAACAAGTCCGGAGATACCATCAGATGGTTTCAGGAAAAGGGCGTGGATTTCGTCATCAGGATGTGGTACCCCAACCAGAAATTCCGTATTTTCCACTGGCCGTTGAAGGGCAAAGGGCCGGAGTTCGGCAGGGGGGCCGAGATGATCAAGGCCCTGACTCGGGAAGCTAAGGAAATGGGGATAAGGTTGATGCTTCGCACCTGCGCCAAGAGGTTGCTGCGGGGTGCCGATGGCAGCATAGACGGAGTAGTGGCAGAAGCGGGCGGAAAAGAGTTTACCGTCAAGACCAGGAGCGTCATTATCGGCACAGGCACGATTGCCGGTAACCTGGAGCTGCTCAAGAGGTTTTGCCCGGACGATTACTTCGAGGGAATGCATATATGGGAAGGGATTAAGCATCACACCGGCGACGGGCTTATCATGGCTGAGGAAATAGGCGCAGCCACGCCGCGTCGCATCCCTATGAGCGGGGAGGGGCCTCATCCCGATTACGGCAACAAGCCGGGAAATCTGGCGGCCAGCATCAAGGAGCCCATTGCCGGCATTGTCAAGGAGGGTTGGCTGGTCTGGGTGAATAAACTCGGAAGGCGTTTCGTTGATGAAACCGCCGGTTTCATGCTCCCGGAAAGCGGTAACGCCCTGTCTCGGCAACCGGGAAAGGTGATGTACACTCTTTTTGATGACCGGATGAGGCAGGACATGGAAGAAACGGGGATGCTTGTAGGCCGGGGTTGGGGCAAGGAGGAGGAGAGCCAGAGAGTATCGTTGCCAGGATTGAAGGAACTACTGCAGAAAAGGAGCGCCAAAGGGGATGAAAGCCTTGTGCACACGGCCGATACCTGGGATGAAATGGCCCGCTGGATTGGAGCAGACGCGAAAGTCCTGAAAGCCGAAATAGAAGAGTACAATTCCTTTTGCAGCCACGGATATGATGCGATTTTTGCCAAGGATCGGAGGCACCTGATACCGCTGTGCAATCCTCCCTACTATGGCATCAGAAGCACCATATCTACAGGCGGTGTCCTAGGCGGCATCAAGATAAATGAACGCATGCAGGTACAGGATACACAGGGGGATATAATTCCCGGGCTTTACGCTATCGGAGACATTGCCAGCGGCCTGGAGGCGCCGACCTATTGCGGCGAGCTGTGCGGAAGCGGACTGGGTTTTGCAATGAACTCGGGCCGGATTGCCGGAGAAGAGGCAGCCAGGTATGTTCTGGGGAAATAGGTCAAGGCTTATTCAGTTCTCGCTGCACTTCGAGTATTGATGCGTTTCCAACCATAACCATTCTTCACCCAAAGGGACAGACTCCGGGCTGCCCCTTTTTCTTCCTCTCCTGAACTATTCGCAGCCAATTCTTCGAATAAAACCCTTGATCATCTGTATACCGATCGGTATAGTCTTCGGCGGTAAAGAGAGGCTCCCATGCGTGGCGGACGAGAGGTCATCTTAAAGGCAGCGATGCAGGTATTTGCCGAAAAAAGCTATGCAGGCGCTTCAATTCGCGAGATTTGCAAGGCTGCCGGAGTTACGAAACCGGTCCTTTATTATCACTTTCGGAGCAAAGAACATCTCTATCAAGAGCTGTTGATCGACATTTTTGATGATTTCCGAAAGAGCCTGCTGCGTTCATCTAAATTCCGGGGAACGTTGCGTGATAAGTTGATCAATTATCTTCACTCAGAATTCCGGGATACCCTAAAAAAACCAGTGTTGACACGGTTTTTATTCCGAACTATGTTTTCTCCGAGTGCAGACAGTCCTTTTTTCAACTTTATTGAAGAGTTCGAGAGGCAACGTCAGGTGATCGGCGATTTCTTCCTTGAGGGAGATAAATCCGGCCGGGATCGCCGCAATGCGCAATTCTATGCCACCGTGCTGATGGGCATGGAACTCATTGCCATCCTGGAGCACTTTTTCACCGAGCGGACAACGCTTACCCGGCGAAACGTCGAGAGATATGTTGACTTCCTTTTGCGGGGCTGTGCCGGTACATAATCTGTTTATACCGGACGGTAAAGAAAAGGTATGCTATCCATGAGAACATTTTATTATCGAAATCTGACCATGGTCTTTTTGATCCTGGAGTGCCTTTTGCCTGTTTTCGGGCAGGAGAGCGGAGAGCCCCTGACGCTTCAAGATGCGGTTAAGCTCGCGCTTGAGCGCAATCCGGAGGTGCTGATTGCCAAAGAGCAGTTGGCAGAGCTCAAAGGAACGATAAAGGAAGTGAAAGCAGGGGCTTTCCCGCAGATCAGCGCCGAAGGCACCAGTATGCGGATGCGAGATCCCAGCATTTTGAACAGCGGTAGTTTCGAAAATGTGCCTCAGGAATTCAAGGATGCCCTGGTTCCCGTGGGTACCAACCTGTTTGACATTGCGGTCACTGTCAAGCAGCCGCTCTATACTGCGGGCAAGGTGAGGACCGCCATAAGGTTGGCAGAGAAAAGCCTGCAGGAAAAAACAGATACACTGGAAGCGGTTCAGCGGCAAGTGACCTTCAGAGTGTTTCAGGCATTCCAGAATATCCTGGTAGTTGAAGAAAACCTCTCGGTAACGCGCGAAACTCGTCAGCAGTGGCAAGAGCACCTGCAGCAGGCGCAGAATCGCTATAAGCAAGGCGTTGCTACCGAAATTGACGTATTGAGATCCGAGGTTAACGTCTCAAACATTGAACCGGAGCTGATTCGTGCCGAAAATCGCCTGAGCCAGGCCCGGAGCGCCTTGAACAATTTAATCGTTACGGATCTCGCAGCGCCGACGAAAATTGTCGGGAAACTTGAATATCATGCCATCCCGGTCCCCGATTTGGAGGAGCTCGAGCGCCAGAGTCTGGAAGCTCTGCCGGAGATCCGGGCGGCACAACTCCAATGTGAGGAAGCAAAGCTCACACTTTCGTTGGCAAATGCCCAAAACAAGCTCAACATTGACATGGATGGCCGCTTTGGTTATTCCACAAAGGAGCCAAGGAATATCTTTAATAGTGAATTTTCTCGATGGAGCGTTACTTTCAACTTCAAGCTGCCTTTATATGACGGCGGCCGCAAGGCGGGCCAGGTGGAACAGGCGTTGTCCAGATTGCGCAGCGTCGAGCAAAACCTTGCTCAACTCAAGAACAACGTTCGGCTGGAAATCAAGTTGGCGCGCGATGAAATGATATCTGCCGCAAGGGCGATCGCCGCCGCTCAACTAAACGTCACTCAGGCCGAAAAGGTCCTGACCATGATGCAGGCTAATTATCAATTTGGTGCTGCCACAACGCTGGACATTGTGGACTCGCAAGCGGCCTTGACTCAGGCGCAAAATGCCAGGATTATAGCGGTTTATTCCTACGAAATTGCAAAGGGACGCATGCGGCTTGCTGCAGGCAGTCCAATCCTTGACGAGGAGGCAGGGCAGCGATGAGGCAGCAAACAGAAGACCTTCCAGCTGCTTCGCTGCGCAGCCCGCGCAATTGTTCTGCCACGCGAATTCATTCTGGATATCCGCACCTAAACTCTCGGAGCAGAGTTCAATGATTAAGACAAACAAGGCATTTATTGTATCGCTGGCAGTAATTGCTCTGCTGGCGGCTAATTGCAGGAAAAAGGAGACAGAAGCCACGCTGACTGGAGAGACTCCTGCAGTTCCGGTCAAGGTGGTCCAGGTGCAGGCTTCCCCGCTTGCCGTGACCATCACCATCACCGGAAACCTGGTGTCTAAAACCTGGGTTGAGGTGAAAGCCGAGACCATGGGCCGTGTTGTAAAGTTTCCAAAGCAGGAGGGGGATCCGGTCTCAGCCGGCGAAGCAGTCGCCTGGGTTAACACGGAGAATTACGAGCTCGCGCTCCGTCAGGCGCAGACTGCTGTTCAGGTAGCCGAGGCGGGTTTGGGAAAAGCCCGCGTGATGGCGGAGCACAATCAGTCCGAACTGGAAAGGTCGCAGAACCTGCTCAAGTCAGGCGGGATCACCGAAAAGGAACTTCGCGCAGTGGAAGCAGCTCAGCGAGATGCGCAGGCGCAGACGCAGCTGGCCCAGGCTCAGTTGGATCAAGCTCGTGCGGCATCGGAGGTGGCGCAGAAGAAGCTCCGGGACACCACAATACTGGCTCCGGTGGGCGGAGAAATTGAGAAAAAGCTGGTGAACGTCGGCGCTTATGTCGAAGCGCCGACTGTTGTGTTTGCGATTGTCGACAACCGGCAATTGGAACTGGAGAGCCCCATACCGTCGGACAGTCTCGGGCAGATTCGTTCCGGCCAGAAGGTCACCTTTCGCGTCGACAGTTACCCTGACACTCCATTTGCAGGGCAGGTGATCGAAGTCAATCCGGCGGTGGATCCATTGAGCCGGGCCGCCAAAGTGCGCATCCGGGTTGATAACTCCGGCGGAAAACTCAAAGCCGGAATGTTTGCGGATGGAGAGATTCTGACCGGAATCGAGCAGGAGGCCATTGTTATTCCTGCCGCCGCGGTATACCGCAACCAGGGAGACGCAAAGGACTCCTATGCATTTGTCGTGGAAAACGACAAGGCCGTGCAGCGGAAGCTTCGCATAGGCCGAGAA
>Ga0208980_10000548_pt1 | contig 21478 bp, 26 predicted proteins | sample WetSurMetagenome_3_FD_187993 | JGI IMG/M metagenome (GOLD analysis project Ga0208980, IMG submission 187993) | Wetland microbial communities from Twitchell Island in the Sacramento Delta, sample from surface sediment Aug2011 Site A1 Bulk (version 2) | ecosystem: Environmental > Aquatic > Marine... | reverse complement strand
GGCCGGCAGCAGCATGAATGGGGCAACACGTATGGCTGCACAGGAATCCGCAGTCACGTCAGCGAAAGCAGTAACCGACGGAGTATTGCAAAATGCGACGATGACTCCTGGCATGTTGGCTGCCGGATCGAAAGGGATGACTGATTTTGCTGCTACAAACCTCTCTCCTGTACCAACACCCCTGGCTTCCCTTGCTCAGGCTCCTCTGGTAACTCCTGTACCAATCCCACCGGAAATTGGCGCACAAGCAGCCGCAGTACTCCCGGACCCGGCACTGGCATTTTTCCTTGGCGGGGTGCTGGTAATCCTCGTGCTGGTTGTCTATGAAGTGTATCTCTGGAAAAAGATGAAATGAAAAAATGGGATACGAATTCCTGTTTCTTCCTCTCTCCTGTTTTTTTCTTTCCTTTGAGAAGTCAGGAATCAAGCGTAGATCTTCAACTCCAATATCCTCTGATCATCAGCTGACCTGAACAGCAGTTGTGTCTGGTGAAAGGGAAGCACTATTATTTCACTTTTCTTAAGAATTTTTTAAAAGAGATTTTCCGGAAAAAAGTCAAACCAAGTGAAAAGTCTGTATTGCGTGATTGTTATCACCCCCTCCAATTACCTTAAAACTCTATCTTTGACCTTTTAGAAGGCCTCCGTCGTACCAGAATAACCTGAAATAACGTTCATTTAGCGAAAATAACCTGAAATATTCGTCCATTTTCGATCCCAGTTTAACAGGCCGCCAATGCCCTTTGCGTGGCCGATCCCGATCTTCAAAGGACAAAGGAGGGTCATGATCGAAACTCACGCAGCTTTTGGGGTCGGAATTTGGGTTCGAACGGGGGTTATTTTATTAAACAGACATCAAATATGCGATTTCCTGAACACATCTCAATCAGGGTGTTTTGCGGGGTTTTTTAGGGAGGGAAACGGATAATCGGAGCCCGATGAGGGGTTATTTTACCTGCGTGAGAGTATCAGGATCACCAGGATGGATGATGCAGTTACCTTCTGTAAAAAAAGAACATAATTTTTTTTAAACCAATATAAACTCGTTATAAAAAGGGGTATTCTCTCATCGCTTTTTCATCAGGATTACTGATACTACACCGATAAACGAGAGCGCTGCCATAATCGGCAAGAGGGAAAGAGGTGCCTTCGTGGTTGTAGGCAGGGGGGTAGGTACCGTTGTCGGGGGGCGGGTTGTAACTGCCGTTGTCGTACGAACTGTTGTCACTACCGTTGCTGGAGAGGTGACGGTGAATGTTTTCACCCCGATATAGCTCTTTTGATCCTTGAAATATACATCATACTGCCCGGGCTTTATCACGGTAACTTTTTGGGTAAATTCTCCTGCTCCGGACTGAATGAGTTCTGTCGTTCCTATCCACTTCGGCCCAAAGATGCTGCTGCCGTCAGGATCCCTGACCTCAATCTGAACCCCGTCATTTCCAATTTTTGCAATAGAGCCCTCGATGCGGAGAGCTTCAGCGATTATCTGTGTCATTGGGGAAGTAATCGTTATCTCACCTGAACGGTCGATAAGTACCGGGAGTTGCAAGGTCACCGAATCGGTTGATAACCGGCTCTCATCGTCACCGATGAAATCTATCTCCACCTTGTATTGCCCGCCGGGTAATCCCTTGGTATCCAGTATCGAGTACTGGGTGGGATGATTCTCCTGAATGGTCATAGTCTGGCTTTTGACGGGAGTTGCGGTATATCCGGATTGGTACATCGCCACATCAAAGGTTGTCCCGGCAGGGAAGTTACTGTCAATGGAACATTTTAACGGAATGCCTACCTGCACTGATTCCGGACAGCTGAGATAGAACTGGTATGCTGATGCTGTCCCGATAATACACATCATGCAGAGAGCGATGAGTATGATCTTTTTCATATCTACAGCATCGAATGGCCGTCATTAAAAGGTTTCCCGTTAGTACCGGGAAACAGAATAGTGAAACAATCAGGTAGTTGCGATATGGTTATATCATACCGATGAAATTGTTCAGCAGACAAAGACCGATCGCGCCGCTCTTTTCCGGGTGGAACTGGACACCGTAGGTATTATTTTTCCCCACAGATGACGCGAAAGGACAAATATACCGGGTTGTCGTAAGCGAATATTCAGGAGTTGTATCGACATAAAAGGAATGGACAAAGTATACATATTCATCCGGGCCAAACCCGGCAAAAAGCGGATTTTCAGTATGTTCAATCGCAAGAGAGTTCCAGCCCATATGGGGAACTTTATATCCTGTTCCCCGTGGAAATCGCTTCACACTCCCAGGAATAAGACCGAGTCCCTGGTGGATTCCATGCTCCTCGCTTGTATCCATCAGCATCTGCATGCCAAGACAGATCCCCAGCAGAGGGACATCACGGGTTGCTTCAATTACGGTTTCCTTTAAGAAGCCCAGCTGATCCATTCCCTCGCGGAACGCTCCAACACCAGGGAGCACAAGACCTTCTGCAGCTGCGATCTCTTCCTTCTTTGATGTAATGATTGCATTCGCTCCGGCTTTTTCAAGTCCCCGTATAACACTCCGCAGGTTCCCGAGCCCGTAATCAATAATGGCTATCTTCGTCATCCTTGCAACATTCCTTAAGCCGCCATTTCCCTTCAGTGACCCATTCAGCTGAAAGCCCCTGTGTCAGTTGCCATTGTTCAAGACGGCTGCGCCAACTCTCCCAGAGATCTGGATACTCCGCTTCAATACTATGGATCAATGCCATATCGCTTGACGGGCACATGAAACATCCGATCCGGTCCAGGTGATGCTCGTACAGGATGTTGTACGGCGCATGCTCACGCATCAGGTAAAGCCAGACATGCAACGCTGTCCAGTTATGGATCGGGGCGGCAGAGAGCTGGGCACGGACGTTTGAGTTTCGCCAGACACGATTGCTCTGCGCACGCGCAGCTGACTCATATCTTCTCTGACCGATAAACGAAAGACATTCTCCCCACTGTTCATGAATAAGATTCGCTAATGGAGTCAGCTTGCAGACCCTGCAACACCATCGGGCATTCACTGCAGGAGGACCCTGCCGCTCAAAATTTTCCCAGAATTGTGTTTCACCGTCAGTCCGGATCAGGTCAAGCCCGTACTGCCGCGAAGCTTCTTCCACATTGGCATAGGTTTCAGGAAATTCCATACCGGTATCGGCAAAGAGCAGCGGGACCTTGCCGATGGCTTTTATCACTACCAGCAGTGTAGCAAGACTGTCCTTTCCACCGGAGTACGAGATGTTTGCCTTAAGATGCGGATTTTTTTGGGCAACCTCCCGCACGAACCCGAGGGATGAGGATTCTGCATTTTCAAGCACGTCAGCGTTTGCAGTTACTGCTGCTTCCCAGCTTGCCGCACCGGGCACAACGCATGAAGATACATTCCTGCGGGTCCTGACGATCGAACCTTTTTTCATCTGCCGGGCGGTTACTGCGTCCACTTTTGCCCGCCCGACACCTACTGATGAGCCATCTTTTGCACGTATGAATACCTCGTCTCCGGCACATACTGCATCGTCAATAAAAACCAGGCCGGGGGCAAGAACACTCATTCCCTGATCCCTGATGAAGGGGATTGTGTCATTATCAACTATTACAAACCGTTTTTTTGGAGTGAACAGGTTGCACGCCTCAGGGCGCGGGATCGGTTCCCAGCGCCGTTGTTTGGGAAGATACCGGATGATCCCGGCGATTCCTCCCCCAACAACAATCTCCTCCATCCGGTCATGGTCCGGCACTTTATTCAGGAGGGCAAGGTGACCCTCAGGGATCAGTACCGCACCAAAATGATCTTCATAGATTCGGTTGATGAGTGCAATATCTGCCGGAAATGCCGGGCGGGCATCACCCGGGGGGGTTACAGGAACCTCCCGGGTCTTTTCTCCGCAGGTACAGCAGTGTGCAAGAACCGGTGTGTGGCACTGATCACACCAGCGTAAAAGAATCTTCCCCAGATAGGACGGACGCATCTCTTCTATTCATTCACTCTGCGGGGATAAAAATAGGAGGGGGGAAGGAATATGCCGGGTAAGAACAAAAAGATCGTGCTTTCGTCTGCTCATTCATTTTTTAATTGCATTCTACCAGACCTCATAACAACCCGGAGCGGGAGGATTGATAAACAGGAATCTTCCACACATTACTGTAATACATGATAGACTCCTGGCTTTTTGCAGCACTCTGCCTTATATTCCTGTCAATCTGCGCTATCCTGATGATCATTCCCGGGCCGACACGCGATGACAGGCTCATAGCAGTGACCACAACAATTACTATCACCGCCGGAGCAGCAATCGCGCTGAGTATCTCCCTCGGAAACCTGTTGGTACTTGAAGTTTCAATCGTCATCGTTGCCCTGTGTTACGCAGGAATAATTGCCGTTGCCCGGACAAAGAGAGGGGAAGAAATATGAGTGCTCCCGTTATAGATGCTGCAATTTTTATTCTCCTTTTCATTGGTGTCGGTTTTGGCGGGATTGGGGTGATAGGTCTCCTGCTCTTTCCCGATATTCGCAGCAGGATGTATACCGCATTCAGGGCGACCATGATCAGCATCAGCGCAATTATTTTATCCGTAATTATCTATGCACTCTCCACATTCAATTCAAGCGGGGGAGATCAGTATATCGCTCTGGCCCTCCGCTCCGTGGTTCTCCTGCTCATCGTTGCAGGGGCAAATGCCGTGGTATACAAGACTATTCTCAACAGGACAAAATCGGGAACATCCCGCCAGGCAACCCCGGAACAGAACATTGATGACAATTAATTGAAATTTTTTTCAAAGTTTCTGGAAGAACGAGATAATTACAACTTCCAGCGCATCCCTCCTGTTGAACCTGAATTCAACGGCGAGAGAAAATTTTATTCGTTAAAAAACAGGTTTTTTAGAAATCGGAGGGAAATTTAAAGGATTGCGCATTTTGAGCAATATCACTTTAAAAACTGTTATTGTTCTGATACTGCCATTTTACTGTGATATAAGTGGTAGTTACTAGGGATTCTATGCACCAAAACGACGTTGCGACCAAAATATTTATTAATTCGCAGATTAAAGAAAATTATAACCCTTTCCGGTAGGAGGTGGAATACACATGGCAGCAGCAAAGAAAGCAGCGGCAAAGAAGCCGGAAGCGAAAAAGCCAGCCAAGAAGGCGGCAGCAAAGAAGAAGAAATAATCTTCATACTACACTAAGCCTTTTTTTGAAGTGAGTTTTTAGCAACTATTTCTCCAGACTAATAATATTGAATCTGACCGTATGAACTTGCTTTTCCCCTTTCCACAAAAAATGCCAGTCCGGGCATAATCCGGGAGAATTTTTCATGAAATCGGATTTTAAAGACCTGCCTGAATAGGTTGTTTTTTCACAATTTTCTCGATCTCGGGTTTAATCGTATGGAATTGCAGATAAGCAGATTTTTTCTTGAAAAAAACCGGCCAGTATAAACCAGATTTTGAGGTGATATGCGATCCTGACCGAAGAATTGTCAGCTCGGAATGAAGAAGAGTATTGTCAGAGGAGAATACATCACAGAGATTTTTCAATCGCAAAAAAATAACAATCTGCATCAAGAAAAGTCCACGTGCGCCGACCGGGATTTTAAAGTATTACGTTTTAATTATTTTTTTTGCTAATCTCTATTTTGTTTAGAACCCAATTTTTTTTAATCTCAGCTTCGACATGTGATGAATCAATCTCCGGGACTTTGTTATAGTTAGATAATGCTTCTGGATATTGTCCAAGTTTTTCATGGCATCTTCCCATTTCACAGAGTGCAAGAGTAAACGTAGGTGCGAGCATAACCGCAGTCCTAAGATATTTGAGTGATAAATGATGTTTTCCATTAATCGACTCTCTCAATGCCATTCTATAGAGAGTTATAGATTCAAGTGGAATGTGATTTGATGTCATTTTCACCTCTAGAGTAAACAGAAGTTGTAACTGATAAATAATATTAGTTAAATTATATAAAAATATTGAAATAAATAAGGTGTAATTCTATTGATTAATCATTCCTGACTATTCAAACCAAAGTGATATTTTTTTGAATTTTTTATGAACGAAAAATAAAATAAAAAGTGATTTATACGCCTTTATTTTAAAATAAAGTGGAGACTTTTTGGAGTTTTTTATGAATAAGGAAATTCTTATTGTTGAAGATAATATCATCGTCCAGCAAGTCATCGAGTCGCGCCTTAAATATTTGGGATTTTCAGTTTGTGGTAAAGTAGAGACCGGAGAAGCCGCCATTGATTTCATCAAACAAAAGAAACCAGATGCTATCCTTATGGATATCACCCTTGATGGTCCTGCCGATGGGATCGTTGCAGCTATTGCAATTAAAAAGATATGTCAGATTCCGATAGTTTTTCTAACATCTTCTACAAAGGAAGAAGATCTTGAACGCGCAAAGAAAATACCTGCCGATGGTTTTATTGGTAAACCTTTCAAGGATATGGATATTTATGTTGCTTTGAACTTAGCCATTTCCATTCCTTTGACAACGTCAGATAAGCAGGTTCTTGTTGTATAAAAAAGGTTGGCACCTCGAACATTAAGGCAGAGTGCGCCGACCGGGACTCGAACCCGGGTTTAGGCGTTGGCAACGCCTAGTGATAACCACTACACTATCGGCGCAGATGTGCTCTAAAGTGTGAGCATTCAAACAATTTAAGTATATCGAACTCCTTTGACTCCGTCTGAAAGTCTTCCTGTGCTTTTTTGTTTCTCATTTGCCCCTTTGATGCCGGGAAATAGGGTCTAATACATCCATGATTACCGTTAGCCCCGAAAAGATTCAAACATTTACCGTATGGAAATGCAGGAAAAATACACAACTATTCCAACATCTTAAAGTAACGCAATCGCCCTATCTATTACCTTGATGATCCCGCTCTTTGTGGATTGTTCAGGCAAACGCATTATTATTTTCGGAGGAGGGGAAGTCGCATCCCGAAAAGCTGCGTATTTTTCCAGAGAGACCGATGTTCTGGTGATAAGCCGTTCATTCTCACACAAGATGAGCATCCTTCCTGTCAAACGCCGGATGCTGGACGTGGGAAGAGTTCCTGATGAAGTGCTCAACGGGATACTGGACGGGGCCTTTTTGGTTGTCGGGGCATTATCTGATCCCGCCCAGAATAACAGGATTAAAGACCTCTGCATGGCGCGTGAGATCCTGTTCAATAACGCTGATGGAGAACCAGGGACGGTGATTATCCCTTCAGTGATCGGGGGTGAAAATTACCAGCTTGCGATCAGTACGAGGGGAAACAGCCCGGCAGTATCCCGGTTTATCCGGGAACACCTCGAATCTCAGTTCCCTGCCCTTGATGACATGATAGCATTGCAGCGTTCCCTGCGGGCACAGCTGAAACAGACTGAATCTTCCCAGTCCCGGCGGAATGCGATTCTTTGGGAAGTGTTACATGACCGTGAGATCTGGAAAACCCTGAAAACCGATCCTGCAGGGGCATACCAGCTGGCAAAAGAGAGGTACCTGCATGAATGAACCCGCAGCAGTTCCAATCGCGATTGCCGGGGTAAGCCATCACATGGCAAATGTTACTGCTCTCGAAACATTCCGTTTTCCTGACGAACCCGAATTTCTCAAAAAAGCCGGTCAACAATTCAAAGGAGTTCTCTTGCTCCAGACGTGTAACCGTGTCGAGTTGATCGTTGAAGGAGATGCAGAGGATCTCAGGGATTTCCTTACACGACAAGGAAGACAGGATTTTTTCATACATTGCGGGAAAGGTGCACTTTGCCATCTCTTCAGCCTTGCATCCGGTATTGACTCAATGATTGTAGGTGAAGACCAGATCATAGGGCAGTTGAAAAAATCTCTTTCCGACGCACAGGAAGCCGGAACCGCAAGCAATTTCCTCGAATTCTGCATCAATAAAGCAGTACACGTGGGGATTGAAGTCCGTAAACGCACTATGATCAACCGAGGAGCAGTCTCGGTAGGATCTGCCGCAGTGCTTCTTGCCGAATCCCAGATCGGGAGCCTTGAAGGCAAACATATCCTCGTTGTTGGTAGTGGAGAGATGGGGATGCTGGTTGCCCAGGCACTTGCAGCAAAGGATCTGACAGCAATGTATGTGGCAAACCGGACATACGGCAGGGCAGTCATCCTTGCAGACAAAATCGGGGGCAAGGCTGTGCGCCTGTCCGAACTCTACCACTATATCACGCTCTCAGATGTCGTGATCTCCTGCACATCTGCCCCCCACCCGGTCATCCATACAAAAGAGCTGGAGCTAGCGATGAAAAACCGGTGCTGGCCGGTGGAAGGACACCCCCGCCCGCTGATACTGATCGATATCGCCCAGCCTCACGATGTCGAGGATGGGGCATCAACCATTGATGGTGTCCGCCTTTTTTCCATTGACAACCTGCGGACGATAAATGAGCAGACCATGAGCACGCGGAAAGCAGAGGCAGAGCGGGCGCGTGAGTTCGTGGATGTGGAACTCGAAGTTTTCCTGCGTCATCTCAACCGGAAATCTGCTGATGAGCTGCTGGCCGCACTGCACACATGGGCTGAAGGTGTGCGGACCCGTGAACGGGATCGGGCAATGGCCCGTTTGAATTGTCCGGATACAAAAATGGCAGAGATTGTTGATGACCTGACCCGGGTTCTTGCAAAAAAACTTCTTACCGATGCAACCTTCTCCATTCGTGAGAGTGCTGAGGAAGGAGAACTTGCCGCTGCAAAGGCACTGGTAAAAGCAATCACGCAGGGAGACAGAATAGGGATCGAACTATGCCGAAAGGAATAATCAGATTCGCGTTTTCTCATCTGATAATCCGGTTTGATAGGGGATCATCCTTTCATTAAAAAGCTCTGCTCCTCATACAGAATGCGTTATGATGAGGCGCTATTTCTGACGGAGGGAAGGGGAGGATCCTTTTAAAAAAATCGGACCAAACCCCACCAAACCACGCAGTGAATACGTATACTGCAAATCTGGTCAGGGAATCTTTTCTGCTGCCTTCCGGGCAAGGTCATGGAGGAGCGTTGCATTTTCCTGGGGCCCGGTCATCTTCAGCACTTCGAAAACCTTCCCGCGGAAGACGATGAACTCTGCAAAATCGCCCGTGGTGCCGGAAGCGGCCGCGGACACATTCTTTCCACCGGCTATCACGAACGAACCCGGAGAGACTCCGGATGTGTCTGTACTGCTGACCTTCGCGGAAAAACCGCTGATATAAAAGCGCAGGTCCGGATCGGACATGTTCTCGTACAGGAAGCCGGCCGGCCGGTCCTGCCGGTCCACCATGGCTGCAATCCCCGGAACGTTATTTGCAGGATAGACCGCAAGGGAATGGACAAGAACAGTCGGTTCAGCGCCCGCAGCAGGATAAGTATAGATTACCTCATACCCCGCCTCCCACCCGAGATCCCGTGCAAGCTTACTTACTTCAGTGGAGTTTTTCACCCTGCTCTCGCGAAGGGTTAAGTTTTGTGGGAGCTCTGAAGGGGTCAGGACCAGCGATTCGAGGGTTATGTGTTCAGAGGTGTTTGGGGTAGGAACCGCCGTCCCGGTACGCCCGGTGCATCCTGTTGCAAGAACGAGTAAACAGAGAAGAATTGCGATGATCAAATACCGGGAACTGCTCATTCTTTATGATCATCCCGGGTAATACAAAAATATGTCCCTCCGTTACCTGCAGTTTGTTGCCCCTGTCTTCTCCCATGTGGATCGCATTATTTCTGTTCCTTCTCTGAACCCCGGATGCAATAGTATGATTTTGTGAGTCCGAGGACCGGCTTGAGCGGACAGGTCGGACAGACACATCCTTTTTTATCAAAGGTGCAGGTCGGGCTTTTTCCCGTTATACAGAATAAGAGTTCCTCTCCGGCCCGCATGCACTCATTATACGTCGGGCACGGTTCACAGATGCACCTCGCCCGGTTCTCCCTGTTATTGTCGACATCGTTTTGCATACAATTCCGCTCCATGCTCCGGTATCCATGCCATAAGGGTGAAGGATGCACTGTTCCGGAGAGTCAGATCAATAAGTAGATTATCGCGGGCTCCTTGATAATTAAATCATGCCTGCACCACTGGTTGGACGAAAATTTGGTGTCACGGTCATTCCACCGCTGGACCCTGAAAAACGAAAGGGAATTCGTGTGCTCGGGCTCTCGGGTTCGAGCCGACAGCAACCCGGGATGAGTAAATCCGAGCGTCTTCTCCTCCGTGCGCTTGATGTATACAAGGAATATGGTTGCAAGACCTCCTTTCTCAGGTTGAAAGATCTCAATATCCACGATTGTGAGGGCAACTATTCTGAAAATCCTGCGTACTGTACCTATCCATGCCAGAGCTCGCTGAAGTACGAAGATGACCAGATGCAACTGGTGTATGATGCAGTCCTCGCATGCGATATCCTGATCCTCGCAACCCCGATCCGCTGGAATAACCACTCCGCCATAGTCCAGAAATTTGTGGAGCGGATGAATGCCATTGAGAACCAGTACTCATGGTTCGGGAACCGGATGATCAACAACAAAGTCGCCGCCATGATTATCGTCGGGCATGTCGACGGTGTGCAGCATGTAGCAGGCAATCTCATGAATTTTTTTTCGTGGCTCGGGTTCCATACCCCGGAAGTTGCCATCGCGTCCTGGGTTGGCGAGAACGATGAAGATACCACCAAAGACTGGGGTCAGATCGAGAGTAACCGGTACACAAAAGAGGACCTCAGTAACCTTATCACAAGTGCGCTGAGGCTTGCGTATGCGCTCAAGCACCATACAGCAGAAGAAACCGGAGGAAGTGTCTGAAAAATGGAGCCGGGTTTCGTTCTTCATTTTATTGCACAAACAACGATTTCTACGTGCCAGAGAGTTTTTCTCACAAAAGGAAAATCTGTTTTTTAGATTCAAATCAAAAACACCATTATTTTTTCTTAGGGATCTAATCGGAGAAGGTATCATGAAATGTAAAAAATGCGGGGCGTGTTGTCGGTTGATAGTACTCCAGCACAGCAACCCCACAAAGAAAAGTTTAGAATATTACCGGGCTAGAGGGTGGACGTTTGATCCTGTCAATGAACTGGTCTGGATTCCTTCTGTATGCCCGCATCTTCTCGATAACAATACCTGTAATATTTATAAAAGCCGGCCCAGACAATGCAGGCTCTTTCCCACCAGGACACCGGGTTTGGTCGTTCCCCCGGGTTGTGCATTTGAAAAATAAATTCCCCTTTGTGAAATATGAGTATTTATTCCGGTCATATTGGTTAACTCTCTTTGATTATCAGAACGCAGCCTGAAAATTCAGGCATTTCTATTCGCTGAGTAAAAAATGCCTTGCGCCGGTGCCTTGCCAGACTTTATTATTTCATCCGAAGAGGTTATCGGTTGAGGATTTTTAAGAATGGTATCATCAGTGCCAAAACCCGGCAGGGTACTCGCAAAATGCCTGAACTGCGGGGTTATCTTCAGCATCAGTAAATCTGAATATAGTATCCGGTCACAGAACAGCGAACAACCAGGTCTGTTCCATGTTCGAAAGTGCATGGATGAGTACCGGGAGACCCACAAAACGGCAAACGGGATGAAACAGCGAATTCTCGAAATCAACCGACGAGGGAAACAATAAACCTGTTTTTAGTGGCGCGTTGTTGAAACCTGCAGAAAAAATCCGGTTTTATGTATGCGCACCTGGCAACCAATACCGCTTTATCACACCGGGTTCCACGCATAAAAATCAGATACCGGAAAACACCAAAGGTCATATTTGCATTACAAAGGCGTTTATTTATCGGGGTTATCAAATCCCTCATGACTACTTAAATACTGGGTTTGAGTTTGTCTTGATATGATCACGGGTATGGTGGTTCGTCCGGTTACACCATTTTTGCTCACCACTCACAGAGTGGTGTCATCTCACCACCATGGTCGTTACTTTGCTATGGGTAACCACAAATACGCTGACACTCCCACTTAGCAGGCGATCGATGCTACTCTTGCCATGAGACCCGATAACGATAAGATCTGATTTTTCCTGTTCAGCAAGAGAAATAATCTCACTTCCGGTATCTCCATATTTCATGTGGGTGATAAGGGGGATTCCCTTGTCGGCACAGAAATTTTTTGCTTTTTTTAGGACCTCTGCTCCCTCCGACTCTTCCGCTTTTTCTATCACCCGATTCATTTCAAACGTAGTATCCATGCCATAGGTCTGGTCGATGGGAAGTGAATTAAACTGGGGAGTCTCGGCAGTATATATGGCCTGAATCTTTGCATTCCAAATTCTGGCCTGATCTACGGCCTGGACAAGAGCGAGCTGACTTATTTCTGTTCCATCGAGTGCGACAAGTATGTTGGTAAACACTGGGTATCCCTCCAAACTACCCGGTTTTTTTATTGGATTAACAGATTAAAACCGTTGTAACAAATTAAGTTGTCGGAAATTCGTTTTGCATGCTGGATTATCCGATCATGGCTGAAGTATGAAGGGGTTCCGTTAATCTATCAGATATGATGCATCCCAACGGTATGACACACGATAATATTGGGAGGTAGTGGGTGTTCTAGCCTGGAGAATTCCTTTTCCTACCCTATGAAATACAGAGCATGAGCAGGATGACCGTGGGGACAGTGCCGGTCCCCCGGACCCTCCCTGAGCATACAGGTTAGGGATATAGTAGCTGTTTAAGGGGGTCTCACTTCGGGGGGAATCGAAGCGGCGGGGGTGAAACCCCTGTGAACTTGTAGATTTTCATTATTCTTTTATCCGGAGTCTGTCTTTTTCTTCTTTTCTTTCCCCAGATTTCCTGATACGTCATAGTGTGTTCTGCTGGCCTTCAGTAGAGTGGGGGTATGCGTGTATCCCTGATACAAAAAACACGTGCTTTTAATACTTCCAAAAAAGATATTGGTTGATATTCTATCGGGTTTTGAAGAGATTGAAATCCATGTATAACACTGTTGTTCAGGTGAGAAAATACCCATAAATACGATGGATAAAAAAAAGTACACAATCATACACCCAGGAGAAGGAATCAGAACATGTTTCCCCAGCGACGGATGAGGCGGTCGAGATCACGTACTATCCAGCCGCTCCTCTGTGAATTTACGTTATCGAAAAATGATCTCATCGCCCCGCTCTTTGTCGATGAGACAATTACTACACCACGTCCAATACAATCGATGCCCGGTCAGTTCCGTTACCCGGTCGGCAATATCGCAGAAGTGGCAGCGAAGTTGTGGGAACGGGGGGTGCGGGCAATCCTGATCTTCGGTATCCCGAGAGATAAAGATCCTTTTGGCTGTTCGGCCTATCATCCGGAAGGGGTTGTACAGCAGGCAGTCTCCCGGGTCAAAGCGGAAGTTAAAGGGATGGTGGTTATTACCGATGTCTGCGCCTGTGAATATACCGACCATGGTCATTGCGGGATTGTAGGGGACACGCGGTGCGGTCCGGATCTTCTCAATGATCCATCACTTGAACTGATGAATAAAATTGCGATTAGCCATGCTGAGAATGGCGCTGATATCGTTGCACCGTCATGCATGCTCGATGGTATGGTCGGTTCTATCCGTGCTGCGCTGGATGATGCCGGCTTTGAGAATGTCCTGATCATGTCCTACTCAACAAAGTTCGCCTCTGCCCTCTACGGCCCTTTCCGTGAAGCGGCAGACTCAGGGTTCTCGTTCGGTGACCGCACTACCTACCAGATCCATCCCGGCAACAGCAGGGAGGCAATTTTAGAATCGCAGATGGATGCTGATGAAGGAGCCGACATCCTGATGGTGAAACCTGCAGGGTTCTACCTCGATATTCTTGCAGAGATCGCAACGCTTGGTCTGCCAGTCGCCGCCTATCAGGTAAGTGGTGAATATGCAATGATAAAATGTGCAGCAGAACGCGGCTGGATCAGGGAAAAGGAAACTGTGCTTGAGAGCCTGACATCCATAAAACGTGCAGGGGCTTCACTGATCATTACCTATTTTGCAGGCGATGTCGCCGGGTGGCTGGATGAAAAGCAGTGACTTGTTTTCGACGGCAAAAAACCTGATGCCCGGCGGTGTCAGCAGTCCTGTACGGGCAATCAAGCCCTACCCTTTTTACACTGCGCATGCGAACGGGTCGCATATTACAACAGTTGACGGTCCCGAGCTTATTGACTGTTGCATGGCATATGGCCCGCTTATCCTCGGGCACGCCCATCCTCACATCAGAAAAGCGATCGAAGCGCAGCTGAAGAGCGGCTGGCTGTACGGCACACCTGCACCGCATGAACCGGCTTTTGCAAAAATGATCACCAGTGATCATACAGGCATGGACATGGTGCGGTTTGTATCGAGCGGTTCTGAAGCAACAATGGCAGCAATCCGCCTTGCCCGCGGTTTTACCGGAAAAAAAGATATTGTAAAGATCGAGGGGGGATTCCATGGGGCTCATGATGCAGTGCTGGTCAAAGCCGGATCAGGTGCAACAACCATGGGGGTTCCGGATTCTGCCGGTGTGCTTGCAGATCTGGTAGCCCATACACGGCAGGTGCCGTACAATGATTCCGAAGCGCTGGAATCACTTCTTTTGGCACATGCTGATGTTGCAGCACTCATCATTGAACCGGTTCTCGGCAACATCGGACCAATACTACCTGAGGACAATTATTTACAGGATATCCGGGAGATCACCCGGGCCCACAATGTACTCCTGATTTTTGATGAAGTTATCACCGGTTATCGGCTCGGCATTGGCGGGGCACAGAAGATGTATGGCGTAAAACCGGATCTCACCACCCTGGGAAAAATTATCGGTGGGGGACTTCCGATCGGCGCATTCGGAGGAAGGCGTGAGATCATGGAAATGGTTGCTCCGCAGGGACCGGTCTACCAGGCCGGGACATTTTCCGGTAATCCGCTTTCTCTCACGGCAGGCATTGCAACCCTGCAATGGCTCCACGACCATCACACCCTCTACCATGATCTCGAAGAGAAGACACGTATACTGGAAGAGTCGCTGGAAGGAGCAACCAATGGTTCTTTTGTCCGCCTCGGGTCGATGTTTAAGTGGTTCTTCCGCAATGAACCGCCGAAAAACTACCGTGAGGTAAAGGAATGTGACACCGCATTGTTCGGCAGGTTCTGGAAGAGGATGCTGGATGCCGGGATCTTCCTCCCCCCTTCACAGTTTGAGACAAACTTCCTTTCTTCAGCGCACAGCGATCAGGATCTCACCATCATTTCCCAGGCGTATACACAATGACTATAAGAATAGGAACCAGGGGGAGTAAACTGGCTCTTGCCCAGACGGCAACGGTCTGCAAAAAATTATCCGCGCTCGGCATCAGTTCCGAGCAGGTGATCATGAACACCCAGGGAGATACCTCCACGGGTGTGCCGCTTCACGAGATTGGGGGGCAGGGTGTCTTTGTAAGGGCTCTTGATGACGCGATCCTTGCAGGGCATATCGATTGTGCTGTGCACAGCATGAAAGACATCCCTGCGTTCCGCCCGAGCGGGCTTGTTACGGCAGCCGTCCTCAAACGTGATTCAGCAGCTGACTACCTCGCCTATAATGGCTCCCTGGACGCTGTGAAGGTGATTGGGACCTCCAGCACCCGCAGGCGTGCCCAGCTGCTTCGCCATGATCCTGACATTTCCATAAAAGATCTCAGGGGCAATGTCGATACCCGGATCCGGAAGATGACTGCCGGGGAATTTGATGCCATCCTGTTAGCAGAAGCCGGACTGACCCGGCTTGGCATCCGTATTCCGGGCGAGCGTTTCCCCATAGAAAAATTTGTCCCGGCACCCAACCAGGGTACGATCGCCGTTGTCAGCCGGACAGATCCATCCCTGATGGAAGGACTTTCCAATCTTGACCATTCACAGACCCGGACCGATGTGGCCGTCGAACGCGCAGTGATGGAACAGCTGGGAGGGGGATGCTTCACGCCCCTTGGCATCTACTGCCATGAAGGGCACCTGATCGCCGAAGTTCTGTCGCTGGATGGCACCCGAACCGAGAGAATCGAAACCGACATCCAGACTATTGAGCAGGCACGCGAACAGGGAAGACGACTTCACACCAGCGCAAAGGATCTGATTGATGATGCATACCAAAAACTGGGGATCCAGGCATGAGCGGTAAAGTATACCTTGTGGGATCCGGTCCCGGGGGTGAAGGGCTTCTCACCAGGAGGGCAAGAAAGGTCATCGATAATGCCGATGTCGTATTATTTGACCAGCTGCCTGGTACGGAGATCCTTGCATCGTTACCCCCCAAAGCCGAAAAGATTGACTGTGGCAAATACGGGGGGAAACATACCCTGGAGCAGGACGAGATTGAAGCCCTGATTGTTGACCGGGCGAAGCAGGGCAGGAACGTAGTCCGGCTCAAAGGCGGCGATCCCTTCCTGTTCGGCAGAGGTGGAGAGGAACTGGAAGCTGTCCGCAGCGCCGGCATTCCTGTTGAGATGGTACCCGGGGTAAGCTCTGCGCTGGCTGTTCCGGCATCCATAGGAATTCCCCTCACACACCGGAAATATGCGTCACAGGTTACTATCCTTACCGGTAATGAAGACCCGACCAAACCCGAACCGGCACTTGACTGGCAGCTTCTTGCCCGTAGCCGGGGCACCATCGTTATCCTTATGGGTGTGGCTAACCTTGGCAAGATTGCCGATGTACTTATCAGGAATGGTAAAGCAGGCAGTACCATGGTTGCTGTTATTGAACGGGGACTGCGCAAAGATCGGCGGGTGACGACCGGGTCGCTTGCAACCATTGCTGATGCTGCCGTAAAAAAGGGTGTAAAACCTCCAGCAGTAATTGTCATCGGTGATGTAGTGAAGTTATATAATCCGGATAATCCGGACCTGATACCTGTCGAGGGAGAGTAGGTATGATAGAAATTGTCAATAAATTTGAAAAAGGGGTCTACGCTGTGCTCATGGCCCTGCTTATGGTGGTAATTGTTGTATCCGTTATCGACCTGGCATTGATCCTGTATAAGTCCTGGGGTGCTACCAGGCTTTATATGCTGGAAACTTCGGTAATCATCACCATACTGGGCGCTTTCCTGCTGGTATTAATCTGTATTGAACTGCTGGATACCATAAAAGCATACTTCTACGAAAATACCATCCACGTCGAGATTGTCATACTCCTTGCCATCATCGCAATATCCCGGAAGGTAATCCTCCTTGATCCTACCGGTATGAGCGGCATCGAATTCGGGGTTGAAATGATGGGGATCGGGGTGATCGTGATCTGCCTTGCGGCGGGGTATTATTTCCTGAAGAAAGCGGGTATCTCGACACGATCGGTCAAATCTGACGAGAATAACAGGGTTTGAAATTTTCCCTATACCTGTTTTTTAACAATAATGAATGATCAACCATATGATTGTACGGGAATTTTTTACTCAGGAAGGGTGTAAAATACTTTTTTCTCTTGAATTAATTACCTTAATTTTTTATTTTTTCACGTTTAAAATCAATTTTTATTTTAGCAGTTGAATGGGGACCACACCCTAAAAAAATCTCACCTTGATTCACATTTCTTTCGGATAGCCTGTCCCGCTAAAAAACCCGTTGAAAATGCAGCCTGGAGATTGTACCCTCCGCTGTCACCGTCAATGTCCAGCACTTCACCGGCAAAATAAAGATTAGGTATACTTTTCGATTCCATGGTTTTCAGATTCACTCCATCAAGTGCAATCCCGCCCCGGGTCACCATCGCAACCGAAAAACCTCCAGGTGCCTCAACGGTCAACGGGAACTGTGTGCAGTTGGTGATCAGGCGGGATCGTTGATCGGCAGAGAAATGATTGCACTTGAGATCGTCGGGAATTCCTGATACCTTCAGAAGTTTCCGGTTAAGGCGTTCCGGGATCGGGTACGCAGCGAGTATCGTGCTGATCTGCCAGTTCCTGTTTTCCTCCACACGATTTGTGAGATCCGCAACAAACTCCTCACGCTGTAGGTTTCCCACAAAAGAGAGTTTAATAACGTCATCGGTATGAATACCCCGCGAAGCATCTAGGATGCCAGGCCCTGATAAGCCAAGGTGGGTGAACAGGACGTCTCCTGTGTAATCCGCTAGTTTTTTCCCAGCCCGCCATACCGAGAATTGCATGCCCTCAAACGAAATACCTGCGAGTGCTGCGAAAGGGAAATTCCTGATCAGGAGGGGGGTGAGGGCTGGGGCAATTTCTGTTACCTGCTGACCCAGTGATGCAGAAATCCGATACCCGTCACCAGTCGATCCCGTCTTTGGATAGGATGCTCCGCCGGTTGCGATGACAAGGACCGGAGAAATACAGGTGGTTTTCGGCGTTGTTATCTCAAAACCTTCAGCTGTCCTTGTGACTCCGGTTACCGGCTCGCCACAATGAAGATTGACGCCGCGATCTTTGCATTCCCCGACGAGAAGGGCAAGAACGTCTGCAGACCGAAGAGTTTCCGGGAACACTTTGCCGTTCTCTTCCTCAATCATGGCAAGTCCCCGTTGAGAGAAGAATTCAATGAGGTCCAGGTTGGTGAACCCGAATAAAGCGGGTTTTACCTGTTTTCCATGATTACCATAATGAGAAAGGAAACCACGGATGTCACCGCCATGAGTGATATTGCATTGCCCGGATCCTGAAAGGAGGAGCTTTGCACCAGGATCAGGATTTTTCTCCAGCAGGAGAATTCTCTGCCCCGGCATGGCAGCATGTAACGCACAGAACAAACCGGCAGGACCTGCTCCGATTACCACAACGTCATGCTGCTCCATGAGATCTCTCTTTAAACTACAATACAGTCCATTTCCAAAGATATATCGGCTTTGCATCCAGGTAAAATGAAAGACTATTAATAATAACATCTGGATAAAAAAATATAGATGGACAGGGAAAGCGCCGGGGAAGAAAATACCCGTCAGGATATGCTCCGGGAATATCAGGAGAAGTACCGTATCCTGACTGATCTGATGCCCCTTGGGGCATTCCGGCTTGGTCCTGCGCCGGATTACCGCGTCATATCAACAAACCGGATGTTTCCTCAGATGCTGGGATTTGATTCGGGGGATGTCATTGTGGGGATTCCGGTAAAGGATCTGATGATCGACCCTGCTCACTGGCAGCAGATTGAATCTGATCTGCTTCGGGATGGATCGGTCACCCAGCGTGAACTGCAGCTGAAGCAAAAGGAAGGGTCTGGAATTCTGGTGGCGCTCAATGCCCGAATCGTGCCCGATTCTGATGTGCCGGTTGCATGGGTTGATGGTGTTGCAGAAGACGTGACGGAGCGGAAAGTGCTCGAGATGGAGATGCACTATCACGAAGCGGAAGTAAACCGTTACGCTCTCGCCCTTACCCGGGCAAATGAAAAACTGAACCTGCTCTCGAGTATTACCCGTCACGATATCCTCAACCAGCTGACAGCACTTTCCGGGTACCTGGAACTTATGAGCGAAGGTCCCAAAAGCCCACAAATCCAAAAATATATTGACATCGAGAAAAGAATTGCTGAAACAATAAAAAAACAGATCCAGTTCACCAAGGACTATCATGAGATTGGCGTCCAGTCTCCCCAATGGTATAATGTGAAAAAAGCGATTGAGACAGCAACGGCACCTCTTCCCCTTCATCAGGGGACGCTTGTGGTCTCTATCGAAAATATCAGTATCTATGCAGATCCTCTGCTTGAGAAGGTTTTCTATAACCTTGTCGAGAACGCACTAAGGTATGGCAGGGACCCTATCCGGATCGCGTTCTCCTCCCGCATTCAGGGAGACACTATCTCGATCATCTGTGAAGATAACGGTGAAGGGGTTCCTGAAGAATTCAAAGAAGCGATCTTCAGACGACAGTACTTCAAACATACCGGTTTCGGGCTTTTTCTATCACGGGAGATCCTGGGCATCACCGGCCTCTCGATCCGCGAGAGCGGTGAACAAGGCAAAGGGGCACGGTTTGAGATCACGGTGCCCCAGGGATATTTCCACGTTGACGATCTTGCCGGATAATTCAGGCACTGTACTTTTCTGATTTCTCACACCTTTTTTCTGATGCAATACCCTTAACCTGTACCAGCACCAACCCCGGAGTACTCATGGTCAATGAACGCGAAAAGAAGGTCATCCTCCTTGTCGCATGCCTTGCCTCATTTCTCGTTCCCTATACCGGCTCGTCTATCACCGTTGCCCTGCCAGCCATCGCAGCAGATTTCAATGCAGACGCGGTAACGCTGGGCTGGATTACCTCTGCATATATCGTTTCTGCCGCACTTTTTATTGTTCCGTTTGGCCGTCTTGCTGATATTATCGGGCGCAAAAAGATTTTTGTACTGGGTGTCCTGATATTCACCGTCGCATCCCTTGCATCTGCACTCGCTCCCACAGCAGGCATCCTGATTGCCGCCAGGTTCATCCAGGGAATCGGGGGTGCAATGCTTTTTGCCACTTCGGTTGCCATGGTGACGCAGGTCTTCGGGCCCGGTGAACGCGGATGGGCGCTGGGGATCACTATCGCCACCGTGTATGCCGGACTCTCCTTCGGCCCGTTCCTCGGGGGTATTCTCACGGATCATTTCGGGTGGCCATCCATCTTCCTGATCAACGTACCTCTCGGACTTGCTACAATAGCCCTGACCCTGAAGGGTGTTTCACATGAATGGGCTGATGCATATGGGGAGCATTTTGACCTGTATGGATCGGTTGTGTATGGGATCATGTTATTCAGCGTAATCTTTGGCATGCTCCTGCTTCCCGCTCCTGCTGCCGGACTTTGGATTGGTGGTGGGGCATGCGCATTTGGCATTTTTATCTGGTGGGAGAAACGCTGCGCCAGTCCACTTCTTGATCTCACTATCTTTTCGGGGAACCGCACATTCCTGTTTTCCAATATTGCAGCGATGATCAACTACGGTGCAACCTTTGCTGTGGCTGTCCTGCTTTCCCTCTATCTCCAGTATATAAAGGGATTTTCAGCAGAAACATCCGGGTTCATCCTTATCGCTCAGCCAATTGTACAGATGATCTTCTCACCCGTTGCCGGAAAACTTTCAGACCGGATTGAACCCCAAGTCGTTGCGACCGCTGGTATGGCAATAACCACCCTCGGGCTCTCATTTTTTATCTTCCTCACACCACAGACACCCCTCGCTACCATCATCATCAGCCTGATGGTTCTTGGTTTTGGGTACGCACTCTTCTCATCACCGAATACCAACGCGATCATGAGTTCCGTGAATATTCGCCACCTTGGTATTGCATCCAGTATGAACGCAACCATGCGATCGCTCGGGCAAATACTCTCTATGGCAATCACCATGGTATGCTTCTCTGTTTTTATCGGAAGTGTGCCCATTACCCCGCCTGTTTATGCCGCACTTCTTACCAGCACTACCGTAACATTCCTGATCTTCACCTGCCTCTGCCTCGTCGGTGTCGGTGTATCGTATGTGCGGGGGACCATCCATGCTGCATAAATCCGCACATTCAGGGTAATTACGGC
>Ga0208980_10000547_pt1 | contig 21483 bp, 17 predicted proteins | sample WetSurMetagenome_3_FD_187993 | JGI IMG/M metagenome (GOLD analysis project Ga0208980, IMG submission 187993) | Wetland microbial communities from Twitchell Island in the Sacramento Delta, sample from surface sediment Aug2011 Site A1 Bulk (version 2) | ecosystem: Environmental > Aquatic > Marine... | reverse complement strand
AATCCACTTTGCGGAAGATACTGAAGGAAGAAAATCTGGATAGCATTATCATAGCATCCGTCAGCGACGCAGGCATAGCCATCTACTCGTCATCGCGGGTCGCACGGGAGGAATTCCTGAATTTGAGTGCCACAACTCGATGCGCCATAAGTCTGGCGCGACGATTGCAGGACCCTCTCTCGGAACTGGTAAAGATTGACCCGAAACTCATAGGGGTGGGCCAATACCAGCATGATGTAGACCAAAAAGATCTTCATAGAAGCTTGCTGCACACTGTCCAGACCTGCGTAAACAGCGTGGGGGTTGACCCGAACTCTGCCAATCAGTCGCTGCTTCGCTATGTAGCGGGTCTCAATGACAAGTTGGCCCGCAAAATTATCGCCTATCGCCACGCAAACGGTCCCTTTGCTTCCCGCGCCGCGCTTCTCTCAGGCTTGGGTTCGGACCGGTCCGTATATGATCAGGCTGCGGGATTCCTGCGAGTTTACAGCGGGGAAAACCCGCTGGATCGCACTCGCATTCATCCCGAGTCATACCCCGTGGTGGAAAAGATGGCCGCGGCGCTCGGGGTTGAGACTGCAAACCTCATTGGAAACAAGGACTTGATTGAGACCCTGAAGCTCGAAGATTTTGCGGGCGAAGGTCGCGGGCTTCCCACTTTATATGATATTCGTGAGGAACTGCGCAGGCCCGGTGCGGATCCGCGCAAGCCTTTTGTCGCCCCAAAATTCCATGCGGACATAAATGACCTGGGCGATCTGAAGGTGGGAATGGCTCTGGAAGGAACCATCACAAATGTCACAAACTTTGGAGCTTTCGTTGACGTCGGCGTCCACCAGGATGGACTCGTGCATCTAAGCCAAATGTCCAACCGCTTCATCCGCGATCCCAGAGAAGCCGTCAAGGTCGGCGACGTTGTTCAGGTAAAGGTGATTTCGGTCGAGGTGGAAACCAGGAGAATTGGTTTGTCCATGAAAGCTCTTCTGCCGGCGATTCCGCGGCGGCGCCGGAAGCCGCAGCGCAGACCGAGGCCTCAGAACGTTGCACCGGGTTCCGGCAAGGAACCCTCAAATTCAGCCTCCGCTAATGCTGCCCCGGCAGGCGCCTCGCCTTCGATTCAACCGCCAACTGACCGGCCCAAGTCACCTTTCTCACAGAGGCAAAGACGCGCAGAGAGCGGGCCCCGTCCTCCGCGCAGAAGAAATGAAGACCGCCGGGAAAAAACCGTGCCGCCAACTGTTGCAGCGCCAAAGCCTGCGCAGCCTGAACCTGAAACAGTCGAGCCTGAACAGCCGAAACACACTCTCCAGGAGAAGATTGCAATTCTGCAGTCCAAATTCCGCGGCTCCAGGTAAGCCTCGTTTTTAAAAACCAGGGACGTCGCTGGTTTTCAAATCTCCTCGAGGTGCGGGTCCTCCTCAATAACAGGCTTGGATTCAACATCGGAAAGCATGAACGCGGCGATTACGCTCACCAACATGGTGCCTATGAGCAGTGCCATGCAATAGGTGCGCAGATTGGTCAATGGGCCCACAAAAGTATCAGCCTCTGCCATGCTGATGATATTCCAATCCAGGTTTGGATAGGTCTGAGTAAAAGCCTTCTGCGTTAAACCATAAACCATCTGCGGCTTTCCCGCCGAGATCAAAAACTTCTTACCTCTATCTCTGGCAGTCGTAATCTCCTGTGCTCCAGGAAAGCTGAGCTGACGCTGGGCATCCCCCGGCGCTGAGATGATGTCTCCCTTCTCGAGCGTCAGAAACACGGCAGTTCCGGACCCGGCCCGTATGGAACCAAGAAGATCCTCAATACCTCGAGTATCCATCAAACCCTTGACGACGCCCGTTACTCCCCTGTTGGAATCAACAATGGGCAAAGCAACATCCATGTAAAAGGAACGCGCATCGGCGTCATATCGGACATTGCCAACAAATATGGCTCCTTTGACTCCGTCGGCGAAGGTTTCCTGCCACCATTTTTCCAGGGCGTAGTAGTAGGGGACGCTCCGATTGGTGGAGGCAACCAGGCGGCCGAGGTAGTCAGTCACGATGACCTGATGGCAATATCGATTCAATCCGGCATATCGCCTGAGGTACTGAGAAGAGGGATTATCCAATATCGCTTTGATTTCCGGCGAATTGCGATCGAGTTTTGCCCAAAGCGTAACCATCTTGGGAATCGCTTTGCGGACCTCCTCCAGGTTTTTGTTGAGGTCCTTATTGGCGTTGCTGACAGCATCGCGAAGTGAAGCCACTTCAGTCAGGCTGGCAATTGCCACGATTTGATTTTCCAGATGAGAGTTTACCGCGACATATGCCGTCTCGGCAGTATCGCCCAGGCGTTTTCCGGCCAACTCCAGGTACGTCTGCCTATAACTGGCAAAAAACCACCATAGTCCTATGAGCACCGGGATAGCTGTGATAAGCATCAGGATGGACAAAATTCTAAAATCGAACCTAAATCTCTTGTTGTCATTGGATTTGGCCATAAAGCCTCCTTTCGGAGCTTAGATCGAAAGATGGGGAATTTGGAGGATTTCGCGGGAAAAAAGCTGGTCAGCTTCAACGGTTTGGGCAAATTCCCCGAAATTGCTTTACTTTATGATAGATCCGATGACCGCATTTGACAATGCTTATCGCAGGTGAATCATGACCATCCGAATTTCGGCAGTCATCACAAATGAAAAGAGGGTTAAACGTCAGAGCTTGTGCCGTCCAGAGGAAGCACAACGGTTAATGTTGTACCTTTGGGTGTGCTATCCACCTTCAAATCGCCTTTATGACGTTGCACAATGCCATAGGCTATGGCCAATCCAAGTCCGGTTCCGGTTGGTTTTGTAGTAAAGAAAGGCTCGAACAACTTCTCACGGATCTCATCCGAAATTCCTGGACCTGTATCAGAAACGCTCAATTCAACGACGCGGTTCTCCGGATCGCGCTGCGAGGAAAGCCGCAACTCCCCTCCTCCGCTCATGGCATCGGCGGCATTCAAGACAATGTTCAAAATGACCTGTTGGATCTGATCCCGATCAGCGGAAACGCTCGGAAGGTCGGGATCCAGGTTCAACACTATTGCAATATTCCTGAAAGAAGCCTGTTTGCGGACAAGCGCCAAAACATGTTCGGCAACCTGATTCAAGTTCAGCGCCTGCTTTTGCGGTTTCGTCTGCCTGGCGAAGTCGAGAAGGCCTTTGACAATCTTGCGGCAGCGAAGCGATTCATCCACGATGGATTGCACTTCAGCCCGGTGGGGATCATCCAGTGGAAGCTCTTCAAGCAGAAGGCTGCTATTGGTCAACACGCATGTCAGAGGGTTGTTTATTTCGTGCGCGATGCCGGCCGCCAGTTTGCCAACCCCGGCAAGCTTCTCCGATTGAATGAGGTGGTCCTGAACGGCTTTCAGCTGGGCAGTGCGTTTTTCAACTTTTCGCTCGAGGTTTTCACCCCAGTCCTTAAGTTCCTGATGGGACCGGACAAGTTCCGCTACCATTCTGTTGAAATTTTCGGCCAGGATGCCGATTTCATCGTTTGATGATGGCTCAACTTTTTGCGTGTAGTCGCCTTCGGCAATCCTCTGCGCCGCATCGGCCATAGCGCGTATCGGCGCCGAAATGCGCTGCGCAACCGCGATTGCGACCCAACTGATGAGAGCGACTCCCAGAAGCGTAATCCCCAAAAACACATACAGATTTTGCCTCAAGCTGTCGCGATAGGGCTGCTCCAGGGTACCCACATACAGCATCCCTATTGTTTTACCAAGGAGATCCCTGATCGGGGTGTAGGCCGATATATACCAGTCGTTGACAACGAATGCCCGTCCCCGCCGGGTTTTTCCATGCTGTAATACTTCTTCGGCAACTTCCGCCGATACCCTGGTCGAAGTGGCGCGGCTTCCGTCCGCGTTCAGGACGTTGGTGGAAATCCGCACATCGTCTTGAAAGATTGTTGCCGTCCCAACTTCCTTGCCCTGGTATATCTCATCACGGAATACTATGGTTCGAATTTTGTCGACGATCTCATAGCTGCGGTTGAGGAGCACCGCGCCCACCAGGACTCCGACAAAACGTCCGTCAGCCGTAAATACCGGCGCGGCGCCCTTCATCAGCATTCCGGACGTGATCTGCTTGATTTCTGAGGGTTGTGCCATTGGCGTTGGGGTAACATCCATGCGGGTCACTTCAGCCAATGCAGGCGATTCTCGCGCCAATTCCTCTGCTGTAATGATTTCGGAGCCGGAAACGGGAGTTCTGTTCTGTAACACGCGCTGGACATAAAGATCCTGGAAATCATCTCCTGAAAGCGACGGATTGCCTGTGCGATAAAAAGCCCTTCCCGAGGCATCGGTAAGGATCAAGAGGTCAAACCCTTCTGCAGCCTTAACCCTTTCCATCTCCGGTCCAAGCGCGCTCTTATCCTCATTCACCAGGGCGCCATAGATCGCCATGCGCGTGGCGTGAATGCGCAGCGCGTCCTTGAGGCGTGCCAGATAGTTGCTGTAGATTTCCTTGGCGGACTCGAGATCCGAAGAAACGCGCGTTTCAGCTCTTCGGTAGACCTCATTTCGAATCATCATCGTCCCGGCAATGCAGGTGACTATGGAGGGAATCAGAATGGCAATCGTGAAACTCCTGATGAGCCGGGCCCGGATCCCCGATTTTGAAGGACCCCATTTCGAAAAGGGCAGCTGTGATTTCCAGAATGCCATAGAAGTATTCCTGGACCTGCTCAACCCGAACAAGCTGGATCATAACTTCTATTCAACAGTAACGCTCTTTGCGAGATTGCGAGGCTGATCGACATCGCAGCCTCGCAGCACCGCGATGTTATACGCAAGCAGCTGCAATGGCACCGCAAGCAGAATGGGGATGAGGCAGTCCGGCAATTCCGGAACATAAATCACATGATCCGCAATATCCGCAATGTGCGCATCTCCCTCGCTGGCAACGGCGACCACGATTCCTTCGCGCGCGCGCACTTCTTGAATATTGCTGAGCATTTTTTCATAGCGCAGCTGGGATCTGGGATCGAGCGAATCCTTCGCGGCCAGGGTAACCACAGGCAGATTGGAGTCGATAAGCGCGTTGGGGCCATGCTTCATTTCCCCGGCAGGATATCCTTCCGCGTGAATGTAGGAGATTTCCTTTAATTTCAGGGCGCCTTCCAAGGCAATGGGATAATGGATCCCCCGGCCCAGATAGAGGGAGTTGCTGAACTTGTACATTGCTTTGGCAATCTTTTCATAAAGCGCGGTGTAGGACAGGAGCTTTTCAATACATTGCGGCACTCGGGTCAGTTCTTCCAATAGACGAGCGGCACGCGCTTGATCGATCGTTTCGCGCAATTGAGCAAGGTACAGGGTGATTAAAAAGAGAACCGTCAGCTGGCAGGTAAAAGCCTTGGTGGAAGCTACTCCGATTTCCGGTCCGCTGCGAGTGTACAGAGTGCCATCGCTTTCACGGGAAAGCATGCTGCCGACAACGTTGCAGATGGATAGAATTCGGGCGCCCTTTGCGCGCGCCTCTCGCACCGCAGCGAGAGTATCTGCGGTTTCGCCCGACTGGCTGATGGCGATGACGAGGGAGCGGCTGTCGAGAATCGGGTTGCGGTAGCGAAATTCCGAGCTGTAGTCCACATCCACGGGAATGCGTGCCATGTCCTCCAGAAGGAATTTCCCCGCCAGCGCGGCATGCCATGATGTGCCACATGCCACAATGTTGATTCGCGCAATCCCGGCAAAAAACTCTTCGGATATGTTGGCTTCATCCAGGAATACACGGCCCGAATCGAGCGATATTCTCCCCACGATAGTGTCCTGAATGGCGCGCGGCTGCTCATGAATTTCCTTGAGCATGAAATGCCGGTAACCGCCTTTTTCGGCCATCTCAGAATTCCATCGGATTTCTTGCGCGGCAAATTTTATCGGTTTGCCATCAAAATCCCGAACCTGTACACCCTCGGGAGTCAAAATTGCCATTTCACCATCGCGCATGAAATACACCTTGCGCGTATGCTCCAGGAGGGCAGGCACATCAGAAGCCACAAGAAATTCGCCTTCGCCCAATCCCAAAACCAGGGGCGGCCCCCGTCGGGCTGCAACGATTGTATTGGGGCTGTCTGCAGAAATGATGCAGATGGCATAGCTTCCGCGCATCTGGCGCAGCGCTGCTGCAACAGCCTCGACAAATGATCGGCCCTGCAACAACGATTCGGTGAGGTGAGCGATCACTTCAGTATCCGTCTCAGTCACGAAGCGATGCCCTTGCTGCTGCAGGAGGGATTTCAACTCGAGGTAGTTCTCGATGATGCCATTGTGTATGACGACAACCTTGCCGCTGCAGTCACGATGGGGATGGGCATTTTCTTCAGTGGGGCGGCCGTGCGTCGCCCAGCGCGTGTGCCCGATTCCATACTCTCCGTCCAGCGGATCCTGTTCCACCAGGCGGGCAAGATTCGCAAGTTTGCCCGAGGAACGGCGTATTGAAACATTCCCGTTTCGCACCGTGGCGATGCCCGCGGAATCATACCCGCGATACTCAAGCTTGCGTAACCCTTCGAGGAGAACCGGGACTACAGACTTTGGGCCAATATACCCTACAATTCCACACATGCCCCACCCTCATCTAAATTCACGTACACTCAGATCCACGCCGACCTTTCACACGCTTAAATATCGGCGCGTACAGCCTATTGTATCGAAAAATAATTGACGGATCCCGCTTTCCGGATTTCAGATCCATGCAGGATTGCATAGAACCAACTATCGCTACCCATCACTTTTGGGTTGCAGCCTGCCCGAATGCTCAGTATAGATTATGCTTATCACGTGGGCAACATACTGACAGGGGGAGATTATGGAAATCCTGAATGTTCGACTTTCCGTCCCGGAAGACTGTAATATCATTGTTGGTCAAAGCCACTTCATAAAGTCTGCCGACGATCTTTATGAGATTCTGGTAACCGGCTGTGCGCATTCGAAGTTTGGCATCGCCTTTTGCGAAGCTTCGGGACCTTGCTTGATAAGGCTGGAAGGCAACGACGCCGAGCTCAAGAAAATTGCAGCCGAAAATGCAGCTAACATGGGCGCCGGACACGCGTTCGTCATTCTGCTCAAGGACGCTTTCCCGATAAATGTTCTGAATGCGGTTAAGGCATGTCCCGAGGTGTGCAATATCTTCTGCGCCACGGCAAATCCGTTGGAGGTCATTTTGGCTGAAACGGATCAAGGACGTGGGGTGCTCGGAGTAATCGATGGATTTCCGCCTAAAGGCGTGGAAACCGAAGCCGATGTAAAAGCGCGGAGGGAATTCCTGCGAAGGATCGGATACAAGCTTTAGTAACATTCCTGGGAGCGGCGAGCTTGTCTTCAATTTCTGAATTGCAGTGCACACACGCGAAAACGACGCTGGGTCCACGGAGATCATGGGAATGATCGACATTAATGAAGCGTTGAACCTGGTCCTTAGAAATCTGCCGGAGCGCAGGACAGAGATTTTGCGCTTTGACACGGCCTTAGGATGCGTATTGGCGGAGGATCTTATTGCCACCAGCAATTTGCCCCCTTTTCGCCGCTCGGCCAAAGACGGATATGCGGTGCGGGCGTCCGACGTCCAAAAAGTCCCTGTTGAATTGAAAATTGTCGGGGAAAGCCGCGCCGGGGACAAGAGCGCCGGCCTTGTTCATAAGGGCGAGGCAATCGCCATCATGACCGGAGCCGTCGTCCCCGAAGGGGCAGACGCAATCCAGATGATCGAATATACCGAAAGATCCGCCGATGGAAGCCGCGTAACCATAAAGGCTTCCGTCAAACCAGGCGAAGACATTGCCCCGATCGGTGCGGACGTCAAACTGGGTAAAATCGCAATCGAAGCCGGCCGCATGATTGGGCCGGTTGAGATCGCTGTTATGGCGTCCTTCGGCTACCGCAGCGTGAAAGTGTGGCGCAAGCCTTCGGTAGCGATTCTGGCCACCGGAAATGAGCTGGTCGGAGTCGATGAAACGCCGGCGGAGATGCAGATCAGAAACAGCAACACCTATTCCATCTCCAGTCAGCTGCGTCTAATGGGATGGAAAGCTGCGCATTTGGGAATCGCGCGAGATGAAATAAGGGATCTGCGCAGAAAAATAAAACTGGGCCTCAAAAAAGACGTTCTGATCATTACAGGCGGTGTTTCCATGGGGAAATATGACCTGGTCAAGGACGTCTTCCGGGATTTGGGACTGGAAGTCCTGTTCAGCAAGGTTGCCATGAAACCGGGCAAGCCCACGGTGTTTGCCCGATTTGGAGACAAGCTGATCTTCGGTCTGCCCGGAAATCCCGTCTCCTCGTTTATGGCGTTTGAGAATTTTGTGCGCCCGGCGCTTGAAAAGCTGGCCGGCCAGGATAAACCGGGACTGTTCAAAATCAGGGGAGAATTGCAGCGCGAATTGAAGCAGAATCCGGGTAGAACATCTTTTTTGCCCGCCTGGGCAACATGGTCTGAAGACAAATGGAGGATCGAGCCGCTGAAATGGAAAGGTTCCCCGGATATTTTCAGATTTTCACGGGCCAACGCCGCCATCATTTTCCCTGCAGACTGCGATCGTCTGAAATCGGAGGAGATTGTGGAGTGCGTGCTCTTTCCCGACTTTTTCGTTCGCCGGCGATGACATTATGAAAACAATCCGTCCACATCACGCACACAATAAACACAATGACAGAGTGAAAGATGCAGGTCCACGGCTATCCCACCTCGATGACAAAGGGCAGGCGCACATGGTCGATGTCACGGGGAAGGCAGCCACATCACGACGCGCCGTTGCTGAATCTCTTATTCATCTCTCCGCCAGGACAATGATTTTGATCGGAAAGCGGAAGTTGCCCAAGGGAAACGCCGTGGAGGCCGCGCGCCTTGCCGGAATTCTCGCCGCAAAACGAACGGCGGAACTAATCCCCCTCTGCCATCCCCTGCCGTTGACTCATGTGGATGTGCGGGCGGAATTGCTGAAGACGGGCGTGCGCTTCACATCCGCAGTTTCCTGCAGCGGGCCGACAGGAGTGGAAATGGAGGCACTCACGGCCGTATCAATAGCGGCGCTCACTCTCTACGATATGGTTAAGGCGGTGGAAAAGGGCGCGACCATAACCAGAATCCGCCTCTTGGAGAAAACGGGAGGAAAGAGCGGCACCTTTCGCCGCAGGACCTCCCGGAAATGGAGCTAAGCACATTTCGGACTTTTTGATATAATTAAAACATTATCTGGGGTAACACAAAATCATGCCAATTTTTGAATATGCCTGCACAAAATGCGGGCGCAAGATGAGTTTCCTGGTTCTATCGACGGATGCATTCAAGCCTGTCTGCAAGTTCTGCAAGAGCCCGGAATTAGAACAGCTGTTCTCCCGCTTTGCGATGCCGAAATCCGAAGAAAAGCGGCTGGAATCGCTTGCCGACCCATCAACATTTTCGGGACTCGACGAAAATGATCCCGGTAGTGTAGCCCGCTGGATGAAGAAGATGGGCAAAGAAATGGGCGAGGACCTTGGCGGTGAGGATATAGACCAACTGGCGGAGGAAGCCGCTCAGGAGGCTTCGGGGAAAGGCGCCGGAGCGCCTGATGATGATTTGGGTGCCTCCAGTCTATCCGACGACCTGTAGCCACACCTTACAGCTTCCACTGTCCACATGTTGCAGACAAAATGCCTGAGTTGCCGGAAGTAGAAACTATAGCCAGGAAACTGCGTAAAAGCATCATAGGGAAGCGTGTGACAAGCGTGCAGCTTTCGGGGTTTCCGCTGCGAAAGCCTGTGGAAAGGCACTTTGCGCGCAAGCTCGCAGGGCGTATCATCCGCCGAATTCATCGTCGGGGGAAATACCTGATTTTTGAACTGACACCGCGCGCCTTCTGCCTTATCCATCTGGGAATGAGCGGCAGAATTCTGTTTCATCCCGCCAGTGCCGCGACATTGAAACACACTCATGCAACAATTCGCTTCTCAGATGCGACAGAATTGGAGTATCGAGATCAACGCCGGTTCGGGTGGCTGGCCATGTATGAGGTTCCGAAGCTCGGCTGCATTCCTGAACTCAGGTTGCTCGGCGTGGATCCACTGAGCGCACAATTCACGCCGGAATGGCTGTTTGGCTGCCTGCAGGCCAGCCGCCGGGATATCAAGTCATTTCTGCTCGATCAACAAAAAATCGCGGGATTGGGAAACATCTATGTATGTGAGTCCTTATTCCAGGCAGGCATATATCCCGGGCGCCGCTGCAACTCTATCACTGGGAAAGAAACAGAAGAACTGAGTCAGGCCATTTGCATGGTTCTAAGAAGCGCTCTGCGTCATCGCGGAACGAGTTTTTCGGATTTTATGGATTCAAATGGCGATCCAGGAGAAAATCAAAAATACCTCTGTGTATATCAAAGGGATGGGGATTTGTGCCGGCGCTGTCATTCGAAAATTCGCCGTTTGCATCAGGGGGGCCGCAGTTCTTTCTTTTGTCCTCGTTGCCAAAACTGATACGCTATCTAGCAGGGAAGGAGGATTCACTTAGATGGCTGAAAATTATCGAAAATGTTCGCACTGCAGGGGAACTGGCACCTGCCAGAGCTGCCACGGTACAGGGCGCCTGGGTTTGCAAAAAGGGAAACAGTGCACTTCCTGCTTTCCTCACGGCAGCGGGAAGTGCCAGAATTGTCGCGGGCTGGGCGGTTTTGATTCCACAGGCAAGCCCGCCTCAGCACATGCTGAAGAAACGCCGGGGGAAGAGTCGCAGAAGGCCTGACTATAAGGACGCGGAATTTCACGGATGCACGTGGAAAAAATTTCGGCGTGTTTCGGCGCCCTTCGGCGTCCGCGAAAAGGGGGTCAAATATGTTGCTGGCAATTGATGTAGGCAACACAAACATCACTCTCGGCTTGTATGAGGGTAAAACCGCGGGCCCACGCTGGCGGCTGGCTACAGCGCATGAACGGATGCCGGACGAATACGGCATTCAAATGCTCCATCTCATTCAGCACGTCAAGATCGACAGCAGCGCCGTTGACGCAATCGCAATCGCCTCGGTGGTGCCGCCCTTGACCGGAACCTTTGAGCAGGCCTGCTTGAAATATTTTGGCCTGGCCCCGCTTGTGGTTGATGCCGGCACAAAAACGGGCGTGCGCATCAAATACGAGGATCCCAAGCAGGTCGGAGCGGATCGGGTCGTGGACGCGGCGGCGACATACAAGTTGTATGGCGGTCCCGCATGCATAGTGGACTTTGGAACTGCAACTACGTTCGATGCAATGTCTGTAGAGGGCGATTACCTCGGCGGTGCCATCGCCCCGGGGATCAGCATCGCTTCGGATGCGCTTTTCCAGCGCGCCGCTAAATTGCCCAGAGTGGATTTGCATCGTCCTCCTACAGCCGTGGGCCGCAACACAGTGCACTCGCTTCAGTCCGGATTGTTATTTGGGTACGTAGGGCTGGTGGAAGGAATGGTCGCGCGCTTTCGGGCCGAACTCGGGCCTCAGATGAAGGTCGTTGCCACAGGCGGGTTGGCTGAGGTGGTGGCGAAGGAAACTGATGTAATTCAGATCGTCGCCCCCTGGCTAACCCTGGACGGTCTCCGAATCATCTACGAACTCAATCAAAAGTAACCCCCCCGCACCTGGTTATACTGTCCCTTTATTCAATTGAACTCCAGGATTCTTATCTCCTTAACTCGGGTTTTTCAATCTCCAGCTGACTTCGGCCCTGATAGGCGCAAAAAGGGCGGCAATTATCGTCCGGCATGGCAATCTCAGGTCATGTAAGGACCAATAGATGTGGACACCCACTAATTTGCCAATATAAAGCAAAATGTGGACACCCGCTGAACTTTAATACACGAGTAAATATGTTTTGCGGCACCGCATAATCGTTCGGTATGGTGGGTGTCCAGATTATGCGGAGCAAAATCTGTTGAATTGGTGGATGTCCACATTTCCACAATCAAAAGTACCCCCCCCGCACCTGGTTATACTGTCCCCTCGCATTAGAATTCTGGAAAAGAAAATGGGCTAGTGTGGTGAGTCATTAGTTCGTTATAGCAATCGAATTCACAATTACCTGTACCTTCATATACTTGCTCCGGCATTACTGCGAAGCAATTAATGACTCGCCACACTAGGACGCTTTTTGTGATCGACGTCCCTATTCCGCTTATTTCGCTAACCAGCCGCAGGAGAATGGCCGATAAACGGTGAGAATTTTCTACTGCGGGTGAGGCATCATCCGAACTGTGGAAGACCTGGTCTTCCGCGTTGAATCGTAATTGGGTATGTTGAAACACTTGGTTTCAAAGCAATAAACATGATCGATCTCGCAAATGCCACCCAGTGGATGGCCTTATCCTTTTCCCCGGACGGGTTAATTACTTCCGTGTCCTCTAGCGCAGAACAAGTGACCGGATATTCCGCTCAGGAGTTGGTTGGCCGCCCCATAACCCAGTTGATGTCCGATAGAACTGCGTTTGAAGTCCCTCACATGATGCAGACAGCGAGAGAATGGGGGTCATGGGAAGGCGATATCGTTCATCGCTTCCGCAGCGGCAAGGCGTTTGAGGCGCATGGAGAGCTGTCCTTACTTTCGGACAGGGAAAACACCTTCACAGGCTATTTTCTGGTATCGGCGATCAATGGCTCGGTGGAAAAAGGCTATGGGAGCGATGGAGCTCTGACCGCGGTTGCCGCCAAGCTGCGCGCAATCTGTCACGAAATGAACAATCCGCTGGCAGTCATGCTGGGGTTTGTCCAGCTGATATTGCTAAACCGCGATTGTGAGGGAAAGATCCGCACTGACATGGAGAAAGTGTTCTCCGAAATGCAGCGAGTTATTCATTCGGTGGGCCGGCTGCATTCCTATGCATTGACTCTCCAGGAAAAGGACGCAACGGAGCAGCCTACTGCAGAAGCAGAGCCACAGAATCGTACTATTTGCAGCTGAATCTCAAAGGCATGATGTCTCTAATATCGATACAGCGCAAGCTGATCGACTGCCTTTGAATTTATGCGGATTTTCCCTGCCTTCTCCATGTCCGAGGTTACCCGGCGGATGTATTCTTCGACATAGAGATCTTGCGTCTGCTCGGCCAGGCGCTCCCTGATGCTCTCCTTTTCCTTGCCATAAGCACTCTCATCAAATGGAGTCCGGGATTTCACCTGTAGGACCACCAACTTCTCGTCCTTTGACAGAGTAATAGGATCAGAAACGGACCCGACCGGGAGATTGAAAGAGGCATTTTCAACCTCAGAGTTAATCCCCAAATCTTTATCAGGAGCAGCGTCCATTTTGAAGCTCTGAGTGGTTTTGACCACCAGTTTTTGTTTCTGAGCGGCCTTCGCCAGATCCCCGAGCGATGATGCAGATTTAGCCAGCTCTTTTGCACTGGCCGTCATCCGCTCACTCTCTTTTATGCTGACGTAATCTTTCAAGACTTTTTCCCGAGCCTCATTAAAGTCTGTGGGCTTGGGAAGCTTTGTCTCCAGCAGTTTGGGGATAGCGTACCCTTGTGGGTGATATGTCGCTTTGCCTATTGCCCCAACTTCCTTCAGCTGGAAGATCTCATCCAGCAAGTCCTTGGAAATCCCACTGGCATAGGGGTCAGAATCCCGTTCAATAAACCCTGTTTCTTTGATTTGCGCGGGAACCTTGAGGGCTTTGGCAACTTCCTGCAGGTCCTTCTGAGTAGCGGTCAATTGCTGGGCTTCCGCTCCCTTTTGCTTCGCAATGCTGGAGGCTTTGTCGAGCTGAAGGGATCGAGTGATACCTTTGCGTTGCGCATCCAGGTTCGGCACTTCATGGCCCGTCACCTTGATGATGTGATACCCATATTTGGACCGCACCAAATCGGAAATTTCGCCGACCTTGAGGGAAAAGGCGGCGTCCGCAAATTCCGTAACCACGCTTTCGCGAGTGAAGGCACCCAAATTTCCACCCTGGTCTTTGGAACCTGTATCGTCTGAGTATTGTTTAGCCAGGTTGGCGAAATCCTCTCCCGCTTTGACCTTTTTCAACACCGCTTCAGCTTTGGCTTTGATTTCAGTCTCTTTCGCGGGAGTGGTGCCCTCGGGCACTTCGAACAAAATGTGGGAGGCAGTTACCGTTTCCTTTCGATCCTGCCTTTTCCATTCATCCTGTATTTCCTTGTCGGTGATTTCAACAGTGGAGGCAATGTCGCCCAGCGAAAGGAGAAGATACTGGGTCCGACGCTGCTCCTTGATGTTATATTTCTCCTTGTTAGCCTCAAAATAGGCCTTCAAGTCCGCTTCCGCCGGCTGGGAAGGCAGCTTGAAATCCTCTTTCTTCAGGAGAACAAAATCCACCTGGGCTTCAATATTGGCCTTGATAAATTCTTCGCGCAAATCCTCTTCCGGTATGTTCATCGCATCGGCGATCACGTTGCGGATCTTGCGGGAAAGCAGCACAATCCTCTGCCCCTCTTCAAATTCGCTGACACTGATGTTGTTTGCGGCTAGCAGCGCCTTATACTGTTCTATCCCGATGAAAGCTCCATTGTTTTGCAGGCTTGCATGGTGCTCCACAGCCTGGCGAACTTCATCCGTTGTCACCTCCACTCCGAGTTGCTTTGCCACAGAGTCCACCACACGGTAGCCGATGATCGTATTCAGCGCTTGCTGGCCAAGGCCAAGAGCTTTGAGGGTTTCCGGATCGGTTTTATTCTTTCCACCGGCGCTGTAGGTATTCACAAGACGGCGGTAGAGCACAACAAGATCCTGCATGGGGACCTTCACTCCATTGACAGTAGCAGCATTATTTTCCGCTACGTCTTCCCCTGTTCCGCCTGGCACAAACAACAACAACATGCCCAGGGACAGACTGATGATTACGAGCCATAGAATTATCTTAAGCCGCTTCTTGCGGCGCATGATGTCAAGCATGCCGTGTATACGCCTCCGTAATAGTTGTCTACAAACCTGGTATTATAGCATAGGCTCCCTATTTCCGATTTGAGAATCGATTGCTCTCAGCAGAAAAAATGCTTGCCAACAATATCCCGCGAAATTCAATGTGAGCCTGAACCCCGAGCTCACTGGAAATATCCGGGTCAGGATCGATAAGCCGGGAATAGCGGCAGCACTGCTCCATGCAATTGTAAAATGCAGCTATTTGATGCAATTCCTCTGAGCAGAAACTTGGAGATGTCTCCGCTTCCAGAAAATTGTCTTGCTTTTATTTGTTGATATTGATAGATTTAAGCGTATTAAGGAACCCTTGGATATCTTGAGATAAGGTCAGCCGCTTGAAGAACCAGGGAAGGTTTTTCTCCAAAATTCTTCGCGAAACTGAAATTGCGAGGAGATATCGGGGGAACGAATTTGTTATAGTATTGCCCGTGACTCCATAGGGTGGAGCCATGGTTATTGCGGAACGTGTCCGCAACAGGTTAGAGGGTTACGAGTTCAAGGCGCAAAACTTGGGCATTCGCCTCATGGTTGATTTTTGTGCAGGCCACTGCCCTAAGCATGCTCTCACTGCTGAGTGGCTGTTAAGAAAGCTGTGCAGCCTTACACCGCACTGAGGAACTTTCCAGAAACAGTATTGAACCAACTGTCGAAATAATTATGAATTTAAGATCCGTGTTTAGTGTTTTCTCCAGTGATTTGGCTATTGATCTCGGGACTGCTAACACCCTTGTCTTCGCAAAAGGACGAGGAATCGTGGTAAACGAGCCTTCGATTGTGGCGCTCGACAAAAACAACAAGAGGGTGCTCGCGGTAGGGCACGAAGCCAAGGAAATGTTGGGCAGGACTCCCGCTGACATCGTGGCGGTAAAGCCGATGAAGGATGGGGTGATTGCCGATTTCGATGTTACCGAGGTCATGCTCAAATATTTCATCAAGCAAGCCCACAGCCGGAATCACCTTTTGAGTCCGCGAATTGTTATCGGCATACCATCGGATATTACCCAGGTGGAAAAACGCGCCGTACAGGAATCGGCCATGCGCGCCAAAGCAAGTGAGGTCTATCTTGTGGAGCAGGCCATGGTCGCTGCGATCGGAGCCGGCATGCCGATCACCGAGGCATGCGGCAATATGATCATCGACATCGGAGGCGGGACAACCGATATCGCGGTTATCTCCCTTTCCGGAATTGTGTACTGCCGGTCCGTGCGCGTTGCCGGAAACGAAATGGATGAAGCCATAATCCAGTACATTAAGCGAAGGCACAATTTGCTGATAGGCGAGCGCACCGCCGAAACAATAAAAATCAATCTGGGATCTGCTGCTCCTTTGGATCAGCCGCTGACTATGGAAATAAAGGGGCGAAACCTGATTGAAGGCATTCCCAAGACCGTTACCGTCACTGATCAGGAGGTTCGAGAAGCTCTCAGCGACAGCGTCGGCATTATTGTCAACGCAATAAAGGTAGCGCTCGAGCGTACTCCCCCTGAACTTTCTGCCGATATAATGGAAAGAGGCATCGTGTTGACTGGTGGAGGCGCCCTGCTGAAGCGTTTCGACAAGCGGTTGGTGGAGGAAACGGGATTGCCGATCTTTGTTGCTGAAAATCCACTGACGTCTGTGGTTCTTGGAACAAGCAAAATGCTGACGGACTTCAAATTGCTCCGGAGGATTTGTGTCCATTGAGTTAGCGCCGAAAGAAAAAGAAGGGCGTGCAATTTTTGTCCTGATTCCACTGCTGATCATGCACCTTGCTCTTCTTTCTTTCCAAATTACAGATCCCACTGGAATGCTGCTGATCAGAAGATGGGTGTTGACAGCACAGTCCCCTTTAATCAACGGCTCATCGCAGATTTCTGCAGCCGTTCGGGGCGTGTGGACCAACTACATTGAATTGCACGGAGCGCGTGAGGAAAACAGGCAATTGCAGGATACGATCCGTCAACTTTCGCTGCAGCAGAAACAAATGGAAGAAATGAGGCAGGAAAACAATCGCCTCCGCCAGCTTCTTTCAGTAACCGAATTAAGCCCTGTGGCCACTCTTGGCGCGCGGGTGGTGGCCCGAACCCCGGACTATCTTTCCAATGTGCTGTATATCAATCGCGGACAGAGGGATGGAATCCAGGTCAACGCTCCGGTCATGTCAGGGGTGGGGATTGTGGGACGTGTCGTATTGGTCTCTAATCAGGATTCACAAGTCCAACTGATTACAAACCCGGATGCTTCGGTGGGAGTAATGCTGGATCGAACGCGTTTGCCCGGAGTTTTGCGCGGATCGGGAAATTCACTGTTGGAATTGAACTATATAAGCAACACAGAACAGGTAGAGTTGGGAGATAGGGTCGTAACGTCAGGACTGGATGGCGTTTATCCTAAAGGCTTGCCTGTTGGAAAGGTTGTAGAATCCCATAAAGGAAATTCTGTTTTTTTAATCATAAAGGTGGAAGCAAGCACGGATCTGATTCATCTTGAAGAAGTTTCCGTCATGAGTGGCGAGCAAAAATGAAAAGACGAGAGCTTTGACCCTTCGGAGTACAGTAAACAGGATCGGGCATACCCCCCCTTTCATGCTTGCTTAAATCATTAAGATATAGTTAAATAGCGCAAGCTGAAGCGCTGGCTCCTGCATTTGAGGTCATTAGCTCAGACGAATAACATGAAATACCTATTTATAGCTGTTTCCTCATTTCTGGCAATTGCGGCTCAAACAATAGCAGGAAATAATTTTTTCCTCTTCAATTTCCTCGATCTTTCTCTTCTTCTCATTGTTTATTGGGCAGCATACCGCAGCCGGACTCAGGCGCTCTTCACGGGAGCTTTAAGCGGCCTCCTTCTGGATGCCATGCTGGGCTGGCCTTTGGGTTACAACGGATTCGGGAAGACCCTGGCAGCATTCGTGATTGGCCAGGCGGTCAAGCGAGTCAATATCGGCGAGACATGGATCCGTTTCACGATAATCGCTTCTGCTTCCTGCTTGAATTCACTCAGCATGTTCCTCCTGTTTTGGCTCATGCAGCGGCCAACGAATAGCATTTATCTGAGCTCATCTTTGATTCAAGCCCTCATAACGGCCGGAGTCGGTGTTTTGGTGTTTGCGGTCGTGGATTCCTATCATCAGGCGCAGACCCGAAAAGTGGGTTAGGAAGTGTCACTGAACCCGGAATCCAGCAAGCAGATAATTCGACAACGTCTGAACTATCTCTACATCCCCATAGGTCTGTTATTTCTTATCCTAGGCGCCCGCCTGTGGCAATTGCAAATAATCCAGGGATCCGATTATGCCGCAAGGGCCGAGCGCAATCGAATCCGCACCATTCAGCTCGTGGCGCCCCGCGGAACGATATTGGATCGAAATGGCTCACCTCTGGTGGAAAATCGTCCCTCATACAACATACTCCTGTATCGAGAGTCCATCAGGGACCAGAGGGATTCCGATAGTTTCATCACCGGTACTCTGAGAATCAGCCTGGAAGAGCTTGAATCGCGCTTGCGGCGCAATAAGGGCAGTGGTCTCTATCAACCCATAGTTTTGAAAGAGGACGTCGGAATATCTGATATTTCAATTGTCGAGACGCACCGAAGAGATCATCCCGAAGTTCAACTCGGGCCTGAACCCCGCAGGCTTTATCGCTACGGGAGGCTTGCCGCCCATGTTCTCGGGTACATGGGAGAGGTCTCAGAAGAGGAGCTCGAAAAGAACATTTTCCCGGATGCGAGGATAGGTTCAATGGTCGGGAAGTCGGGCGCGGAACGGACATATAATGGCAATCTCGTAGGAAAGGACGGCGCGCGCCGCGTGCTTGTTGATAGCCTTGGCCGGGAGGTGGGCCTGCTGGGGGAAACCGGATCGGTGATCGGGGAAGAATTGCGCCTGACTCTTGATTTGAAGCTTCAAAATGTCGCCGAACAGCAGCTGGAGGGGAAAGTGGGAGCAATTGTCGCCATGAATCCGCGCAATGGTGAAATTCTTGCGATGGCAAGCGCTCCAACTTTCAATCCCAACAATTTTACAGCCCGCATATCAGCGGAGGATTGGAACGCGTTGATAAACGATCCCGACAACCCCATGCAAAATCGCGCCATCCAGAACAGTTTTTCGCCGGGGTCGATTTTCAAGCTGATCATGGCTGATGCCGGGCTGGAAGAGGGACTCATCCAGGATGACACACGCGTGCTCTGCACGGGCGCAGTGGTTTATTACAATCGCGTTTTTCACTGCTCCGCAAAATCGGGACATGGAACGATGGACCTGGAATCAGCTATCGCCAGGTCGTGCAACATTTTCTTTTATGCTTTGGGCTACAGGCTGGGAATCTCAAAAATAGCTCAGCATGCGCAACAACTTGGCCTCGGAGAGAAAACCGGCATCGATCTCCCGGGAGAGCGCAGTGGAATCATGCCCTCGCCGGAATGGAAGGAACAAGTTCGCAAGGAAAAATGGTACGGCGGGGAGACAATTTCAGTGTCGATTGGACAGGGAGCCGTCAGTGTAACACCGTTGCAAATATTGCGCGCCGTGAGCGCTATCGTTACAGGCGGGAAGCTTGTCACCCCCCATGTCGCACTGCACGCCGAATCCTCATCCGCAGAGCCTGTCAATTGGCCAATATTCCAATTGCCGTTGAGCGATCAAAACGCGCGCAGGATTCGACAAGGGATGTGGAGCAGCGTCAATAATTTCGGAACGGGCCACAATGCGGCAATCCCCGGATTGGACATCTGCGGAAAGACCGGGACAGTCCAGGTGCTCAGCAAGGAAACAAGAGAAGAACGCGCAGTGGATTCTTCTGAGTTTGAGGATCATTCCTGGTTTGTGGGATTTGCCAGCCGGGACAACCCTGAGATCTCTGTAGTTGTATTCATCGAGCACGGCGGAAAGGGAGGCGTTGCCGCAGCTCCCCTGGCAAGAGAAATTTTCAAGGCCTATTACGAAAGGAATTCTGATCAGGAATCCCTGGCCGAAGTGAAGGAAAACTGAATGTATTTGGATCCCCACCATTTTCCGCCGAGAGACAGATATAGGAAACCATGAGATTTAACCGGCGCCTCATTCTGGGTTTTGACTGGTTCTGGTTTTTGTCGCTGCTCGCGCTCTCGGGAGCCGGGCTTCTGGCAATCTGGAGCACTACAGACGGAACCAACCTCGACTCTTACTTTGGGCGACAATTCCTGTATTTTTGCATGGCGCTCCTCGTGTTTCTCATCCTGCTTTACTTCGATTACCATATCTACTCTGATTACATCTTTCTTGCCTATGCAGCCAGCTTCGTTCTGCTGGTTCTGGTGCTGCTTGCGGGACGGGACATCAATAACAGCAAGAGCTGGCTTGGCATCGGCACGTTTGCTTTCCAGCCTTCGGAGTTTGTCAAGATATTGGCTGTTATTGCTCTGGCAAAATACTACTCCGAGTCGGATCATGATACTCTCGAGCCGCGCGAGCTCTTCATCGGGGGAGCAATTGTTGCAGTTCCCATGCTCCTGGTCATTCTGCAGGGGGATCTTGGCACTGCAATTACCTTTCTGCCGGTTTACCTTATCCTTTCCCACCTTGGGGGAATTAAGAAAAAATATCTGATCACCATCGCCATTGTCATTGCCATCGCAGCCCCATTTGGCTGGATGATGCTCAAAGACTATCAAAAGGGTCGCATCAAGACCGTTCTAAACCCTTCTGAAGACCCGCGCGGCCTCGGATATCAAACGATTCAGTCGGAAATAGCGATCGGATCAGGCAAGTTTTTGGGGAAAGGATTAAAGAGGGGGACACAAGCCCAGTTTGGTTTCTTGCCTGCGCGCCACACGGATTTTGTCTTTGCCGTTCTTGCCGAAGAAACCGGTTTTGTGGGAGGAATCAGTGTCATTTTGCTTTTCCTTCTGCTCTCGATAAGGATGTTGCAAGCCGCTTGCGAGGCAAAAGATAAAATCGGCATGATGACAATTGCCGGAGTTCTAGGCCTTTTGCTGTTCCACGTTGCAGTCAACATTGGAATGGTGCTCGGCCAGATCCCCGTTGCCGGAATACCGCTTCCTTTTGTCAGCGCCGGTGGATCCTCGCTCATTTCCTTTTTCGCAGCGATGGCTATTTGCCTGAATATCAATATGCGGAGATATGTGAACTAAACCGGGGATTGGCGGGCGCAAAATCCGGATGGACGTTGTAAGGAACTGTCCAGCTAACATTCGGAAATCAAGGGAATCAGCGCCTGAGCTGCACAAGCCCGCTTATCTCACCAGCATTCGTCGCGATGCAGCGCAGACGGGTATGGATAAAATGCGCGCGACGATGTGCCCCACAGGTATATTTAAAATAACATCTGGACACCCATCATTCATCAGGTTTCCAGAAATCTTGGACACCCATCATTCATCAGGTTTCTCATTCAATATCTGAACCTCCATGATGGGAGTGGCAATTTGGAATTAACGAGAACGAATCTCATTGTAAGGCGAAGCAAATTGGGGGAAACAGAGCTGCAAGATGGCTGCGAAACCAAATAATGCGGTAAGCGACTGGGAAATAGAGCTGGATCTACAGGGGATTTGCTCCAGGGATGCAGC
>Ga0208980_10000546_pt1 | contig 21496 bp, 22 predicted proteins | sample WetSurMetagenome_3_FD_187993 | JGI IMG/M metagenome (GOLD analysis project Ga0208980, IMG submission 187993) | Wetland microbial communities from Twitchell Island in the Sacramento Delta, sample from surface sediment Aug2011 Site A1 Bulk (version 2) | ecosystem: Environmental > Aquatic > Marine... | reverse complement strand
GCTGCCTCGGCGTAGATCTCGACCTGCCGGTGCAGGTCGGGCGGCAGGTCGTCGAAACGCAGCACGGTCTCGAACTCGATCTTGGCGCGTGCAAAGTTACCGAGGGCGAGATAGGCGCGGCCCAGGCCCAGGTGTGCGTCGACCGAATTCGGGGCCGCCGCGAGGCTCCGCTCAAAAAACGTCAGCGCCTTGTCCGCGCGGTTTGTATTCAGCGCGGCCCGACCGAGCAGCGCGTTGAATACGGCGTCGCCCTTGCCGGCCTCTTCGAAGGGCGCGAGCAGGTCGTATGCCTCCTGATAGCTGCCATCGCGCAGGAGTTGCTCGGCGCGGGCGAGATCGGGATCGGCGGCAAACGCCGAATTCGCAAAGACCAGGCTCATGGCGACGACCACCGCACAAAAGCCGGGCCAGCGGCGTAAACGCGGGCGCAAGGGGCCTTCGCAACGAATCGCTTTTGACAGGTTCAATGCTCCTCCTTTTGATGCTTTGGCTCTGATGCTATGGCGCTCGCACTGTCACCGTGCCCTGCGGCTCGGGCGCGATCGACCCGTCGATATCGACCCAAGCGCCACCCAAGGCCAGGGACACGTTGATGAGCTGCGTGTAGCGGGCCTCATCGGGGCGTTTTTCTTTTTACCTGTATTTATAGCATTTATAGCGAGTGTCCCGTCAATAATCGTTTTACCCCAGTAGTGTCCCAATGTTAGTAAAATGGAAAATAGGGGACGCCCCTCACATTTGCAGATTTGGATCTGCAGGGGGATTTGCAAGGGACTCCCGCAATTAAATCAGGGCAAGGACGCCTGATAAAGACCGGTTGGTATAAAGAAAAGCCGCCCGCTCAGCGCGAGGGGCGGCTTTCGATTTGATATGAGAATATGTCATGCAGGAGCTGATCCGGCATCCAAAACGCATTTCATGCAGGCATGAATATGCTTAGAATGTATGCACATGTCGGGGCCCTTGTAAAATGACGATTGATTTCCCCGCGCATTGGCGATAAAAACACGCTTCCCTATGCGCCGGGACATTCCAATCGTAGACGCCCTGGAGGTTGTTAATGAGTGATGGGATTGCCGAGGCGAAATCCATTCTTAAAAACGTGTTTGGCTATGATGATTTCTGGCCCCTCCAGGAGGCCATCATCGCGCATCTTCTGGAAAAGAAGAATGCCCTTGTCGTCTTACCGACCGGAGGCGGCAAGTCTCTTTGCTATCAAATCCCGGCCCTGATCTACGGGGGATTATCGATCGTCATCTCTCCCTTGATCTCGCTGATGAAAAATCAGGTAGACGAGTTGCAGGAATGCGGCGTTGCGGCCGTATATCTGAACAGTACCTTGACACCCGATGAGTATCGTCGTCACGTCGAGAGACTCAAAGCGAACCAGGTAAAGCTGCTTTATCTTTCCCCGGAAGCCCTGTTGAGCCCCAGGACCCTTGCCCTGCTTTCGACGATGAACGTCGATTGCATCGCCATTGACGAGGCCCATTGTATTTCAGAGTGGGGCCATGATTTCCGGCCGGAATACCGTCAACTGGGCGGGTTGCGTCATACGTTCAAGGACGCGGTTTGTGTCGCCTTGACCGCCACGGCAACCGAGCGGGTCCGCGTTGACATCAAAAAGTCCCTGCAGATCGCCGGGACCGATGAATTCATCGGCAGTTTCAATCGCCCCAATCTCTTCCTGGAAGTGGAACCCAAGATCACACCTCTCGAGCAGATCGCGGAATTCCTGAAGCCATACCGGAACGAATCGGGGATCATCTATTGCTTTTCGCGCAAGCAGACGGACCATCTCCATGAATTTCTCCATAAAAAGGGCTATTCCGTCAGGCCTTACCATGCCGGCCTGTCTGACGAGGTGCGCACGGAAAACCAGAACCTGTTTGTCAAGGATGACATCCAGATCATCGTCGCGACCATCGCGTTCGGCATGGGAATCAACAAACCCAATGTTCGTTTCGTCATCCATTATGACCTGCCTAAAAGCCTGGAAACCTACTACCAGGAGATCGGACGGGCCGGACGGGATGGTTTGCCCGCCCGCTGCCTGATGCTCTTCGGTTATGGCGACGTGCGGAACGTCCGGTACTTCATCCAGCAGAAAACCGGGAATGAACAGGTGGTGGCCAATATTCTCCTGGACACCATCCTGGGTTACGCGGAGACCGAGCTTTGCCGGCGCGTCCCTCTGCTGGACTATTTCGGCGAAAAGGCGGATCAGGCTGCCTGCGGGATGTGCGACAATTGCAAAATCGAGAACAAGAACCTATCCGATATCACGATTCCCGCGCAGATGTTTCTTTCCTGTGTCAAGCGCACCGGTGAATGCTTTGGCGCCGGTCATGTCGTCGACATTTTGAGGGGTTCGAAATCGATCAAGGTTCTGCAGCATGAGCATGATCAATTATCCACCTATGGCATAGGAAAGGCACATTCAGCAAAGCAATGGCGCCACCTTGCCCGCCAGTTTATTCGCAAAGGCCTGATGATCCAGGATCTGGAGCACGGGGCCCTGAAACTGACCCGGAAGGCTTGGGACGTTTTGAGAGGAGAGGAGACGGTTTCGGGGCTTTTGGAGAAGGAGGGTGCGGATCTCATCTCTAGGGCGGAAGTCCCAGGTCAATATGACCCTGCGCTATTTGAACTTCTGCGGAAAAAACGCAAGGAAATTGCCGACCGGATGAACATCCCTCCCTATACGGTATTCCACGACCGGACCCTGAAGGAAATGGCCACCCATTTGCCGCAGACAAAGGACAGCCTTTCCCGGATACACGGGATAGGAGCCGCAAAACTGGAGAAATACGGAGACGTTGTCCTGGACATCGTCAGGCAATACTGCCGTACTCACAAGATGGTAGAGCGACCGAATCTGCCTTGAAGCAAGCGGTGCGGGAAGGAGGGACTGAGATCTATTATCGTTACAAGATCATTCAGTTAGAGGTTGATTTCATATATGTCCGGCTGACCTCCACAACGGACATCCATGTCTATCGCAGCGGATATTGCCTTTTGACATATTTCTTTCGCAGATAAATCAGAGTCATACAGGACGTTAATCGCGCCAAGTGCATAATCGCAACCAGAGCCGATCGCATAGTATCTTTCAAATTTATGGACACTCATGTTTGCTGAAACATAGAATATGCCGTTTCTATTTGCGATTAAAAATCGGGCATCCAAATCTGCAAAGGGTGAGTTACTGCTATTGCACTGGTTATTCACGAAACTGTATTTTTCTTTTGCTGTTAAATAGAGGTTATTAAAGAATTTAAATATGGATCTCTCATCGTTCAGTTTGAGATTTTTATTCTTTTTGTCGGACAAATGATCCTGAATAATGTTGTCGTAGAGTCCCCAACCCGAACCGGCAATATAAACGCCATTGACTGTAAATATTTTACTGGCGTTATGATTATTACTGGGCATGCAATTATCGCCGAAGTTCATTTGGGTGTCAGCACCGATAACCAGGCGTTTTTTTTTGAGTACCGTGACAGCGACAGTCATTTTTTACTCCTTGTTTCAATTCGCGTGACGATTTAAATAGTTTACAGGGTTACACAGGTATCCCTGCTTCAAACCCAGGCATCGTAAAATTTGCCGCCTGACGATTCATATCCCTGGTTGGTGTTTTCCGAACTTCGCGCAATGTTATTCCAATTCACACAGAATAAAAAGATAAAACTACGCCAGGAATCAATACGGTTGGAAGATGGGGTCAGATCATGTGTTTAGGCATTTCACGCTTTGAGAGGATGCATGACGTTATCGGGGCTTGGCGGGGGCAGTGTGGTGGTCGAAGAGTTGCGCCTCTTCCCTGGGCAGAAGAGCCTTCAATTCAGTGCAGAAGCATGCGCATCTGATCTCCGGGGCTACGGATGGGAACTCTGCGGGCCTGGACAGGATGGTGACCCGATCCTGGATGGATTCCGGCAGCATGCGAAAGAAGGACTCATTGTCCCTGTAAATCTCGAACGCCACAAAGATCAGGGTGTATCCCATAAGCCGCTTCAGATCGACAGCCTCCGACGACGGGATGATGTCGATATCACCGATCTCATGATCGGTAGCGATGCGGAAAAGAGCGGGGATCAGGTCCTGCTTCAGCTTTTCGAAGCTGCCGAGAATCAGCATCGACGGCTTGCGTTTGCCCCGCAACTCTCTTCTGGACTGCATTATTTCCGCGGGCATCATGCAGCTCCTTTTGATGCTTGTTCTTCTTCCTCGATCCTCGGCCTTCGAACCTCGAACATTCTTCTCGTTACTCCGCCATGATTCGTTCGCTGTCGTTGATGTCGCGGTAGCGATAGGGGACGGACTCGCGGATCGCTTCGGGGATCTTCCCGTATTTGCCCTCGAAGGCCTCCAGGAACTGCTCGCGGCCGCGGAAGAAATCGGTGAGTTTCTTTTTCAGCAGCTCCCTGTCGGGGAAAAGCCGGTGGGCGATCATGAGATCGAGGTTTGCCCGGTCGCACTTGATCGGGTAGTGCAGGCCCAGGTAGTCGGGCTCGTAGCTGAAGCGGAGCTGGTAGCGCAGCAAGTCGTTGTAGGTCGCAAGCGACTGCCGAAGGGCCACCTTCAGATCGTCCTGGCCGATGGTCCCCGTGTTGGCGAGGTAGCACTTGATGCGGCTCTTTCGGAGGATCTCGTAGAAGATCATGGCGTGCTCGAGCCTGTCGCCCGCCACGAAGGGGTCGAGGAAGAACTCGCGCTTGAACCTGCCTGCCTCCTCGGGGTTGCCGCCTGAGCTCTCGATGGACTCGCCGTAGATGAACTGCATGGTGGCCTGCTCGGGCGTGAGCTTGCTGATCACGTTGGCCAGCGGGTTTCGCGTGAGCATGACGATGTAGTGGAGCCTGTCGGCGCGAAGCCCGGGGCTTGCGATCTCGAGCTTTTCCCGGGTCACGATGGCCCGGCCGTTGCCCGTCTTGCGGATGTCCTTGAAATCGGGCATGTAAGGGTACTTGGTGACGGCGACGTTTTCCAGGAAGGCATCTTTCGACTCGGCCGCCCGGAGGATCTCGGGCTGGCTCGCGTCGAGGCCCTCCGTCTTGACGTAGAGGCCGCCGATTTCGAAGGCGGCGTAGCTGCCGTCGAAGGCAAAGGTCCCGCCGTCGTCGCCGATCATTTCGGAGCTCTCCCGGGGCAGGCGGGCGAGGCGGCGGCACAGCGTCGTCGTCTTCCCGGTGGCCGTGAGCCCCGAGATGGCCGTGACGACTTCCGTCAGCTCCGGCCGATCCGTCTCGAGGTCGTGGATCCAGAGCCAGTCCCTCCGTGCCCCGGCATGGAGAAAAATGCCCGTCTTGTCGATGGCCTTCGCGCGCCAGTCCTCGAACATGAAGACGCCCTTTTTCCCCTCCCCGAGGTAGATGGTGTTGCGGCAGATCTTGACCTGTTCGCCCCGCTTGTCACCCATCCAGAGACGGACCGAGACGTCCTTGTCGAGAAGTCTTTTCTGCTTGTTCGCCTCGAAGGCCTCGTCGGTGAAGAAAATGATGGTGTAGGTGGGCTCCTCGACAACCCTTGCCGCGGGGTAATCCATGAGGAGCTTGAGCCCGTATGCGATCTGGGCGTACTGCTCCGGCATGATGAAGCGCGCCGTCACCCCGTCGCGCCCGTCGCCCACCATCGTGTCGAGGCATACGATCTTTTCGTTCGAGAGGCGCTCCAAGGCCTGCTTCGCGAGCCTCTCCTCCGCTTCTCCGAAGGGGTGGTCGACGTTGTTGAAGGTGTGGGGGGCGCAGCGGTTCATGGGCTCCGAGTCCGCAGCCACAGAACCCGCCTGCGTCTGGATCACGCCCTCGTGGCGCAGGGCGATGCGCTTGAGCTCATCGAGGGTGCGGCCCTCGGTGAGGCGCTTCTCCTTCTTGGCGTCGTTGTAGATCTTGACGGCGGCCTGCTTGAAATAGTTCATGGTTCGCTCCTCCCCGGGTCGATCGGGTCCCGGGGAATTTTGTATGGAAAAGTCTAGGGAAGCATTTCCGAACTGTCAAGAGAATGCCTGCAGCCGCTTCCCGCTTTATGGCTCGACGCTTTGGTTACAAACCTCTTTTCCCGGTTTTTTCTGACCTTCTCAACTTCTTAACTTCTGTCTTTTCCAGGCCGGGCGACGATGAACTGGATGATGCCCATCAGACCGAGGCGGCGGTTTTCCAGGATTTCAATTCCGGCCTCACGCACGAAGGCATCCATCCGGTGATTGATGTGCTCGCCTGCGAGTCGGACCGAGGCACGATTGAGGAAATCCATGAGGGCCCCGATGACCGGGCCCTCGATCCGCACATGATCGAGAAGGAGGATCCGGCCGTTCGGTTTCGTGACGCGTCCGATCTCCCCCAGGCATGCAACGGGGTCCGGCACGGAGCAGAACACGAAGGTCGCCGCGACCGTGTCGAAGGCCTGGTCCGCGAAGGGGAGGGCGCAGAGATCCGCTTCCTCGAAGGTCACGTTCCTCTTGTGCTCGCGGGCGCGCTCCCGGGCCTTCCGCAGCATGGCCCCGGAAAGATCCGCCGCCGCGACCCGGGCCTCGGCCGGGTAGAAGCCGATGTTGAGCCCTGTTCCGGCGCCCACCTCGAGGATGCGTCCTTCGGCGCGGGCCCACAGGATCTTCCGAAACGGCTTCAGGTACCACTCCGAGAGAGATTCGACGAGGCCGTAGTGTATCGCAAGACGGTCCCACCGCGCCTTCGTTTCCGTCGCCAGCGTGTTTTCCCGATTTTCCGTCACGATCCGATCCCGCCTGTGTTATTCTGTTGCACCGCCCGATTACTTTATTATATGAATGATGCGTTGTCCATCAGTTGTCCCATTCTCCTTCACCAGCGAAACATTGCGAGGCGACCTCATGAAAATCACCTTCCTCGGCGCGGCGCGTAAAGTCACGGGGTCGTGCTTTCACCTCTCCGTCAACGGCCGGCAGTTCCTCGTGGACTGCGGGATGCACCAGGGGCTCGAGTCCGACGAGCTCAACCGCAAGCCCTTCGGCTTCAACCCCAGGGAGATCGAATGCGTCTTTTTGACCCATGCCCACATCGACCACACGGGGCTCGTCCCGCGCCTGGTCCGGGAGGGCTTCAAGGGCAGGATCATCACGACGGCCGCCACGGCCGAGCTCTCGAGGGTCATGCTGGCCGATTCGGCCCACATCCAGGAGATGGACGCCCAGTGGATGACGAAGAAGGCCCTGCGCGCCGGGAGCGACAAGGTCGTCGAGCCCCTCTACCGCGTCGAGGACGCCATCGCCGCCGTCTCCTTCTTCGAAAAGAAACAGTATGGGGAACCCTATGCCCTGGACAGCGTGATCCGGTACCGCTTCTGCGATGCGGGGCACATCCTCGGGTCGGGGACCCTGGAGCTCTGGTACCGGAACGACCCGGAAAAGAAAATCATCTTTTCGGGCGACATCGGAAAGAAAGGCAACCCCATCCTCCAGGACCCCCAGCACGCCGCAGAAGCCGACTACGTCGTCGTGGAGTCCACTTACGGAAACCGCCTCCACAAGGGAACTGAGGACAGCCTCGAGGAGCTCGCCGAAGCCGTCGAGTCCACCTTCAAGCGGGGCGGAAACGTCTATATCCCCTCCTTTGCCGTGGGGCGCACACAGGACCTTATCTACATCTTCAACAAGCTCGTCCGCGAGGGGCGCCTCGCCTCACCGCTGGACATCTACGTGGACAGCCCGCTGGCCGACGAAGCCACAAAGGTCTATTTTTCCCATCCCGAGCTCTTCGACGAGGATGCCAAGCGCCTCTTCGGGAAAAAGAAGGGCAAAGCCGTCCGCGTCCACTTCACTTCCTCCGTCCAGGAATCCATGAAGCTCAACCGGATCACCTCGGGGGCCATCGTGATGGCCGGAAGCGGGATGTGTGAAGGCGGGCGCATTCGCCATCACCTCAAGCACAACCTCTGGCGCCCGGAGTGCAGCGTTGTCTTCGTGGGCTTCCAGGCGCGGGGCACCCTGGGGCGGGCCATCGTCGACGGCGCGAAGGAGGTCTGGATTCTGGGCGACAAGATCGCCATCCGGTCACGCGTCTACACGATCGGCGGCTTTTCGGCCCACGCCGACCAGAAGGAGTTGCTGGAATGGCTGGGCCTCTTTAAGAACAAGCCCGAGGTCTTCATTGTCCACGGCGAAGAAGCGAGCGCACTCGAGTTCGAAAAGCAGGTGAAGGAAAAGCTGGGTTTTGTGACGAGAGTGCCGGCGCTGGGGGAGAGCTATGAAATATAGGGTCAAGGGTACAAGGTACAGGGTATAGGGGAAGAACAAAGAGGGGCTATCCTTTTTTCGTGGAGAGGGTGCCGGTGCGGGAGAAGGGGAATGTGCGGTCGAAGAGTCCGGCCTTCACAAGGGCCTTGCCCTCGATCCGGTAGGGAATCTCCTGGCCAGAGATGTACATTTTAGCGACAGCGCCCAGGCTGCCGAAGCGGGCCGTAACAGGTATCTCCACGGGGGCCGACGAGGAGGCGGGAACGGAAATTTCCTTCTGCAGCGAGCCGCTGCCCGTCTCGCGGCCGTCCAGATGGACGGTGTAGTCGAGCGACTTCAGCCGCAGCTCGTAGCCGTTGGGGTTTTTGATCTCGGCAACGAAGACAAGGGACGCATCGGTGAGGGAAAGCTGGCGGACGTGTATTTCTTTCAGGGTGATGGTGGGCTCGTCAAAAAAAAGCCCGGTGCACCCCGCAAGCAGCAGTGCGCATGAGAAAATGATTGTTACGTCCCGTCGATGCATGAAATCCCCCTATGCTTTTTTTATGTGAAAACAGGCGGCCTGTCAACGCACAAACGAGCCTGAGAATGGGAACCCGATGGAAACACCCTGGCGTGAATGGTTGAAAAATGCGAAATTCGCCTATTGGCTGATCGTGGGGGGGCTTGCCTTCTTTGCGGTTGTGATTGCCCTGGGGATGGTGGAGATCCTATCGACTCAGCAGATCCTGCTGCTCGGCCAAGTGTACGTCTTTTTGCTCATTGCGGGAATGTTGCTGCAGATGATCGCAAGGAGGCTCTAGCCGATTCGCGGCAGTGGCAAAAGTGGCAAGAGTGACAATGTGACAATTACTTTTTTGAGCCTTGAGACTCTGCCCGGCGTCAGTCTTCCTGCAGCATCTTGATCCGTGCAACGATCGAGATATCGATTGCCTTTTCCAGCTCGGCATACTGCCACTCCATGTCTTCCACGTAGCAGCGGATATCCGAGTGGCCCGGGATGCTCAGCCGGATTCGCTCGCCGATTCGCGGCAGCATGGAGATCGGGATCTCGCAGTTGTAGAGAAAATTCTTGTTCGTGCTCGAAAAAATTACACTGATTCGTTCGCTCATCGCCGCTCCTTTTGGGTCGCCTGTTGGCGGGCTGCTTTCCAAAGGACTCCGACCGGCCCTTGAAGTTAACTATCGGTAACTTGTTCAATATCATTAGGGATTTTTTCGATAGCCGTCGAGGCGGGGGCAGCCTGCCCGGAAAGAAGGGCCAATATTTCCCCTGGCGACCCCTGGACGGACCATCGGATCCAGCGGCTGAGGCTCAGGTTATGGCGAGCGATGCCGATAGGAAATAGAGGTGGTATGGTTCTTGAAGCTCTTTTCATGCGTGAGGGGCCGGGAAAGATTCCGCTTTCTCCCAACCCATAATTTTGATAGAAGAATCAAGAGTGTGCAATTCGTTTCCCCATCGGTGCCGTACATGAACCCCTTTGTAAAACCCATTCTGGTTGTCCTGTTGCTCGGGATGTTGACGCTTGGCGTCCTCTTTCCGGCTGTGCCGGTCCATGCCGACATCTACCGCTACACGGACGAGAACGGGGTCATGCACATCACCAACCTTCCCACCAGCCCCGATTACAAGCTCTGGATCAAGGAGCGGCGGGTGATCATCAAGGCCGGCATCGATATGACGAAATACGGGCCCCTGATCCAGAAGGCCTCCGACAGGTACAAGGTCGATTACTCCCTCGTCAAGGCCGTCATCAAGGCCGAGTCCAACTTCAATCACAAGGCCGTCTCGCCCAAGGGCGCCCAAGGGCTCATGCAGCTCATGCCGAAGACCGCCTCGACCCTGCAGGTCAAGGACAGCTTCGAGCCCGAGTCCAACATTGAGGGCGGCGTCAAGTACCTGCGCTATCTCATGAACGTCTACAACGGCCACCTCCCGCTGGCCCTTGCGGCCTACAATGCCGGCGAGAAGGCCGTGGCCAAGTACGGCGGCATCCCGCCCTACGCTGAAACGAAGGGCTACGTCAAGCGCGTCCTGTCCCTGTACAAGCAGTACAGCGCGGAGCCGAAGGACGGCCGGACGGCCGTTGTGTCGATGAGGCCCGAAGTCGTTTCAGACTAGCGCTTCGCGCAGGGGCGAGGGTTGCGGGTTGAGGGTCGCGTGAATTAAGAAACCCCCGATCTTCCTTTTTGAAGGATGAAAGGGGGTTTTCTTTTGCGGTTTATGTTTGTGTTTTGTTCTTAGTCTTTTTCCTCTACCCGTTGTTCTATTTCACCCTCGTCCACGTATCCGTCCGGCCGAGAAGGGAGATGCCGATGTAGCCGCGGACATTGAGCACGTCCGGCGACTCCAGGGTCATCTTGCACTTGTAGTCCTTGCCGTTTTCCGGGTCGTAGATCATCCCGTTTTCCCAGAGGCCGTCCTTCACGAAAACAAAATCCCGGAGGATGACCAGGCCCAGGATGGGCTGGTTGCGCTTTGCAGCATCGGAATTTTCGCGGTCCACCTTCTGCTTTCCCGCCATGCCTTTCTTGTCATCGGCGGGGTAAACGGGCTCCTTCAGCCAGACGATCTTTCCGAAGTACTTCCCGTCGGCCTTGTAGATCTCCACGTGGGCTGTCTGTTTCCCGTTCAGCCATTTCCCTACGATGGCGTCCGGACTTGCCGCCCAAACCGACGAGAACACCAGGCAAAATGCCACAACCAACCCAAGCGCGAACCCGATTTTTTTCATCTTTCCCCCTCCTCGGATGTTGTTCGTCCTTTGCATCAAGCGTTGAAAAGCATACCGAAGACGCCGTTGAAAAGAAAGAAAAAAACTGAACGGAAGCGGCATCGAGGTCGTCAAGGACAATTTTCAGCGGGCCCGGCACCGAGGAGCGGTCGAACAGGGCTGCCTAGCGTAAAAAGAGGGGAATCACGAGGGCCGCCAGGACGGCCAGGGCGGTGAGGATCAGTGCGGCCATCAGGAACCGGTGCGGGACAAACCGGACCGGGGCCGGCGGCACTGCATTTTCGCCTGCGGTCTCGATGGAGCACCCCTGATTCCATCGCCGGGAGCAGGCGAAAGCGGGAAGGCCGAGGAGCAGGACAAAGCCGAAGAAGAGCAACGCGCCGCTGACATCGCCCGACTTGAGGGCCAGGTAGACCATATAGAGGCTGCCGAGGGCCGAAACCGCAAGAAGGATGCCCAACATTTTCAGCAGCACGATAACCCTCCCCGACCGGCCTGAGGGGAATCCGTTTAAGGATGGCCTGTCGCTCCCCGTGTTATGAGCTGTGGCCGAGGCGATCCGCAATGGCCCTTGCGGCCAGGATCCCGCTTGCCGAGGCCTGGAGCAGGCCGCGGGTGATCCCGGCTCCGTCGCCGATGGCGAAGAGGTTTGCGATCTTCGTCTCGAGCTCGTTCGACACCTCGATGCGGTTCGAGTAGAACTTGACCTCCACGCCATAGAGCAGCGTGTGGCGGGAGTTGACGCCCGGCGCCAGGGTGTCCATGGCCTGGAGCATTTCGATGATGTTCTTGAGGTGCCGGTAGGGGAAGACGAAGCTCAGGTCCCCCGGGGTGGCGTCGGTGAGCGTGGGCCGCGTGAGGCACTTGGCGATGCGCTCCTTCGTGGATCGACGCCCCTGCAGAAGATCGCCGAGCCGCTGGACGATGACCCCCTGTCCCAGGAGATTGGCCAGCTGTGCGATATAGCGGCCGTAGGCGATGGGGTCGTCGAAGGGCTCCGTGAAGGAGCTGCTCACCAGGATGGCGAAATTGGTGTTGTCGGATTTCTTCGATGCATAGCTGTGGCCGTTCACGGTGACGAGCCCGTCGTTGCTCTCCGCCACCACTTCGCCGAAGGGATTCATGCAGAAGGTGCGGACCCGGTCGTCGAAGCTCTTCGAGTAGTAAACGAGCTTGGATTCGTAGCTCACGTCGGTGAGCGGCTTGAGGACCGTCGCGGGCAGTTCGACACGGACGCCGATGTCGACGGCGCTCGAATGTGTCCGGAGCCCGAGGTTCTTTGCCTCGACCTTCATCCAGGAGGCGCCCGAGCGGCCCGGCGCCACGATCACGTGACGGCCGTAGCAGGTCTCGCCGTCGGCGAGCTTCACCCCGATGATCTTCCCTTCCTGGGCCAGCAGCGATTGCACCCGGCAGTCCGCGCAGATCTCGATCTTCCCGGCGAGCGATTCGTACATCCGGCCCAGCACGTCGAGACAGTTCTCCGTGCCGATGTGGCGGATTCGCGACGGGATGAACTCCAGGCCCGCAAGGCGCGCCTTCTCGCCCAACTCCTCGACTGCCGGGGAGATGTCACCGAAGAGCCTATCCGGCGCACCATGCTCCACGTAGGTCCTGTCGGCTTCCAGGAGCAGCGCGTAGAGGGACTTGTCGTCGAGGAATTCCCCCAGGTGTCCGCCCACCTCCGTGGAGAGGGTCAGCTTGCCGTCACTGTAGGCTCCGGCGCCGCCCCAGCCGCAGAGCATGTCGCCTGCGCACTGGCGGCTTCGCTCCCCGATGCCTTTTCCCTGTTCGAGCAACAGGACGTCTTTGGCTCCGCCCTCGGCCAGCGTCAAGGCCGCAAAGATACCGGCGGGGCCGCCGCCGACGATGATGACCTCGTATTCCTTCATCTGTTCCTCCGGGTCAACACCCGCGCAATGGCGGGCATCTACTGATGTCTTTGCAGGGACCGTGCCCCGGTCAGGGATCGGAGGCCAGGGCGTTGACACGGGCCGTGACGACATTGAGCTCACCGAACAGGCCGAGCACTGCGCCGAGGTTCAGGGAAGAACCCGGCAGGAAAACCGTGGCGAAGTGATACCGCCCGTCCTGCAGGCTCCCGGGGTTCATCACGAACCCCATCTGGCAGTTGACGCCGAGCCTGTCGACGGCAGTTGTCAGGACGTCGCGCTGTGCCTCTGTCTTGAAGGGAAAGAAGATCAGTACCGATGATAGGCGGTGCCGGGCCGCGCTTTTTGCCAGGACCGTTTCGCAGTCAGCCCAGATATCGTCGTAGGGGTCGAGGAAAATCAGGTCGTAGGGTTCTTCTGAATCCAGTATATCACAGCCGGAACGAATTTCCAGAATCTCCGCCTCGCCGGAGGGAAAGCTTGCCAGGGCTTCCGGGTTGCTGTCGAAAACGGAGGCCCTGAGATTTCCCTCCGCGGCGAGTCTCGCGAGGATGACGCTCCCGGCATATTTCCCGCGGTCGAGGAAGGGTTCCTGCAACCTCCGGAAGGTCAGGACATGGAATCTCTCGCTGATGCGCCGCGCCAACTCATCGCCAACGTTATATTCCGCGAAGCCGCAGAAGGTGTCGGCATAGTGTAGGGGCTTTCCGCCTTTGTGCCGGTGGAGAAACCGCACGACCTCCACGAGCCAGCCATGCTTGAGCAGATCGCCGAGGTTGCCGGGATTGTATCGGACTTTGCTTTCCGGCGAAGCAACCATGCTGATCCCTGTCTGCTGCCTTTTCTTATTCACCGGCCACTGATCACTGGCCACTGGTCACTGCGGCGAAGCCGCTAGTAGCCCATGTGGGCCTGCATCCACGGCCTCCTCATCAGCCTGAAGTAACTCGTCAAAAATATCTTCTGCAACCGGGGCACGCTCTCGAAGAGCCGCGAATAACCCTCCTGCCTGCGCTTCAGGGAGAGAAGCGCGCTGAATTCCCTCATGTCGTACCCGGGGTCGAGGATCTTGCGGCCGATCTCGCGGCCGCTCGCGAGCGCAAAGTGTATGCCCTCTCCCGAGGGCCGGGAGGCCAGCCCTGCCGCATCCCCGGCCAGGAAGATATCTCCGAAATGGAATCCGCAATAGAGATGGTTGATCAGGCCCCCCTTCAGGCGGGCGCCCTCCTGCTGAAACCCCTTTTCCTGAATATACTGCTGCAGAATGATTTTTGCCAGGCCGGCCGTGAACGTGTCGGGATTGAAACAGATCCCGATATTGGTGTGCTTCAGGTGGGGAAAGACCCAGAGATAGCCTGAGCGGACGATCCCTGGCTTGAAGTGAAACAGGACTTCGTCGGAAATCCGAGGCACCTCATAGTAGAGGCCGACGCCGAATTTGGAGGGCAGCCCGAGGTGCTTTCGAACCAGGGAGAGGGACCCGTCGGCCGCGACGAGATGCCGGTACTGGAAAGCCCCTTTCGTCGTCACGATGGAGCCCCTGTCCACGGCCGTGAGCTTTGCCCCGGTGAGCAGTTCGATGTTGGGGGCCTTTTCGACTTTCGACAGGTGGTACCGGCCCAGTGCGGTCCTGTCCACCATTTTCAGGGGGTTGGTCAGGACGATGCGGCAGGGCGGGCGCCCATTGATGTGCACCGTGTGGATGTGGAACGTGCGAGCCTGATCCTCGGGGATACCGAAGTCAAAGGCCATGCGGGTCAGGCCGCCGGCACAGATCTTGGGGCCGACGGTCTCATTTTTTTCGACGAGGAGAACGCTCAGGCTCGAGCCCGCGAGGGCCTGTGCACAGGCGATCCCCGCCGGCCCCGCCCCAATGATGATAACGTCAAAGCGGTCGTTCATCGGCACCATCCGCCACGGTAAGCAAGGAGTTACATTTTGGGCTGGTCAAAACGGCCCAGATGCAAGGCCCCTGAAGTCCTGAGGAGGGAGGCGTACTGACGTACGTCGACCGACGAAGGACGAGGGAAACGCCGCAGATGGGTTTTTTTCACCAGCCCATCACTCGTCCGGCTTGCCGGTGAAAATCTTCGCCCCGTCGCGCAAGCTTCCCTCGAGGCCCACATTGAAGCCGCCGGCATCGCGCACGGCCAGATCGCCCGACTCGGCGGCGTCATAGAGGGACTGATCGCAGGCGATGAGGGCGTGCTTCACCTTCATGCCCCGGTGGAGGAGCACTTGCTTCCCATTGACGTACACGGTCATCTTGTCTTCGCTCATGGCGTCACCACAATCCTTCCCTCGGTCCGAGGGTACACGGGGGAGTGTTTCCTGAGGTAATCCAGAAAGGCATCCCTCACGTTGTCTCCGATGACGGCGTTTTTCCCTTCCCGGAACATTCCGAAACGGTCACCGCCGGCGGCGAGGAAATCGTTGGTCGTCACCCGGTAGGTGCGCGACCGATCCGCCGGTTTGCCGCCGATGGCCAGCTCTTTCACCCGCAAGCCTTCCGCCGCCGCCAAGTCGTAAACCACCTTCAGGCCCGAGACCTGCAGCATGCCCTCCGTTTTCGCGTTTTGCTCCAGGATGTCGATGATCTGTGCCCCCGTAAGATCCATGGTCATGAGATTGTTGTCGAAGGGCAGCAGCATGTAGACCTGCTCCAGGGTAATCTTGCCTTTCGGGATGGTTGTCCGGATCCCGCCGTTGTTCTGGATGGCCGCCTCGGCCCCCGCCGACTCGCGCATCGCATCGCAGACGAGGTTTCCGAGATTGGACTCGAAGGGCCGCTTTGCAAGATCGACACGGGTTTCGCCCACGACGCGGCCGAATTCCCCGCGGATCTGGTCGTCATACTTTTTGATGATCCCGGCTACGGCTTCGTCATAGGCGTCATTGGGGCCCGCCTTGACCTTCCGCAGGATCCTGCGCTCGCTGTACTGCGTGATCTTCTTCGTCTCCGTGTCTGCGGCGATCTTCATGACCCCCAGCTGCTGGCCGTAGTAACCGGCCTGGACGATGATCGTGGCGCCAACGACCACCGGGGTCTTCACCTCCGTGTGGCTGTGGCCCCCCACGATCAGGTCGATTCCGTTGACCCGCGAGGCCATCTCCCTGTCTTCATCGAGACCCATGTGTGACAGGACGACGACGGGGCCGGCACCTTCCTTTTTGACTTTTTCAATGAGCGCCGGGAGCACCTTCTCGACGGCGATCACCCGGTAGCCCTTGAGATTCCCCGGTTTCGTGGCGTAGTGCGTCTCGGGCGTCGTGATGCCGATGACGGCCACCTTCAGCCCCTTTCTCTGGACGATGACGTAGGGCTTGACCCCCGGCAGCAGGGCCCCTTTTTCGTCGACGATGTTGGCCGACAGGAAAGGAAAGGCCGCTGCCTTTCGCAGATCGCCGAAGGCCTCCATCCCCCAGTCGAACTCGTGGTTGCCCAGGGTCATGGCGTCGAAACTCATCCGGTTCATGGTCTCGATAACGGGCTTTCCCCGGAACAGATTCGAGATGGGCGTGCCCTGGAACATGTCCCCCGCGGAAAGCAGGAGGGTACCGTCAGGGTTTTTCTCCCGCTCATCCGTGACCATCTTCGCAATGTAGGCCATGCCCCCTGTTGCCGGCTTGCCGTCCTTGCCGGGCTTGGGGAGGAGGTTGCCGTGGAAGTCGTTGATGTGGAGGATCGTCAGGTCGACCGTTTCGGCAGCTGCGTAACTGAAGAGCGAGGAGGCGAAGAGGAACAGGATTGCAGTGAGGACAGCCTGGATTTTTCTCATGAACAGACACCGCCCTTGATAAAATTACCTGCGAGAGCAAATGATCATCGTCCCGTTGCAAGGGCCGGGCCGCATGGATCAATTTAATTGACAGGCCCTTGCGGATCAAGTAAAAAACGCCCTTATTTTGTGTGTCCATCATCCTGTTCGGAGGCATTAACTTTATGGCAGAAACGAAACCGGACCGCTTCATGACCTGGATCGCGCTGACCACGGCCATCATGGCCGTTTTTGCCGCCATCACGACGCTCTATGTCGGGAAATACTCTTCCCGCGCCGTTCTCTACCAGGGGGAGGAGACGGACATGTGGGCCTACTTCCAGGCCAAGAGCATCAAGCAGCACGCCTTCGAGATGCAGAAAGAGAAAGTAGAGCAGGAATTGCTCGTCCAGAAAGGCAAGCTCCCAAAGGAAGCCCAGGAGAAGGCCGACAAGATGCTAGCCCGCTACATCAAGAATGTCGAGCGATACGAGGTCGAGAAGAACGAGATCAAGGAGAAGGCCGAGTCGCTCGCGAAAGAGAAAAAGGAGGCCACGGCCAGGGCGGGCAATTTCGGCTACGCACTGATCTTCCTGCAGATCGCCATCATGCTCTCGTCACTTGCGGCCCTGACGAAGAAAAGGGAGCTCTGGTACCTGGGCCTCGCGACGACGTCCGGGTGGCTGTTCTATTTCCTGGATGCAATTCTGCTTTTTTATTGAGGGGCCGGGGTAGAGGGGAATCCCTCTAGTGATCCCCCTTGCGCTTCAATCGCTCTTTCAGCTTCATGATCCGCCGGTAGGAGGCGTCGATCCTCTCCCGGGGGACCTCGCCCTTATCGACGAGGGCGCGAATCGTCGCCGCGACCCGGGCGGCGATGTCCTCTTCGTAGACGGAATTGTTGGCAAACAGCAGGATGTCGGCGCCGGCGAGTATCGCCTGCCTGATGGCCGTTTCCAGCCCGTACCGGGAGGCGATGGCCTTCATCTGCATGTCGTCAGAGATCACCACGCCTGTAAACCCCATTTCCTGCCGCAAAAGATCGGTCAGCGTTTTCCGGGAGAGGGTCGATGGCCAGACAGGGTCGAGTTTCCCGTTGAAGACGTGGGCCGTCATGACCATGTCGGCCTTGCCCTGCCGGATCAGGCTGCGGAAAGGCTCGAGTTCCACGGCCGACCATCGGTCCGTCACGTCGACGAATCCGTCATGGGTATCCCCTGCGGCGCTTCCGTGCCCGGGGAAGTGTTTCGGGGCTGTCAGGATGCCGTAACGACGATGGGCATCGATGACTGCGATGGCGTGGCGGGTCACCGTATCGGACTCCCTGGAGAAGCTCCTCTCGAGCTTTCCGATGACGGGGTTCTCCGGGTTCATGTCGAGGTCCACGACGGGGACGAAGTTCAGGTTGATGCCAAGCCCTGCCAGGGTCTTCGCGGTGAGCTCCGCCTGCCTCGCTGTTTTCTTCAGATCGCCCTGCGTTCCGAGTCGCTTCTGGGAAAGGGTCGGGGGAAAGCCGTTCTTCTCCTTGAGGCGGCTGATTTTGCCTCCCTCCTGGTCGACGGCGACGAAAAGAGGGATGCCTGCCCGCTGCTGCAGGGAGGCCGTGAGGGCCTTGAGCTGCTTCGGCCTCTCGATGTTGCGCCCGTAAGTGCGTGAGGGGACGTCGTAGTCGAAGAGGATCACGCCGCCGATCTTTTGCTGACGGATATCCCGGGCGATGGGGTGCTCGTCGGTTACGGAAGGCCCGCGAAATCCCACCATGATCATCTGACCGATCTGCACATCGAGACCCGTTTCTGCACCGGAAACGACGGGCGTGGGCGCTGCACCGGCAAGGAAGGCGAGTGCGATGGCTGCAATAAGGATCTGCCGCATGGAGACCTTTTTACCGGATAACCCGCCAAAAAGATAGGGGGATCGTCCCCTCCGGTGGGGCAAGATTTCTGTTGATTGTCAGGGCCTCATGATTATATGTATTGCGCTAGCTGTTGGCGTCGGCAGGCGGGCCTTCGAAGGCCAGATGGAAGGAAGAATATGAAGGCGTTGTCGAATCTGATCGTTTTTGTTGCGTTCCTGACGGCCGTTTATGCCTGCCCGGCGACGGCCTGGGGGCAGGCGAAGGACATCGAGACGCTGGTGCGGGAGCGTGCCCATCACACAAACCCGGGTTACCGCAACCCCTGGATATCCGAGGAGCGGGCGGGCAGCACCATGCGGCTTCTCGAGTGGAAGATCAGCTCCAACCCCTACCGGAAAGAAAAAAAACAGAAGCCCTACTTTTCGGTGACAAGACCCGATGTGAAGGCCATCGTGCAGGCTGAAGACTCCGTCACCTATCTCGGGCATGCAACCCTCTGGATACGCCTCAACGGCCAGAACATCATCACGGACCCCGTCTTCGGGGACATCGTCTGGTTCATCGAACGCTATGCCCCGTTTCCCCTGCCGCCCGAGGAACTGGCCCCCATGCAGGTCGTCCTCATCTCCCATAACCACTACGACCATCTCGACAAGGACAGCATCCGCAAGCTCGGGACGGGACCTCTTTACCTGACGCCGCTCGGTTACCGGGAGTGGTTCGAGGACATTCTTCCCGGGGCAAGGGTCATCGAGCTCGACTGGTTCCAGAAATACACGCTTCACGGGGTGACCTACCGCCTGCTGCCCGTCCAGCACTGGACGAAACGGACGCCCTTCAACACGAACCGGTCGCTCTGGGGCTCCTGGCTGATCGAGTCGGCAAACCGGAAGATCTACTTCGCCGGCGATTCGGGTTACTTCCCGGGGTTTGCCGAGTATGGCCGCAAGTTCGGTCCCATGGATGCCGCCCTTCTCCCGATCGGGTCCTACCAGCCCCGGTGGTTCATGTCCGTCTACCACATGGACCCCGCCGAGGCCTTGCAGGCCTTCAAAGACCTCCGTGCAAAGGTTCTCATCCCCCAGCAGTGGGGCGTCTTCGACCTCACTGACGAACCGATGGATCTCCCGCCGAAGGACTACCGGAAGGCGGCCGGGATGGTTGGCCTGACGGAAGAACAAACACCCATTGTGCCGCACGGGGGAACCTATTATTTCCAGCAGTAGCGTGGAGCGCCGAGCGCCGAGGACGAACAAAAAAATCAGCCCTGACCGAGATCGGCAGGGCTGATTCTCATTGCCTTGTGGCTTGAGGCTTGTGGTTTTTTACAGGACGACCTTGACGGCGGGGTGCCTGCGCAGGCCCTCGTAGATCTCGAGGCGGCACTCCTCGCTCGTGACGACGATCTCCACATCGAGGCAGTGGTATTTGCCCGTGAGGCTTGTGTTCGAGGGGGTAATGGTGTGGGGGAGCTCCTGGATCACCTCGGCGATGGCGCTTCGCAAACGTTCCACGTCCGAGCCGATGATCTTGTAGCCCCAGGGGCAGGGATAATCGATATCAGGCTTGCCGCCCGATCCATTGATGATCACGACACAACTCCCGAATGTTTTCCACTAATTAAGCCAGTCATCCGACCCTTGTCAAGGGTGCTTGCGGCCTTCGCATGCAAGTACATGCCTTTGGCCGTCCGGAGGGCGGTCCTGTAGCGGGACGGGAGCCGATGAAATTGTCGGGGGCCTCCCGTTTCCGGGAGACCCCGCTTTTTGACTGTTGTTTCGAGTGAGAAAAGCCGGAGTCTAGTAACGGGGTCTGCCACCGCCGCCACCGGGGCGCCTCATGCCACCGCCGCCACCACCTCGACCGTCGTCCTGGCGGGGGCGCGCCTCGTTGACATTGAGCTTCCGTCCCTTCAGTTCCTTGCCATTCATCCCGCTGATGGCGGCCTGGCCCTGCTCAGCCGATGCCATCTCGACAAAGCCGAACCCTTTCGATTGCCCGCTCATCTTGTCCTTGATGATCGACACGGACGTGACCTCGCCAAATGCTGCAAAAGACTGCTTCAGATCCTCTTCCGTGACACCGTAAGGCATGTTCCCGACGTAAATCTTCATCGACCTCTCCTGAAAAATTGATGTTTCCTGTGATGATAACCTGATACTCTTCCGGCTTTTCCACAAGTCTAAACGAGTCGTTATCACATACGGGGCCTGACTGCAATGCTAATCATGCCCCCTTCTTTCATGTTTCCTGCTCAGCGGACACTGCGTGCGCGGCGTGATCTCGAGCGGGGCGTGGAGAAAAGCGTCACTTTCCGCGCTCCCCCCGTCGAGTCGGAGCCAGACTGCGCAGCCGAAAAGGATGAAAGTTCGCGGCGCATCGGCCCAGCCTTCGGACTCGCCTCACGATCCCGGCCCCCGTATCTCTGGAACCCGCCTCTCCCGCTTTCCTTTGGTGCTGCGGTATAGTCGAAATCTTCCAGCGTCCGCCTCTCGATCTCTTCGCCCAGGACATTCTCGATGGCCCAGACAAAGGCCCTGTCCTCGCGCGTGACAAACGTGAAGGCGTCGCCGGTTCTCTCGGCGCGGCCCGTTCGGCCGATACGATGGGTGTATGCATCAACCGTATCGGGCATGTCGTAATTGATGACGTGCGATATCCGGGAGATGTCGAGACCGCGTGCGGCGATGTCGGTGGCTACGAGAATCCGGTACTTGCCGGTGCGGAAGCCGTTGAGCGCATCCTGGCGCTGGCCCTGAGACAGATCCCCCTGCATGGAGGCGACGGGGAACCCCGCTTTTTTCAGGTGCGTTGCCACGCGCGTCGCCCGGGCTTTGGTCCGGGTGAATACGAGGACCGAATCCGTGTCCGTGCGGTCGAGGATCTTCGTCAGCAGGCCCGTCTTGAGATGCTGCTCCACGGGGTACAGGGCGTGGGAGACCGTGGAGACCGGGGTCGATTCGCCGACCTGCACGGTGACGGGGTCCCGCAGGACTTCCTTTCCCAGATGCCTGATTTCGTCGGGAATGGTGGCC
>Ga0208980_10000545_pt1 | contig 21511 bp, 15 predicted proteins | sample WetSurMetagenome_3_FD_187993 | JGI IMG/M metagenome (GOLD analysis project Ga0208980, IMG submission 187993) | Wetland microbial communities from Twitchell Island in the Sacramento Delta, sample from surface sediment Aug2011 Site A1 Bulk (version 2) | ecosystem: Environmental > Aquatic > Marine... | reverse complement strand
CCGGGGCATGGGGACATGCCGCGGCCTTCAGTTTCTATCCGACCAAGAATCTGGGGTGTTTGGGAGACGGAGGAGCCATCGCGACCCGCGACCCATCCCTCTATGAAAAACTGAGAGCTCTCCGCCAGTACGGATGGGACCAAAACCGCATCAGTCAGGCCACAGGATGGAACTCCAGACTTGATGAGCTGCAAGCGGCTGTGCTCCGCGTGAAACTCGGCCGCCTTGAAGAGGAAAACCAAAGGCGAATGCGGATCGCCCGCACTTACAATGAGAGGCTCGGTCGAATTCCTGAACTCACCCTTCCTGCTTCGATACCTGGGACCTCCCAAGTCTATCACCAATACGTTGTCCGGTGCACAGACCCTCCTGTGCGAAATCGCTTGATGGCCCATCTTTCCGCAGAAGGAATCCAGACCGCTGTCCACTACCCTGTTCCGGTTCACCTGCAGCCGGCCTACGCGGATCGTCTTCCCGGATCCCGGTCCCTGCCGGTCACAGAGGAGGTGTGCCCGAAGATCCTCTCTCTTCCCCTTTTTCCCGAACTTACGGATGAAGAGGTCGAACGGGTGGCCAAGGCCATTGCGTCCTTCTTCTCAAGGAGTGGATGACCCATGCTCTCCAGAATACCCCTGCAACTCTTGGAGCGCTACAGCCCTCTGTCACCGTGGGAGTCCTTCTACCTCAGAACCCGGTGGCGCCTTTGCCCTTTTGAGCTTGTCGAATCGCATGTCCCGAGAAGAGGAAGAGTTCTTGACTTCGGATGCGGATATGGAATGCTTTCCAATTTCCTGGCTCTCAAAAGCCCGGACCGCCGGGTGCTCGGCATTGATCTCAACAGAGAAAGGATTGAAGTCGCAAAGCGCTCTTCGAAAGGTCATCCCGAGGTTTCTTTCCAGCTGGGGGATGTTCGGGACTTCCAGGGAACCCCCTTCGATGCAGTGGTCATGACCGATGTCCTCCACCATATAAGCGACGACAAGGTTCGGGAGTTGCTCCGAATCATCCGCTCCTGTTTGAGCGATAACGGCATCCTGGTGGTCCTCGATGTGGACCGATCCCCCTTGCGGAAATTCTACACCACCTACCTGATCGACCGCCTGCTGAATCTGACCCGGTCGCTCCATTACCGGTCCTGGGATCTTCTCATGCGCCGGCTGGGTCAGTCAGGCTTTTGGGTTTACCAAGCCATCCGGGCGGATCGCGGCTTGCCCCTTTCGGATGTGATTTACCTCTGCGGGAAAGACCCGGAGCCTCCCTCTGCAGGAGAGACCTTCTAACCGCAATGGACCCTAGAGAATATGAAATCATGTACCGGGCCGAACAATCCCACTGGTGGTATCAGGGGATGGCTGCGCTCACCAGGAGCGTCCTGGAGATTTTTTACGTGCCTGGGTCGGGTTTGGCCATCCTGGATGCAGGATGCGGTACCGGTGGAGGGCTGCTTTTCCTCTCTCGGTACGGATCAGTGACCGGTCTCGACATCTCCGCTCATGCCCTTTGTTTCTGTGCCGAGCGAGGGTGCACAAAAGTCACAAGGGCTTCGGTCATGGCCCTGCCGTTCCGGGAGAAGAGCTTTGATCTTGTGACCTCTTTTGATATTCTCTACTTCGAAGGCATTCACGATGAAGCCGCCTTGCAGGAAGCTGCAAGGGTGCTCCGGCCTGGCGGGAGACTTCTGATACGGGTCCCTGCTTTTGACTGGTTGCGAGGAACGCATGACGCCAGGGTCTCCACGGCCCATCGTTACACCTCCAAGGAGCTGGCAGACAAACTCGTGGAAAGAGGTTTCGAGATCGAGTTCATGAGCTATGCCAACATGATTCTATTTCCTCTTGCCCTGCTCAAGCGGTTCTTTGAAAGGTGGCGGCTCACCCCTCAGCAGGACTCCGACATTGCGGTGAACGTGGGGGCTTTTTCGAGTTTTCTCCAGAGCTGTCTTGTTCTTGAGTCCAAGCTGATCCGATTCTGGCGTTTTCCTTTCGGCCTTTCCGTGGTCGCGATGGCGAAGAAAACTTCTTCCGGAGGTCTTCCTAGAGGAACATGAAAAAATTGGAGAGCATCTCGGCCTTCTTCCCCGCCTACAATGATGCGGCAACGATTTCGAGCATGGTGATCGCCACCTTGCTGACCCTTCCTAAGGTGACCGATGATTACGAAGTCATCGTGGTCAACGACGGCAGTCCGGATCACACGGCCGATATGCTCAAGGAACTGGCCCGGGTCTATCCCCAGGTTCGGATCATCACCCACGAGAAGAACAGAGGCTATGGAGGCGCTCTGAGAAGCGGCTTTGCTTCAGCCACCAAAACCTGGATCTTTTACACGGATGGGGACGCGCAGTATGATCCTCGCGAACTGGAACGGCTGGCCCAAGCGGTCTCAGAGGAGAGCGACGTGATCAACGGCTACAAGATCGCCCGCTCCGATCCATGGCATCGCATCCTGATCGGGCGGCTCTATCACACCATCGTCCGCTTCCTTTTCGGGTTCCGGCTGCGCGACGTGGATTGCGACTTCCGCCTCATGCGCCGAAGCGTTTTCGACAAGGTGACCCTCACCTCCACCTCGGGGACCATCTGTCTGGAGATGGTGAAAAAACTCCAGGACCACGGATTTCGATTCAAGGAAGTCCCGGTTCACCATTACCATCGCGCCCACGGCAAGTCCCAGTTCTTCAATTTCCCTCGCCTCATTAAAACCGCAAAACAACTCATCGGGCTGTGGTGGCTCCTCACCGTGAGAAAAGAACACCTCAAGGCCTTCAAGCCGGTTCCCGGAAGGACCAAGCCGTGACTCTTAGGAGGCCCACTCGTGCATGAAGGGTTAAACAGGAAGGATGTCATCCCTTGTGCGGCGATCGCGGGGTTCTGCCTCTATCTCTTCAGCGATATCCTCTTCGCAGGGCATCACCTTGCGGGAATTGATTTTGTTGGATTCTATCTGCCCATGAAGCAGTTTCTCTATGACGAGCTTCACCGGCATCTGTCGATCCCTTTTTGGAACCCTTACATCTTCGGAGGCATGCCTTATTGGGCTCATTTTGAATCCACTCTCTTTTATCCCCTGGGCTTTCTCTTCTGGGTGATTCCTCCGAATCTGGCTTATGATTACACTCTCTTCGGCCACCTGGTTCTGGCAGGGATCTTCACCTTCCTTCTGGCAAGGGAGATGGGCATGGGTCGGCCCGGGAGTGTCGTTGCAGGCGTCGTCTTCTCCTGCAACGGGTTTGTCATGGCCCTCCTGTACATGGGGCATCTGTCGCCGATCATGAGCTACATCTGGTTGCCGGTGGTGGTGCTTTTTCTCAACCGGGCCCTCTCCTTTAAGACCCCTTTTCTCCACGCAGCGGGCGCCGGAGTCTTTTGGGGGTTTCAGATCCTGGCCGGAGCCCCTCAGGACGCCTTTTACACCTTTCTCGCTTCCATGCTCTTCCTGGCGTGTCACCTCAAAATCGCCTGGGCCGTTCCTCGCGGGTTACTCAAACTCGGGGCCGTGGCCTGCATCCTTTTCCTGACCGGCGCAGGGCTCGCCTCCATACAGATTATTCCTGCCTTTGAGCTCATCGAGCAATCGGTCCGGGCCTCTCTGGATGATTATGACATGGTCACCATGGCCTCGTACCCGCTGGAAGGTCTCATCACCACCCTCCTTCCTCACTTCTTCGGAAGCTATGCCGGATCAGGGTTCTGGGTGGACAATGTTCCCTGGAGCGTGCCCCACCAGAACCTGTACGTGGGCGTTTTGCCCGTCCTTGCGCTATTCTTTGTGCGGTACCACTCCTCTCCGAACAAACAGATCCTCTGGTTCCTGGTGATCACGGCGTTGCTTGCCGTGGTTCTGGCCCTTGGCCGAAACACGCCCGTGTACAAGGTCGCCTATCTTTTTCCTGGTTTCGATCGATTCAGAGCCCCGTCCAAAATCATTGTGCTATGGGTCTTTGCCCTCGGATTGCTCGGCGGAGCCGGTTTTGATCGTCTCTTGGGGAAAACAGAACACCCTCTGTCAGGTCTTTTAAGAGCTTTGTTTCTCCTGGGCCTTGGCTTTCTGGCCCTGGATCTTTTTCTTCACTGGGATCAGTCCCTCTCCTTGAAGATCTTTTCCCCCTTCCTGTTGAAAGAAGCCCTTCCGGACAAGATGGCTTATGCCGCAACCGTGATACGCGATGAGTTTCACCGCCTGACCCTTCTCACCCTGATTATTGCGCTTCTGTGCATGCTCATCAAGCGCAGCCGCTGGGGCCTGCCCCTGGGAACGGTTTGCCTCTGCGCGATCCTGTTGCTGGACTTGGGCTATGTCCACAAGCCGAGCGTCATCCACGGTGACGATCTCTACGGCTCCATGAAGGCTATAAAAAACGGACTGGATGCCACCATCGGCCGGGACAAAACGGTGTACCGGGTGGGAAGTTTCATGCACCCCTGGGGAGGGAATTTTGAAATGTACTGCGGGTATCAAACCGTGAACGGTTACACCGCCCTCTTTCCAAGCCGATACTATGACTACTGCACCAGGTACGCAGGCCATGAGATTCCCGAGGGATGGGCTGTCTTTACCTACGGCGTCAAGAAGAATCCCCTTCTCATGGACCTGTTGAACGTCAAGTATGAAATCAACTATTCGGCGAGAAGCTATGCCCTTCGCGAGACCTTTCTTCCCCGAGCCTTTGTCGTTCCAAAGGCCAGAGTCCTTCCCCGTAAAGACGTCTTGAATAGTCTGGAAAGTCCGGGGTTCAATCCGAAAGAGACGCTTTTGCTTGAAGAGGAAGATCAACCGGCGGTCTTTGGATTCCAAGCCGCCTCCGGGGAAACGCCTAGGAGCTCGGCTCGGGTTGTTTCCTACCGACCTGACGAGATCACGGTGGAGGTCGAATCAGAGGGCCCCGGCTTTCTCTTTTTGAGCGAAGTCCACTACCCCGGGTGGAAAGGCTTTGTGGACGGTCGGCCGGAGCAAATCCTGCGCGCCAACTACCTGTTCCGGGCCATCGAAGTTCAGAAAGGCCGTCACAGGGTCCAGCTCGTTTTTGATCCCTTCAGCATTAAGGCAGGAATCGCCGTCACCCTCATCACGCTACTCGCCCTGTGCTGCCTCTCTCTTTATGCTGTTCGAAAGCGGGCCCGCTGACCCTGTCACGCTTTGCTGTCCTTCTCGGCTGATCTCCGTCTCCTAAAAATGACGAGAAGGGCGATGATCAACGTCAAACAGGAAATCCCGGCCCCAATACGGAAGGGCCAGGAAACGAAATACAGGTTGACTTGGTGGTCTCCCTTTTCAAGAGGGATCACACAAAACAGGTAATTGCCTCGCATCACCTTGCTTTTCCGGCCATCCACCTCTGCGGTCCAGCCCGGGTAGAAAATCTCGCTCACCACCAGGTAGCCTGCCGAATCGGACGAAGTCTTGAGGGTCACTCGCTCGCCCGTATGAGCGAGAACATGGCACACATCCCGGAAAGGTTCTTCGCCTTTGCCCGAGGCCAGATCTTCCGCAAGGGGTTCCTCGAGGATCACGGTCTTGCGCGGATCAACCTGCCCGCTCTTCATGGTGCCAATCACTCGTTCCGGAGGGATTGGCAGAGCATGGTGAACGAGGTAGGCATAGGGAAGCTCATTCTCCACCGGGAAAACTTGTCCGTCCATGACCGCCTGTCTCACATTGAGAAACTTCAGGAGCCTCGCCTCAGGGTCGCGGATCCCGTGAAGGTCCACCACGTGCTGGTCGGGCGGGTATCCCTGACCCGAGAGAAGGTAGTCCGCGTAGCGCTTCAAGATCAAGGGGTCATAGCCCAGCACAGAGGGGAAGCGATACCGCAACCCGTCATTGGTTTTGAATTGGGGATCCATGGTCACGACTCTCCCCTGGACCGGCGTTCCGGACAACTGGGAAAGCACGGCCGCCTTTCCAGGGCTTGTGCTGAACGGATAGGTTTTGACAAGCTGCCTGCCAAAGGGAAGAAGATCCACGGTGATCAAGGCGAAGAGGATCACAAGAATCGTTCGTGATCCCAGGGCTGTTCTTCTTGAGACGACCAAGAAGCCCAAAGCCGCGCAAAAGAGGAGAGTAGCCGTATGGATGGATTGCCCGACCCTCTGGTAAAGCCCGTCGAGATTCGCATGGGTGACCGGCCCCTCTGAAAGGCTGCGGAAGAGGTTGAGAAAGAAATGATAGGGTTCGAAATGTAAACCCACGACGGCCACGGCCAGCCCCAGCCCGCAAAGAACCACAAAGGGGATGAAGCCCAGGCTCCACGTCCAGGCGCCTTTCTGGACTTGATCTGCGCCGATTCCCGCAAGCGCTGCAACGCCGAAGACGTAGAGGAAAATGATCTGCGCAGGGATTCGGAAACTGCTGAATCCGGGAAGGCGGTAGACCCACTCGTAGAGCGGGTTGTGTTTGCCCAGGGCCAAAGCCAAAACCAAGACGATGAGGAGGAGAAAGAACATGCGCAATCTTCTGAGGGACGGCTCCTGAGCTTTCACAAAGGCAAGAAACAGGGGGACCATCCCCAGATACCCACAACTCTCCCAGAAATGCCAGAAATCGCGGCTTCTCCAGTAGGTCTGATCCACCGCACTCCCGAAGAGATCGGGGACAAGAAAGGCCAGCAGCTCCTTGGGATGAAGGGATTCATAGGTGGCCATGGCATAGTTCAAACCTTCGCCTCGCGTGGAAAGCTTTGCAAATTCCGCAGTGGGCGCCACCTGAACAGCGGAAAGCCCGTATCCGATCAGCCATACGATTCCCATTCCCAAGGCCACCCTCATGGCGTCTCCCCGGCAGCGGGCCTTCAGAAGATAGAATGCGTGAAAACCAAGGAACGCCGCTCCGGCCAAGATCGTGTAGAAGGCGATTTGAGGGAATCCTCCCAAGATCTGAATCCCCTGAACGAGTCCGGCGGCAATGGCAAAAAAGAGGCGTCGTGTCTGAACCAACCGGTAGAGATATCGGAAAATGAGAGGAATCCAGATGTAGTTCTGAATGAACGTCAAATGCCCGGCATAAAGATGCCCCATGAAGAAGCCGCTGAAGGTGAAGATCAAGGCCGACAAAAGGCTTGCTGCTTTGGAGACCGCCGCCGTCCGCATGAAGGAGTACATGAAGAAGCTCGCCAGAAAGCAGTGCATGACCACGGTATATCCGTACGCTTGGTCCGACGGCAGGAGGTAGAAGAGGAATCCCAGGGGATAGAACAGGGAGGCCTGAATGTTGCCGATCAGGGGCGTCCCTGAAAACTGATAGGCATTCCACAGGGGAAGGGCGCCGTGGGTAAGAACATGATCCCGGACAAACTCCTTGAGAGGATAGAAATACAGGACGAAATCCGAGCCGTAGAGGCTCTCCCCGGTCAGCGGCAATCGAATGAACAGGAAGACGATGCAAAGAATAACAAAGAGCAGGGGGAGATGTTCTTGAAGGCTCTGCTTCCCTGAGGTCATGAGGATTCCTTTTCCTGCCGAGGTTTTCGCAGAACCAGCAGCAAGGACACGCCATAAGGATAGCGGAGCAGCCTCAAGCCGAGAATCTCCAACCGGTAAAGGGTCCACAAGAGACGGTTCAGAGCCTCCGGAAGATCGATGAAAAAATCGGACTGGCCTTTCCCCTTCTCGGAAAAAAGAGCCCTCGATTTTCTCACGGCAAGGATGGGAAGGGAGAGCATGAAATTGTAGTAGGATGCCTTGATCACCTGGCAGTTCAGTGCCCTCACCCGGCCGAGGAGGCCGGTGCGGGTGTATCGGCGTCGATGGTGAAGCGCCGTATCATGGGGGCTCCACAGGAGGTTGAAGGCGGGAACGGTCACCAGGACATGACCCCCTTGTTCGCACACCCGAAGCATTTCTTTCAGGAGCGCCTGGTCACGATCCAGGTGCTCCAGCACATCGAGGCACGTGATCAGGGAAAAGCTGTTGCTCTTGAAGGGGAGAGCCTCTTCTGCGTCCGAGCACACGATATTCTTCAGGCTTCTCCTCTTTAGAAACTGAATCGCCTCATGGGACCGCTCCATGCCGACCGCTTGCCCGAACTTCTCCAGAATTCTGAGGATGATGCCGGTTCCTGATCCTATGTCCAGGATTCTCCGGTCGCGGTCTGGTGTGGCGAGTAGGGGCCTGAGCTGCTCCCTCACAAGGAACTGTTTGCCCATGAACCACCAGTAAGACCGCTCCAGGCGATACATCACGCCGTATTCGCTGCGCTCCATCCTTCTCCTCTCTGCATAGCGTCTCCCAGGCAGCTCCTGCCAGTGTAGTGTCTCAGTGATGCCTTTACAATTTTGTCATTTCGAGCGAAAGCGAGAAATCTTTAGATGGTCAGAGGTTATAAAGATCTCTCCCTCCGGTCGAGATGACAAGCGATGGTCGAGACACTACACTAGGGTCTCCCGGGGAGCGCTTCTCCGCCCTCGCCCGATTCATCACGTGGGGCTTTGAACCAGACCCTTGTCCTTCATGAACTTCCTGATTTCCGGCTGATTTTCGTTCAGGGAAAGGGATCTTTCGAAAACGCGGGATGCTTCCTCTTTGCGCCCTGCCTCGAAAAGTGCAAAGGCCAAATTGTTTAGGAACCCAAACCGATTGGGCTTGAGATCCGTGGCCTTGCGAAAGGAGTTCACCGCGTTCTCGTGATCCCCGATTTTGTGATAATAGTACCCCCAGTTGTTGTGCACTGCACTGAGGTCTTCATGGTGCATCAGGGCCTTCTCCAGGGATCCGCGGGCTTCATCGAGAAAACCGTGATCCATCAGGAAGACTCCCATGTCCGAGTAGAGCAGCTCGTCATTGTAGCCCACTTCAGAGGCCAGTCTCATGTACTTGAGCCCCAAGGAGGGTTCGCCGGAAACAATAAAAGCCATGCCGCGGAAGAAATGAAAATAGGCGGCCATTTGCCGATTCATGTAGTCTCTTCCAAAAGGGTCACTGAAGCTCTCTGTCGAGTAATAGCGCCAGATATCGCCGGCCATGGGGTGAAAAGGTATCCCGCCGGTCAATGTCTTGTAGAGGGCTCCGTAAGGGACCAGGGTACATCCATCAGGCAAATCCACCGAGCGGGGACCAAAGACGGCGTAGAACACTCCGTCACACCTTTTTTCTTCCACGATCCTCTTTTCCGTCCGGTTTCTCCCCTGCTCCCAGGCAGAGGGACGGGGGCCTGAATGAAATGAAACCTCCGGCATCTTGAAGATCAAGCTCAGCCTGTCATAAACGGCAACGGGTTCCCCCATTCGTTCCGTGATGCGGCCGTAGGTCACTGGAAAAATGTAGTTGTCCCCATTGACGAAAAGGACATCACCGGGTTTCATGGTTCTGAAGATGTTCACGGTCTGCTCATAGGCCGAGTAGTTGCGGCTCTGATCGCAGAGATTGAAATTCAGGACCAAGGGGACAATGGGAATGCAACAGCAAGCGCCCTCCACGATCCTCCGTGTCCCTTTTCCGATTCGCTGAAACCCTTTCAAGGAATCCAGGGCTTGCCCCACTCCGCATCCAGCCAGTACCGCTAGCACGACAACTGACATGAGATTGAAGGGGGTGATCTCCAGGGAAACCGTGTTCATGAAAATGGTGTAAAAAAAGTCACAAGCGATCACGGCGACAAAGAAGACTTTCCAACGCTTCAGACGCAGGTTGAACCAGCCCCATGCGGCAAAGATCAACACGACCCCGAACTCGGAAACAAAAGTCCTGATCCCTTCCCGTGCCCGATCCCAGTACTCCGGCCACGTCAGGTTAAAAACGTAGGAGGCGCGATGAGCGGACCCCGTGACATGGGTCAGGAATCGATCCAGGCTGTCCGGATCCCCCCAGTGGATGGCAGCCCCGGCCCAGGTCCGAATGGGCAGATAAAGATAGACCAGCAGCGGAACCGCAAAACACACGGACACCGCCAGGAACCGTCTGAGATTGAAAAATCTCACTCCCTCTCCCCGCAACACGATCCACAACACGCCGGGAGCCAACATCACGGTCTGAAGGTGATTTCCAAAGCTCAACCCTACGATAAACACGAGAGCCAGAAGGCCCCGGAACTCCCTCGTCTCATCCCACCACCACAACGCCCTCACGATGAGGGCCACAAAAAAAGCGTGCAGGCTGTACACCTCCGCGCACACGGCCTGCATCCACAGAAGAGGCGCAAAGGCCAGCACCAGCCCGGCCACCAGTCCCCCGATCCGCGAAGCACTCATCCTGAAGGTCAGTGCGTACACCAACCAGGCGGTGGCCGCCGCAAAGGTAGCGGACATGAGGTTGGCCCTGAAGGCCACGTTCCCGAAAGGCAGCAAGCAGAACCCCTTTCCGATAAGGGCGTACAAGGGATACCCGCTTGCATGGGGAATCCCCAAGGCATAGGCCGCAACCGTCAGCTCTCCGCTGTCCCCCAAGTAAACCGTGGGGCAGATGGTCTTGAGATAGACACCGAACAACACTATCGCAATCCATAAAGGCGTCATCTTGAGAATTTCCATTTCGCTCCAGAACGAACGGCTAATCGCTGCCAGTGCCATGGCTCAGGGATCCCATCTCCCCCTGTTTCTCACTCAAGCGGTGAGATCTCTCATACGCATGGAGAGCCTCTTTTGTTTTCCCTGAACGATGGAGCGCAAGGGCTAAGTTCCTGTAGTGAACAGGGCTTTCGGGATTCGATTGAATAGCCTTTTGGTACGCCTCTATAGCGCTCGCATAATCCCCGATTGCACAATAGTAGTAACCCCACAGACTTTGCTTGATGTCCGGTTTGCCCGGAAGCAGGTCTATTTTTTTCAATGCTTCACGAGCTTCGCTGTAGATACCCTTGTCGATGAAGAACATTGCGATAAGCGCGTTAAGACCTTGATCATCGTACAGCATGCGAGAAGCCTCTCTAATGTGCTGCAAGCCGGCCGATCGGCTTCCACTCGCAAATTGAGATTGACCGTATCTAAAAAGGAAATGAGCCGTCATCTGCCTGCTCAGATAATCCCTCACGATGTTTTCAAAGTAGCTTTCTGTCGCGTAATATTTCGAGACGTCTTTCAGGGCTCTAGAGGCGGGAGGATCCTCTTTTCGCGTCACCCAATAGGCCAGCCCAAAAGGATCGAGAACATATTCTTCCGGGAGGGAAATTAAGAGAGGATCAAAAACGGCGTAGTAGATATCTTGGCTACGAGGTTTTCTGACCATTTCCCACTCAAGAAGAGTTCTCACGGTCTCCCATCTTCCGGAGGCACGGCTTGCATGATCGCCAACATAGGGCATCTTGAAAGTGATATTCTGTCGGTCATACAGGACGATTTCTTCTCCTCCTCGTTCGACTAAGCGAGCGTAGAAGACCGGGAAGAGATAGTTATCACCGTCCAAGAGTAAAATGTCACACGGCTTGACGGTCCTAAGAACGTTTATAGAGTGCTCGTAAGCGATATAGTTTCGTCCCTGATCGCAAAGAGCGAAATTCGAGAACAGAAATATCACAGGCATGGCCCAGCAAGCGGTTCTCACCATCAAACGTACGGGTTTTCCAATCCTCACGAAGCGTTCCAACGCTTTCAGACCGTGGCTAATCCCTACTCCTATGAGAAGAGACAAAGCCACAGAGGTGGTAAGGTTGAAAGGGGTCACTTTCAGTGAAACGGTGTTGAGGAATACCGTATAAAAGAAATCAAAAAGGATGGTCAAGACAAGGAATGCGCGCCATTGAGTCGAACGCAATCTCACCCACCCCCACACCGCCACCAGCATGAGTATCCCGAATTGAGAAATCAGAAGCTCTGCGGCCTCCTGGGTCCGAGTCCAGTATTCCCAGATCCCCAGGTTAAAAACATATGAACTCCGATGCGACGCTCCGGTCACATGATCCAGGAAATAACGAAGGTTGTCAGGATCTCCCCAACGTATCCCTGCGCCAGAGACTGCCCTAATCGGAAGGTACAAGTAAACAAACAGAGGAGTCACGAAGAGTGCGCCATACGCCAAAAGACGCTTTCCGTTGCGAAAAAATCCCCAATCCCTGGATAAAATAAGAAACAGTACAGGCGGAGCCAGCATGACCGTCTGCATGTGATTTCCAAAACTTAATCCTGAAACAAAGGCGATCAGAGCCATGTGCCGTGGATGCTTCTCTTTGTCCCACTGCCATAGCAGCTTAGCAAGCAAGGCTATAAAGAAAAGATGAAGCGCATACACTTCAGCCGAAGTGGCTTGGCCCCAAACGTTGGGCGTGAGACCGAGGATAAGTGCTCCGACAAGGGCAGCCGTTCTTGATGATGCCATATCCCTGATCAAAGAACAGGTGAGTGTCACCGCCATCGCCACCAGCACAGCCGACATAAAATTCATCCTGAATGCAATACTCCCGAGGGGGATCAAGCAGAATACCTTCCCGGCGAGCACATAAAGAGGGTACCCGGTCGGATGCGGTATTCCAAGACCATAGGCCGCGGCCGTCAACTCCCCGCTGTCCCCCAAGTATACTGTTGGGCAAAGAGTGGAGAGATAAATCGCCATCAGCGTCATGAAGAGGATGGAAAGCACACTGGACATTGGACTGGATCTATGCATCTGTCACGAGGGCTAGGGCTCTGCACATGAAGAGATTATAGGATTGCCGGATCCCTGGCGGACCACCTGCCCTTCGTTCCCCTTTTCCAAATCAAAGCCGTATAGGCTTTTCACAATATATAAAGGACGCTGCTTAACCTCATCGTAGATCCGAGCAAGGTATTCACCGAGCAAACCCACGGCAATCAGTTGAACACCGCCGAGAAACAAGACTAACGTCACGAGGGTTGTAAATCCTATCTGAGCGACCTCAATGCCGATGAGTCGTCTGATTATGAAAAAGCTGGCAAGGCCGAAACCCAGAGCACTGATGGTCACCCCTATGGCCGTCATTAGCTTGAGCGGTTTGTAGGAGAAGCTGAAGATGGCATCCAGGGCATACTTGATCAGCCGCTTGAAAGACTGCTTCGGCTCCCCTCCTGCCCGGTCCTGGCGATCGTAAGTGACAATGCCCTGCTGGAATCCGACCCAGCTTCTGAGGCCCGGGAAGAAGCGATTCTTTTCCGTGAGCTTTTTCAGTTCCTCCAGGGCCTGCCTCCCGACGAGGCCAAAGATGCCGGTCTGCGCAGGGATGGGAAAGTCGCTGATCCACGCGAAAACTTTGTGAAACGCCTCAAATCCGAGTCTCCTCAGGCCGCTTTCCTTGCGGCTCCGGCGTTGAGCGCGCACGACTTGAAAGCCCCCTCTCCAGCACTCGATAAGGTCGGGGATCACCTCAGGGGGATCCTGCAGGTCACCGTCCATGAACACCACGACATCTCCTTCCGCGTGCATGAGCCCGGCGGTAATCGCCGCCTGATGGCCGAAGTTCCGGGACAGGTCCAGAACGGTGAACCGCGGATCCATCCGGTGCTGCTCCACCATGATGGAGAGGGATCGGTCCTTGCTGCCGTCGTTCACGTAAAGCACCCGCCAGTCGCAGTCTTCGATCCGTGTGCACACGTCGCGAACTCGGCGCTGCAGTTCCCCCAGATTTTCTTCCTCGTTGTAGATGGGTATGACGATATCGAGATTCAAGGCAAATCCCTCTTCTCATCTTTTTATCTTCTCATCTTCTTATCTTCTTACCTTCTTTTTCTAAAGGCCACGTAACGGCTCCCCAAGAAGTTGAACACCGTTGCGGCGCCTATCCCGATGAAGCTGGCCAGGATATACCACCGCTTTTCTCCCATGCCCGCATAGGCGATCAGGAGATGCATGACTCCGATGCGAATCCCAAGCCCGGCCAGACAGACCGTCACGAAGAACGCATAGCTGCGGGGAATGGGCACAGACTTCCCGGAGCGAAAGGCCCAGATCCTGTTAAAGAGATAGTTCCACGACACAGCGGCCGCGAAGGCGAAGACCGCGGCAGCCCGCGGATCCAAAAAGGCGTGATCCACGAGAGAAACCAGGACCGCTGTATCGACGGCGAGCCCGGCCAACCCCACAAGGCAGAATTTGAAGAACTCGATCACCAGGGGATACCGGTAAGAGTAAAGCCGACCCAGGTGGCGCAGGTAATCGACCTGCGCTTTAAATCCCAGCTTGCTTTTTCCTTTAAACCGGTCCTCAAACACGATGGGGATCTCCATCACCCGCGACCCGGTCTTCACCACCACTTCGAGAACGATCTTCCATCCCAAGGGATCGAGCGACGCCCCCTCCAGGACGCTCTTGCGAACAGCCATGAACCCGCTCGTGGGGTCGGAAAGCGCTGTAACCCCTTTGGCCAGAAGTCCGGCCCCTTTGCTCACCATTCTCCTGACCAGAGGCCAGTTCTGGGCGCCTCCTCCCGCCACATACCTGCTCCCTACAGTGGCATCGCATTTCCCTTCAAGAATGGGCCGGACCATGTCCGGTATTTTCTCGACCGGATGGCTGAGATCAGCATCCATAACCACGCACACCTCTCCCTTTGCAAGGCGAAACCCTTCAATCACCGATTTGGAAAGCCCTCTGTCCGCCTTGCGGACATGGACTCTTACAGGGTAAACACCTGCCATGGAGGCGGCTGTTTCCGCTGTCCCGTCAGGGGAATTGTCATCTACTATCAGGATTTCACCCGGGATATCGGAAAGGTGCAAAACATTGGACAGAGCCGTGATGATGCGCTCCAGGTTAGGTGCTTCGTTGTAGGTGGGCAGAATGATGGAGATCATCGTAAGATCGTTCTATCCTGCAACACAACAAAATCGAAAACCTTAAGTTATTTTATTTTTACTAGCTTATATTATCTTACAATTGCTTTATTTTGCAATGGTTTTTAGAAGGTTCTTTATTTCTCCCAGTCTTTCCGACTCGGAGTCACAAGCCTGGAGGAGAGGAGGCAGGAGCGTCGCCTTATCGAGACCCGCTTCAGCAGACTCCTCTTTGTCAGAGAGAACCGCCAAGGTCTTCATCAGCAGCCTCTGGCTTTTCACAATGGAACTGATGATTTCCGCTGAAACCTCTTTGGACCTGGCCGAGTCCCCGGATCTGAGGTAAATCTCCAGGAGATGCAAACGCGCAATCGTGTCATCCGCGTTCAGATTCACCGATTCGTTCAGATAAATGGACGCGGGCCCCAGTCGTCCCATCTGCTTGAGTGCGATCCCCAAGTACCTTGCCGATGCTTGTCTGAGGTCCTTTTCCTTTTTCGCTTTGTTGAAGTAGTCAAAGGCTTCACGAGGTTTTCCTGTTCTCAGGCAGTACAAACCCATGTTGAAATTGGTGTACGGGTTATGTGGATCCGCCTTCATAGCTCTCAACAGATATTCATCCGCTTTGGCCTGCTGGCCTTCCCGGTCATAAATAGATGCAAGGTTACCCAGGGCTTGCGGGTAGAAAGGGTTGATCCCTAAGACATTCTCATAGTGGAATTTCGCCTTTTCAAGGTCTCCCAGGTCATCAAAAAGCCTTGCGAGCTGAAAATGCGTGGGAAGGGTTTCACCTTTTACATGGAACTCTTTGCACACTAACGCTTTTTGAAATTCGCGCATGGCCTCCCTCCAATATCCCCTCTCTCGATAGTACAACCCCAGGTTATGGTGGACACGATATTGGTCAGGCGCCTTTTGGGCAGCATCAGTCCACAAGGTCCAGTCATTTTTCCAAATGAAGTTGCGAAGATATGTCGCATGGCCCATAGCGATAACCACAATGACGGTGAAAATCGTCAATAGTATTGCCATGTGCCGGTAGCCTGAAAAAACGTCCAGGAGACGGCAAAGCCCGATGGCCCAAGGAAGAAAGAAGAACATGGAGGGGATGTAGTTGCGGTGTTCAAAAACGATTTCCAAAGGCAGAACAGTGGATTCAACCAAATGGTTCAAAAAGAAAAATAGAATCGAAAAAGAAATGACAGGGTGTTTCTTTGCTGCCCAAAACAGCACGAGCAGGAGCGCGAGTATGAAAAGAAAAGAAAGGAGCGTGGTGAGAGGGCTGAAAAGAGAGGTCGAGACTTGGAAGGAATGGGCGATGCTGAAGCGGCCAGAAATAGGGTATAGCAACAAGGATATATAAAAGACAACGACCCGTGCCTCTGTCAGCAGCCGCTCAAGCAAAGAAAACGGCCTGTCTTCATAGGCTTCAAAAAACGAAAGAAAGTGATTGGTTCTGGAATATAGAAAGGCGACGCAGATAACCGAACCAATGATGAGCCCTAGAAGGGCTTTTCCTCTGCCCGTGTGGAACCATGAACCCGGGCTTTTTTGAATTAGCAGGATTTCAAGGAACAGGAGACTAAGAGGCAGAAGTAAAGCATTCTCTTTAGCCCCCACAGCCAGGATGAACGCTACAAGGCTCATGATAATGAAAAGTATTCGGATCCATCGATGAGCCGCTACCCTGGCCTTCAAATAGAAATACATGCTCATGATATAAAACATCCCTGCAAGGGAGGCCATCCTCTGGACAAGGTAGGTTACCGCTTGCGTCTGAATCGGATGGATCGCCCATAGGATCGTGGCGAGAAGCGCCAAGAAGTACGATTTGGAGCCGTACCTGGCTTCCAGCTTTGGAAGATGAAACGCCTCATGGATGAAAAGAAACAGAAAGATGGCTGCGAAGATGTGGATTCCGCAGTTTATCAAGTGATACCCTGTGACCTGCAACCCTCCGACATAGTAGTTCAGGGCAAATGTGAAACAGCTGATCGGCCTGTAAAACTTCCCGGAACCAGAATAATCCGAGTACAAGGCCCTCTTCACGGATTCCCAGGAGAAGTCGCTCAGATGGATATTGGGATTGGCCACGATGTTACTGGCATCGTCAAAATGCCATGAACAATCCAGGGAATTTGAATAGATCAGCGAAATGAGGAGCGTCAAACTCAGAGCGGCAAAAAGGAATTCTCTCAAGTGAGAAACCGACTCTTCAGAACATGATAATGCCGGTCCTTTGGTTGGTCCCATATTAGTGGCTTCTGAGAAGTTCAAATACAAGCGGAAAAGGACTTTCACGTGGGTCTTGAAGCGTGTGTCATTCTTCTCAGTAAGGCAGTTGACGTTCCTGTCGAGGAGTTGCAACTCTATGTGGGTTTTTCTAACCGATGAATCCCGTGGGTATAAGCTACAGACTCAAAGAAAAGTGAACTGGCTCGATCGAGCCAGTTCACTTCCGTTACCCGCATGGAGGAACTTACCTAGTTACCAGTGACACTTCCGCCCGGACCTGCAATAATGTAAGTCTTATTGCCGGATGAATGGTACGCTGACATGAGGTAGCTTGAAGTGCCGCTCAGAGCACCCCTGATGGTAACATTCTGAGACAGAAAGAGGCCATACTTGCTGCCAATAAGGCCATTGGGGTCTGCAACGTATTTCTGGGTATCCACGTAATAGGCTTCCTGGGCAGTGGCTGCATTTCTAAGGTCTGCTTCCGAAGCCGCATTATAGGACCTGGTCCTGTAGGCGGAAAACTGCGGGATGGCGATGGCCGCCAGGATTCCGATGATCGCGATAACAATCATCAACTCAATCAGTGTGAAGCCTTCATTTTTCCTCATCATCTTGGTAAACATTTTCTTGTCCTCCTTGACTTATATTATTTTGGCTCTAAACCTTGATTTATTCTGAGACCTTAGTTCCTTTTCAAACCTTGACCTTTCTTCACCTCCTCCCCCTCTACTGGTTTCATCCTAGGGCTGCGAGCGTTTTGCTATTTGCTGTGAGGAATATTCAAGTCTCGTGCCATTTAGAGGCGCAGGTGCGCGGAAAAAATAATTTCAACATTTCCAATGAGTTAATAAGCCATTTTCTAGCGCACCCGAAAAAGTTCTTCTATTGAGTCTTTGAGGTTTATACGAAATGACACATTTTGGAGGGAAATTGCCGCTTTTTGTCAGGAGTTTTGGTAAGGGAAGACCTGATCGAGCAGGCTGATCAAAAACGCCCAGATGCAAGGCAGCCGAGATCCCGAAGAGTGAGGCGTACAAGTCGTACGCCGCAACGAAGAGGGATGACGATAACGCCTCAGATGGGCGTTTTTCATCATCCTGCTAGTCCGGAGAAGTGGACAGCCCCAGCTTGTCCAGGCGATATCGAAAAGACCGCATGGTGATTCCTAAGAGAGTGGCCGCCCTTTGTTTGGAGCCGTGGGCCATTTCCAGCCCTCTGAGAATATAGTCCCTTTCAATCTCGGCAAGGATCTGATCCAGGTTGATGCCCTCTGGCGTGAGATCCCTGCGCCGGCGACCTTCCCTGCTGCGTTCTCGCTGAAAATTGGAAAGGGTCAGGCTTTCAGGAAGCACAATGTTGGATGTTTCGAGAGCCACGCTTCGCTCGATGATGTTCTCGAGCTCTCTCACGTTGCCCGGGAAGCTGTACTGCTTGAGAATGTCCATGGCATAGGCGGAGATCTTTTTCACGTTCTTGCCCAGGTCTCGCGAGTACTTCTCCAGGAAATGCTGGGACAGGAGCGCCAGGTCTCCTTCCCTTTCCCTCAAAGGAGGCATGGCGATATGGATGACATTCAGTCTGAAAAAGAGATCTTCCCGAAACCGTCCATGAATCACTTCATTCTCAAGGTCCTTGTTGGTCGCGGAAATCAATCGCACATCCACGCTCTTTTCTTCAGTGCCGCCCACGGCTGTAAACGTGCGCTCCTGAATGACCCTCAAGAGCTTGACCTGAATCGCCGGAGTCAGATCCCCGACTTCATCCAGGAACACCGTCCCGCCGTCCGCCACATCGAAGAGGCCTTCCTTGTCCGCGGCGGCGCCTGTGAAGGCGCCCTTCTTGTAGCCGAAGAGTTCACTTTCAATGAGGTTATCCGGGATCCCTGCGCAGTTGATGACCACAAAGTTCTTGTCACTTCTCGGGCTCTGACGATGAATCGCCTTGGCCACCAGTTCTTTTCCGGTGCCGCTTTCACCGGAGATAAAGACATTCGATTTGGTTGGACCGACCCGCTCGACAAGATCATAGATCCTCTTGATCTGCGGGCTTTCACCGACCAAGCACCCGAAGTGCTGGACACTCTTGGATTCGCTTTCGCTTTCGACATCTGCGGCCGGCTTTCTGGATTCCAGGGCATCTTTGACGATTTTCTTGAAATCCCGGACCTTAAAAGGCTTGGGGATGTAGTCATAGGCCCCTTCTTTCATGGCCTCTACAGCCGTTTCCGCAGTGGCGAAGGCGGAAATCATGATCACGATGCTCTCAGGAGCCAGTGCTTTGGCCTTCTTCAGAACATCGATCCCATCGATATCCTGCATCCGGATGTCCGTGATGATGAGATCAAAGCTGTTGTGTTCCAGAACATTGAAAGCCTCTTCCCCGCTCGCCGCCAGGCTCACCCGATAGCCTTCTTTGGCGAGCAAGATCTCGAGGAATTCCCTCATGCTCCTCTCGTCATCCACGACCAGGATGCTATAGCTTTCTTTCCCAGACAATTCGACCTCCTACCATGGTCATGACATTGATTCCCTTCATACTCCAACCGATAAAAGGAGAGTTCTTGCCTTTGGATCTCATGCCCTCGGCCTTTACGACGTAGGTAACCCCCGGATCAAGGATTGCCAGATCTGCCACAGCTCCTTCTGACAGAACTCCTCCGGCAACCCCCAGTAGGGTTGCAGGGGCGTAGGACAGTTTCCTTATGGCTTCAGGCCAAGTCAGGACCCCCTCGCTGATCAAGCGGAGGGTGAGAGGCACCGCCGTTTCCAGACCCACGATGCCGAAAGGCGCCTTTTCAAAGGCCACGTTCTTCTCCTCCTGGGTGTGAGGCGCGTGATCCGTGGCAATCACGTCAATGACCCCTTCGGCAAGCCCTTTCTTGATCGCCTCCACATCCCCAGGTTCTCTCAAGGGCGGGTTCATCTTGGCGCAGGTATTATACTCCTCGACGGCCCGATGATCTAAGGAAAAATAATGAGGAGCCGTCTCTGCGGTCACCGGAATTCCCTCCTGCTTGGCCCTCCGGATCCACTCTACGGAACCGGCGGTGCTGACATGAGCAATGTGCACGGGGCAGCCCGTTTTCTGGGCCAGGGAAATCTCTCTTCTGACCATCCCCTCTTCACTCGCCGCGGGGATGCCCCTCAGACCAAGGCGTTCGGACACGGCTCCGTCGTGCATCACCCCGCCTGCGGACAGACTCAAGTCTTCGCAGTGAGAGATCACCGCAAGGCCCAAGGACCTTCCTAACTCCATGGCCTGCCGCATGAGCTCGCGCTTTTCCACGGGCCGACCGTCGTCCGACACGCCCACGGCTCCGGCTTTTCGAAGTTCATCGAAATCATTGAGGATTTCTCCTCGTTGCCCCTGGGTGATCGCCGCGATCGGATACACCCTGCAGAGGTCCGCTTCGTTGGCGCGCCTGAGAATGAATTCCGTGACCGCCGCTCGATCATTTACGGGGTTTGTATTCGGCATGCAGGCCAGAGCCGTGAAGCCTCCGGCAACCCCCGAGAGGCTTCCTGTGGCAATGGTCTCCTTGTGCTCGTAGCCGGGCTCTCTCAGGTGAACATGCATATCCACCAGCCCAGGAAGCACCATGCGGTTTCGGGCGTCGATTATCTTGAGACGGGGCCCTTGTTCCGAAAAGACACCGGGAGGGAGGATCTTCACAATCCTCTCTTCATCGATCAGGATGTCCTGCTCTTCCGCGCGGTTGCGGACAGGATCGACCAGTTTTCCTCCTTGAATCAGGACAGCCACACCCTAAATCCTCAGATTAATCTATATTTTGTTCTTTTTACCACAGACTTTCGTGCTCTCAACAACAAAAAACCTCCTTGCCGATCACCCGACAAGGAGGTCTATTCCTTCACGGCGTTCTGTCATCTACCATGCTCTCATGCCTTTTCCTTTTCCGCACTTCCCTGTTTCACCGCTTCCGTCTTTTCCGCTGCTTGCGTTTTTTCTTTGGGCTTTGCCTCTTTCTTTTTCTTCGCGCCGGCCTTATCTGTTGATCCAGAGGCGGTCTTTCCCTTTTTCTTTCCCTTTTTCTTCCCTTCTTCTTTGAGCAGCAACTGAACGATCGAAATCAGGGCTCCGTCGCCTTTCCGATTCTCCTTCTTGACGATCCGGACATACCCTCCCTGTCTGTCCATGAAGCGATCCTTGAGTTCATCGAACAGCTTGTGGACTACGGCCTTTTCCCTGATCGTCGCCAACGCCTGCCTGCGCGCATGAAGATCCCCCCGTTTGGCGAGAGTGATCATTCTCTCCGCGACCTGCCTCAATTCTTTTGCTCGCGCATCCGTGGTCTCCATCTGCTCGTGCTTGAACAAAGAGGTCACCAGGTTCCGCACCATCGCCGACCGATGGCTTGGAGCGCGCCCGAGATTTCTTCCTGCTCTCAAATGTCTCATGGATCTAAACCTTTTCTTCCTTCACCGACTCGCTCGGCGAGTCCGTCTTTTTCGGTAAGGGGAAATTGTCGAGTTTCATGCCCAGGGACAGTCCCATCTCTTCCAGAATGCCTTTGATTTCATTGAGGGACTTCCTGCCGAAGTTCTTGGTCTTGAGCATTTCAGCTTCCGTCTTCTGGACAAGCTCCCCAATATAGGTGATGCTCGC
>Ga0208980_10000544_pt1 | contig 21540 bp, 15 predicted proteins | sample WetSurMetagenome_3_FD_187993 | JGI IMG/M metagenome (GOLD analysis project Ga0208980, IMG submission 187993) | Wetland microbial communities from Twitchell Island in the Sacramento Delta, sample from surface sediment Aug2011 Site A1 Bulk (version 2) | ecosystem: Environmental > Aquatic > Marine... | reverse complement strand
CCCCGGCATATATTAATGGCAGTGTAACATTCTCAAGAGCTGAATAACGTGGTAGCAGGTTAAATGTCTGAAAAACAAAACCAATCTCCTTATTCCTTATTTCCGCAAGAAAATCATCTTCCATTTTACTCACATCAGTCCCGTTAAGTATGTAACTACCGCTTGATGGTGTGTCGAGGCATCCCAAAAGGTTCATTAAGGTTGATTTACCTGATCCTGATGGTCCCATAATAGCTACATATTCATTCCTCTCAATATTGACGGAGACAGACCGTAAAGCTCTCACAATCACTGATCCAACTTGATAGTTCTTAACAATATTCTGAATCTCAATTACTTTGTCCATAACGTGTAAAATTTGAATTTTCGAAATTAGATTAAATAAGTCAAATAATAAATTAATAATTCTTAATTTTTGTTAATATCTGATTGTGTAGTCACAATGATTTATCCCCTGCCTGAAGAATACAATTCCCATCCTGAAGATGTCAACAGTAACTGATACCCTTTCATTTAGTTTTATTTCATCCCAGGCCTCTTCCATCTCCTTAGAATAATTGATATCATCAATAACTACCACGGTTTTATTATCAGACATATCAGCTATCCGGTTGAAATACATTAAAACCGGTTCTTTCCTGTGGTTCCCGTCAATAAAAACCAACCCTGGCCTGACATCTGTTTCAGCAACCAGAGGCAACATCTCCTCAAAGGAACCGGTTAATAATTTAATGTTTGTGAGTCCTGCACTCTTAAAGTTCTGATCAGCAATACCTGCAATTGCAGGGCAACCCTCAATTGTATAAACGACTGCGTCCAAACAGGATGCAGCCATATACATTGTACTGATACCAAGAGATGTCCCCAATTCAACAATAAGAGGTTTCCCGAATTCTGATGCTAAATTTGACAATAATATCCCATATTTTTCCGGGACTGGTGAATATCTGGCTATATCCGACACCTTTCTTATGCTTGTTTTAAGTTTTTCTGACCCCGCTCCAAGATCATTTACAATTATTGAACGCTGGTCAGATATCATTCTCTTTCTGATCTTTCTTATACAACAGACAATGTCATGATCAGTTTTATTCCGGAATACCCTCGAGACTAGATCAAAAATGAAAGGACTGTGAATACCATGTCCTTTTTTGTGTTGTGACAGGAGTATGTATTTCAGATATTTGGATGCACGGTAAAAAAACATTTCAGATATTATATTATAATTAGGACAGCTTTTCAAAAATACGTATTTTCGGATATCTTTTGCATCGATTCAAATTCAGAATGACAATACAGGAATTCCTTGATACTAATATAACCTACCTGTCGGGAGTTGGCCCAAAAAGGGCTGAATTATTCAATAAAGAATTGAATATCTTTACATTCCGCGACCTAATATATTATTTTCCATACAAATATATTGACAGAACCAGGTTTTATAAAATTGCAGAACTGGATCCCGAACTGCCATATGTCCAGGTAAAGGGAATTATAAAAGGATATGTTACTGAAGGATTTGGTCAGAATAAGAGGCTTGTAGCTGATTTTCAGGATGAAACAGGAATAGTCAAACTGGTATGGTTCAAGGGAGGAAAATGGATAACTGGAAGTTATGCACCTGGAATTGAATATATAGTGTTTGGTAAGCCGGGTGTATTCAATGGTCTTATAAATATTGTTCACCCTGAAATTGAAGCTGTTGATAAAATGGCTGAACGGTTAAACTCTGCCCTTCAGGCACAATATAGCACCACAGAAAAACTGAAAAACCAGTTTCTTACATCAAAAACGATAAGTAAGCTTATCGGCAACCTGTTGAGACAGCTAAAGTATAGAATACCTGAGACATTACCTGAATACCTTGTTTCAAAGTATAAACTTTATCCTCTCCATGAATCGCTTCATAAGATCCATTTTCCCGCAAATCCTGATGAACTTGAGAAAGCCAGGTACCGGCTTAAGTTCGAAGAACTGTTTTATATTCAACTTAACCTCCTCAGATTTAAAACAAACCGTAATCTTAAAATCAGGGGATTCGTTTTTTCAAGTGTCGGAGAAAATTTTAATAATTTCTATTATAATAATTTACCATTTACGCTTACCGAGGCTCAGAAGAGAGTGATGAAAGAAATAAGGAAAGATCTCGGCTCAGGGAAACAGATGAATCGGCTTCTTCAGGGTGATGTTGGCAGCGGCAAAACACTTGTAGCTCTGATGAGCATGCTCATTGCCCTTGATAACGGATATCAGGCGTGCATAATGGCTCCCACTGAAATTCTTGCCAACCAGCATCATCAGACAATTACAAGGTTGCTTGAGGGGATTGATATCAAGATCTGTCTGCTGACCGGTTCGTCAAAAAGAACCTCGCGCAAATCAATCGCAGAATCTTTGCTTGACCAATCACTTAATATTTTGATCGGAACTCATGCCCTTCTTGAAGAAAAGGTTCAGTTCAGCAATCTTGGTCTTGTAATTATTGATGAGCAGCACCGGTTTGGTGTTGCCCAAAGGGCACGTCTCTGGCAAAAAAATCTTAATCCGCCACATGTCCTGGTAATGACAGCAACCCCAATTCCAAGGACACTTGCAATGACACTTTATGGTGATCTCGATGTTTCTGTAATTGATGAACTACCTCCCGGCAGGATTCCTATAAAAACTATGCATTTCACTGATTCAGAAAGGAACAAAGTATTTGGCTTTGTCAGGAACCAGATAGCCGAACATCGTCAGATTTATTTTGTCTACCCGCTCATTAAAGAATCTGAAACAATGGATTATAAAGATCTTGAGGACGGATGGGATACTATCTCGCGGGTCTTTCCTGCTCCAAAATACTGTATAAGCATAGTCCATGGTAAGATGACCCCCGCCGAGAAGGAGATGTCGATGAAGTTGTTTAAAGAAGGGAAGGCACACATTCTTGTTGCTACCACAGTAATTGAAGTGGGTGTTGATATTCCAAATGCTACCGTAATGGTAATTGAAAGTGCAGAAAGATTCGGCCTCTCCCAGTTGCACCAGTTAAGAGGTCGTGTCGGAAGAGGTGCAGACCAGTCTTATTGCATACTCATGAGTTCAGATAAATTATCGAGAGAGGCTGCAAAAAGGATTGAAGTTATGATAAGTACCACCGATGGTTTTGAAATAGCGGAAACTGATCTTCAGCTCAGGGGTCCAGGGGATATTGAAGGAACACAACAGAGTGGTATCCCGTTCGACCTGAAAATCGCCGATCTTGGAAAAGATGGACAAATAATTGAATATGTGAGGAATATTGCCGACGGAATACTGCAAAAAGATCCGTTGCTGGAGGACAATCAAAACCTTATCTTCAGGACTGAGCTCAAACGTCTTTTCAGCCAACAGCAATCATGGAGTAATATCAGCTGAAAAAATGACAATTAAAGATTATTATAATATACTGGGTTTATCTGCCAACACCTCAATTGAAGATATTAAGAAAGCTTACAGGAGAAAAGCCAGGCTATATCATCCTGATATCAATCCTGCACCTGATGCTAAAGATATGTTCATAAGCATTACTGAAGCATATGAATTTCTTATTGCATACCATAATAAAATAGCTTCTGATGACGAAGCTTATAATCAGGCAATGGAGGACTGGAGGAAATACCGTCAGGACAGATCACGAAAACGTGCAACTGTTTATGCACGTGCATCATACAATACTTTCAAAGATACCAGGTTCTACAAGACTACAAAGATTTTCGACAGAACAACTATCGTTTTCAGCTTTGCCATATCAATTATGGTGCTGGTTTATACAGTTTACGGCTATATTTACCGATTGCACCATCCAATACCAGGTCTTGAAAAACCATCGGTATTTTCTTTCATAATGCTACTGGTTTTAGGGATGATCTTTTTCATTGTATCATTTATCTATCTGAAAGCTTATCTGGAGACTTCCAGAAAACATAAAAAGAAATCAGAGTGATGGCATGATTTTTGGTTGTTCAATAAATAACAGAAAACATTCGATTAATTATTGCCATGATTATTATGTTGTTTTCTGAAACCAATTTGTTATGGAAAGGAATCTCTTTAAATCCGCTGTTGTATATACATTTTGTATAACATTTACTTTTTTTTCATGCAGCAAAGACCCAGCTGAGGTCTTACCTGTTGACCCTGTTCCTATCAACCTGACAACAGATCAGACTTCCTTAATTGAATCGGAGAATTCATTCGCATTAGATATCTTTAAAAAGGTTTCAGGAAGTTCTCCGGGATCTGAAAATTTAATCATCTCCCCTCTCAGTATCTCCTACGCCCTTTCGATGACACTGAATGGTGCAAATGGAACCACACGGGATGCTTTTCTCGAGGCTCTGAAAGTAAAAGGATTAACTGCTGAAATAATCAACAATTCATATAAAAGTCTTTCAGAAGCTCTCCTTACTGTTGATTCACGGGTTCTTATGTCGATTGCCAATTCGGTATGGACGGAGAAGAACTTTGTTGTAAAGAAACCATTTACTGAAATTCTTGCACGTTACTATAGTGCTGAATCAAAGTCATTTGACATAACCGATAGTCAGGTTCCAAAGCAAGTTAACAGCTGGATCGAAAGTAAGACAAATGGTCTGATAAGAAACATGATTGATAAACTTGATGACAGAACTGTAATGCTTCTGATCAATGCAATTTATTTTAAAGGAAAATGGAACTCACAATTCGATAAGACTAATACTGTTGATAAACCCTTTTATAAATCCGGAGGGACAGCTGTTAATGTACCAATGATGAAACAAAAATCTGATTTTAAAACATATGCAGGTGAAGGATTCGTCATGGCTGAACTACCTTATGGTCAGGGGAACTTTGTGATGGATGTGATTTTACCTGATGAAGGCGTGAGCTTAAACAGCATATTGCAATCACTTACTGATAATAATTTAAAAGGGTGGCTCAGCAGAATGAATAAGAGGGAAATTGAGCTTTCGTTTCCACGGTTTAAGTATGGATATAAAATAAAGTTAAAAGATATCCTGACAAATATGGGAATGGGTATTGCCTTTACAAATTATGCCGACTTTTCAAATTTATCCGATATTCAACTCCAGATAAGTGAGGTGCTTCACCAGGCATTTATTGAAACAAATGAAGAAGGTACGGAAGCTGCAGCCGCAACAATAGTCGGAATTTTTACTACTTCAATGCCTCTGCCTCCATTGGTATTGAATATTGACCATCCCTTCATTTATATAATAAGAGAGACAACAACCAGCGCCATTCTCTTTATGGGGAAAGTAGAAGATCCGCTTGCTAATTAAACAAGAGTAATTACTTTTAGATCAGTAATATTTTCCGTGAATGAAACTACTGATTGCATCTTTTTTTGCCTCCATAATACACATCTGCATGTTGGACAATAACAATCAGATAGCCATCAAAACCAGTAATAAGATTCAGAAACCTCTCTTTTCATTCGGAATTGTTGCTGATATTCAATATTGTGATTGTGAACCTATTGGAACAAGATATTACAGATCCTCACCTGAGAAACTCCGGGAGGCAATGACAAAACTTAAAGCTGACTCTGTAAGTTTTGTAATTAATCTGGGTGACCTGATAGACAGAGACTTCGGATCATATAAAAATGTACTGGACATTATGGATTCATCAGGAATGAAAATATATCATGTTGCAGGAAACCATGATTATTCAGTTAACCCTCAATTAAAGAAAAAACTCCCGGTATTAACACCATCAAAAGAAGGCTACTATTCATTCGTATATAATAAGTTCAGGTTTATCTGTCTTAATGGAAATGAACTTAGCACATATATTTCAAATAATAAAGCTGCCATAAAAGAAGCACAGAATAACCTTACTACCATGAAAGAAAAGGGCGAAATTAATGCCGTTGACTGGAATGGCGGATTAAGTAAGAGACAGATTAAATGGTTTATCGGAGAATTGGATGATGCAGTTGCAAAAGGAGAAAAAGTCTTTATAATCTGTCACTTCCCCTTAGCTCCTGAAAATGTGCATAACCTTCTCAATTATAAAGAATTCCTCCCATTACTTGAAGGCTACAATAATATCATTGCCTGGTTCAATGGACATAACCATGCCGGTAACTATATCAATTTCAAATTGATTCATTTCTTAACGTTTAAGGGTATGGTTGAGACGGAATCGGAAAACAGTTTTGCCAGAATAGATGTTTATGACAATAAAATAGGGATCATCGGATTTGGAAGAGAGAACAGTCAGATCCTGAATTATTGAACAGGCTCCATATGAGATCAGGTGATCTTTATAAAATTGAATGGGACATCAAGCACAGATGAGAAGTATTGTCCTCTTTCCAGAATGTCCTCATCACCTTCCTCATAGTACCAGTTAAAAATGAATTTCTTGTGCTTTAATGTCACATATGTAACCTTTTGCATAAGATGGATAAACACCTTCGCACTGGCACTGTTGAAATAGTCAAGACTCATATCGACACAGGTAACTTCAGCCGGAGAGACAATATACTGTGTGACCCAATCCTCCACCGGTTTAAAGAAATCAGCAACATCCTCATGTATTGATCGGCCTTTGATACGAATAAGACCATCAGGCTTTAAAATGACCTCCGGTGTTTTCTTTGTCGGTGAAATCCTCAACTCCTCCATTTCAAATTATTTACCTCAAAATTACAAATTTTATATTATAAAATACTTTCAATCATTGAATCTCTCAGAATGTATAATCAAAATTATAGATTAAAGCAGGCTTTTCATGTGTTATTGAAGATCCTCGCAGAATGAAGCTGGAAACCGACCCGCAGCCTGGTGGGGAGCTCGGCGAAGCAAATGTGCGTTTGGAGATTCAATATCTGGCAAGAGGAGTTATTTCCTGACCCGAAAATTCACCTTTAAGGTATTTATAATAACCTGTTATTCCGATCATTGCTGCATTATCTGTAGTATATCTGAATTCAGGAATAAACAGATTCCAGTTCCTTTTATCTGCCTCCTCTTTCATTCCTTTCCTCAAGCCAGAATTGGCAGATACTCCGCCGGCAATTCCTATCTCGCGTATTCCGGTAAGTGATGATGCTTTTACAAGTTTGCCAATCAGAATACTGACTATAACGTACTGGAGAGAAGCACACAAGTCAGCTTTGTTGTTTTCTATAAAATCAGGATCTTCCTTTAGTCTGTCTCTTAGAAAATATAGAAAACTTGTTTTTAATCCGCTGAAACTGAAGTCAAGACCTTTTACGGATGGTTTAGCAAACCTGAATGCATTTTTATTTCCATCATTGGCAAGTTTATCGATTTGGGGACCTGCCGGATAGGAGAATCCCATGACTTTTCCGCACTTATCAAATGCTTCACCAGCTGCATCATCAATTGTATTTCCAATGACCTCCATCTCAAGATGGCTTTTAATAACAATTATCCGGGTATGTCCACCGGATACCAGCAGGCACATAAACGGGAAAGATGGCAACCTTGACTCCTTCCCTTTTTCAAGTATAAAATGGGTAAGAACATGAGCCTGAAGATGATTAACCTCTATTAATGGGATATCAAGGGCGAGGGCAAAACCTTTTGCAAAAGATGTCCCGACAAGAAGTGAGCCAAGAAGTCCGGGCCCCCTTGTGAAAGCCACTGCATTAATATCTGTAATATTAATTCCGGCTTTAATAATTGCTTCATTTGTAACAGGAACAATATTAGCCTGATGAGCCCTCGATGCAAGTTCAGGCACAACACCACCGTATGACATGTGAATTTCCTGGTTGGCAATAAGGTTGGACAATACACAACCATCTCTTATTACAGCAACCGATGTATCATCACATGAAGATTCTATCGCTAAAATTGTAACTGCCATCACTGCGTTGTTACTGACAATATTTTAAATTTTATGAAGGTGCCTTTTTAACATTTCAAATATAAAACAATTAAAGTCTTTACAATCATATTGCAGATGCAGCTATTCCCTTTTCAATTCGTTTAAATATCTATGCCTAAAGAAACCCCCAGTGCTATGTTTTGAATAGCCTCAGAGGTTTTTGGATTTCCGAAATATTGAAAAATAACAGCAGGTCGCAAGGAAACGATTTTATAGCTGAAACATACTCCCCCTTTTATGTCAGTACCTACACATGGAAGTGCGCCATAATAATGAACATTTGTTACATTCCTGTCTTCTAAATAGTAATTAAAAGAGGCAAAACCAATATTCGTTTCACAGTACAAACCTATGGAGAAGCCATCTGAGTACAAAGGTACATAAGCGTTCAAACCTGCAAAAAGACCACCTCCTGAGAATTGACCATAAAAATCATCAGGAAATCTTGATTCAGCAATTCTTGATATATTGAATACTCCTTTGACAACGTATCTGACATTCTTGGAAAATTTTGAAGGGATTAGCAATTGAGCTTCACCGGATAATCCACCATATAACTCATTTTGGTCAAATATTTCATAATTTAAGTGGCCGGTTAAGCTTTGAGAAGTATTCACTCCGAAGATAAATGTTGATTTTTCGCTGTTTTTTTCCTGTGAATAAGAATTGAAGCTAAAAATTAAAGAAACAATACCGATACATACAATAAGTCTGAAATCTCTCATAGGGTTAATTCTTTAAGAAGTATTAATGGAAATCAATTCTTTAACAATTATAGGGAAGTAAAATATTTTTGCAAAAAATAAGTGAGATATTTTATCGTTTGCAGCACTTTTTTGATATTATTCTGTATTTAGTGCATTCGATTGGATGCTTAACTACTGAAAACAAGAAACATTATAATATATTTAAAAGTATCTCCACCTCTATGAAGTCTGATACAAGCAATACTGGTATTGATAATAAGAAAATACCATAATTTTAAATTTCATTAGTATTCCAATACCATGCAAATGAAATAACTGACAAAATCAATAGGCTATTTATTATCTTTACTTTTTTAATTATGGTTAATTCTAAAATATTATTATAAGCCTTTTTGTTTTCAATGATCAAATATCTTAAAAAATCATTCAAGTATTTCATTATTGTCGCCGGGATCACTATTTTACTCCCAACACTGCTCTATCTTGTTTTACAGGTACCAGTAGTGCAAACTATGCTTGTTAAAAGGATAACAAATCACTTTTCAACTGCATTCAAATCAACAATATCAATTGGAAGTATCGAGTACAGATTTTTTAACAAGCTCTCTATAAATGACATTCTTATTAAAGACAAAAATAATGACACACTGGCATTCTCACAAAAAATTGATGTTGGTATTAAGAGAATTGATTTTAAAGGTAAATCAGTCAGGCTTGGCAGAATAACACTTCTGAATCCTGTAATTGCAATTATAACTGATTCTACAGGGTCGATGAACCTTACCTGGTATCTTGATCTTCTTAAAAACCCGTCAGACTCTACACAAAAGACTAAAAGCAGCTTCACTATTGACCAGATTGACTTAAGTGGTGCCAGATTTTCTATGATTGACCAGTCTTCGCCCAGGGGCAAAAATAAAATGGACTTTAATAATCTGAATCTTTTTGGTATAAACGGGATTATTGAGGACCTTAAAATAGAGAATGATACCACCTCCTTTAATGTTTACAATTTTGCATTTAAAGAAAGAAGCGGACTGACAGTAAACAGGATGGGCTGTTCGGTTTCATTAGCAAATCAATACATACTTCTGAAATCTGTCTTTTTAAACCTTGATAGCAGCATCCTTAATGCATCAAGGATCAGTCTGAGTGCTGATTCCTCCAGTTCTTTTAAAAACTTTACAGAGGATGTAAAACTTGATATCCGATTCGATAAATCACTTATTTATACTTCCGATCTCGAATATTTTTTACCTATAACTTCTGGTTTAAATGAATCTGTCTGGTTATCAGGGAAGATATTTGGAACCGTATCGGAATTAAGAGGCCGTAATATTAATTTGTCTTACAGGGATTTTACCTCACTCGATTGTGATTTTGATTTTTCCGGATTACCCAGGATAGAAAATGCTTTTATATATATTGGTGTTAACAGCCTTAAGACCAATGCAAAAGATATTGAGAAAATAAGTATCCCAAAAAAGGGCCACATAATTGTTCCGGATATTATCAACAAGCTGGGTAATATCTCTTTTGATGGAAGTTTCACTGGATTTACGACGGATTTTGTGACATACGGGCAGTTCAGGACAGACCTCGGAGATATTCGCACGGATATTTCACTTCGTCCCGAGGAATCAAAAAAATACAGGGTAAAAGGACTACTCACCGGAAGCAATATTGATTTAGGAGAAATGACAGAAAAGACAGAATTATTTGGGAAACTCAGTATCCGGGCAAATGTCGATGGTTTTGCTTATTCGCTAAATAAATTTGACGGTAACCTGACTGGAAAGATTGACAGTATTGAAATAAACGATTATAAGTACAGGGATATATCTCTTAATGGACATTTCACTGAAAAGACCTGGGATGGCAGCGTGAAACTTGCTGACAACAATATAAAGATGGACCTCCTTGGAATGTTTGATTTCAGAAATAAATTACCTGAATTTGATTTTACTCTTAATCTGTCAAAGGCTAACCTGTTCAAATTAAATATTGACAAGCTTGATTCCACAGCTGCTCTTACAATGCTTCTGACCTCCAATTTTAAGGGGAATAGTATTGACAACCTTGATGGTGAAATAAAACTTCTCAATTCCACATACCGAAAGAAGAATAATACACTTGAGCTTTATGATTTTTCTGTTAGGACATACACCAGCAATAATAAGCCAGTCCTTAGTCTTCGAACTGATTTTGTTGATGTTGATATCAGGGGTTATTATAATTTTGCCGCCCTGGAAAGTATTTTAAGATCAACTCTTGCCACTCTTATGCCATCTCAGTTTCCTGTTGTTGCAAAAAGAAATGATCTCATAAAAAACAATTTCCTTTTTGAAATAAATTTTAAGAATACAGATAAAATAAATGAGTTTTTCAGAACAGGTATGTTATTAGCTGATAAAAGTTTTATCAGGGGCTCCATATTTCCTGACAGCATAATTAAGATTGAAGGCAATTCCAAGTTTCTGAACATTAAAAATAATATAATTAACGACTTAAAAGTTGATGCTTTGCTTACAGGACCTGAGTTGACTTTGGATCTCAGCAGTTCTTCACTGACACTATTGGAGCAATCTGAACTTAAAGGATTTTCAGTTAAGCTTAATACAAAACCCGATAATTTTACATTTGTTGTTGACTGGGACAATAAAGACAAGAATCTCAATAAGGGAAATTTTACAGCAAGAGGCTCAATAGTAAAAAATACTAAACAGAATGGCAATGCAATACTTATGATTGATATTGATTCCACTCAGATATTTTCAAGAAATAACCTCTGGAAAATCAATCATTCTTCAATACTCATTGATTCAAGTAAAATCAACCTCAATAAGTTTTATATAAGTAATAATGACAGATATTTTCTTTTTGATGGCACGATCTCAGAAAACCCTGCGGATACGTTACACCTGGAATTCAAAGATATCGATATCTCCCCGGTCAACTATCTGGGAAATCAGAACGACCTGAACGACCCTGACAGGACCCCCTATAATGTCAAAGGACAATTGAATGGTAAAATTCTGGTGAACAATGTATATAAGGACATGCTGCTTGAAAGTGATATCGTTGTTAATAATTTTTCTCTGCTGGGCAGTGAATTTGGAGATGTATCTTTAAACTCAGCTCTGGATATAGGAAAAAAAATAGTTGAGATAAAAGCCAGCAATAATCTTGCAGGAACAAAAATGTTTGACCTCAAAGGCACCTATGATCCGACTTTGAAAAAAGTCGATCTGACTGCCATTGTAACAAAGCTGACAATAGATGCACTTAATCCGTTACTGAGATTCTTTGCTTCCGGTATTAGCGGACATGCTTCCGGGAAAATAAATTTATCAGGTCCCACAGACCATCTTGTTCTAAAAGGTGCAGTTATGGCGGAAAACGCATCACTGAAAGTTGATTATCTTCAGGCAAAATTCAAACTTAATGACTCAATCAGATTTGACAGGGAGGGTATTAAGTTTAATTATGTGAGACTTACTGATGAAAAAGGTAATCCTGCAATACTTTCGGGATCAATCAAACATAATAACCTTAAAGATTGGGCTGCCGATATTATACTCAATATAATGAGTCCGAGTGAATGCCTTGTATTGAATACAAAGCCAAAAGACAACCAGCTTTTTTATGGCACTGCTTATGCATCAGGGGTAACTACAATAAAAAGCGGACCTAATTCGGTTACATTCGATATTTCGGGCAAAACTGGTAAAAACACCAAATTTAATATTCCTCTGACTTCCGCTCTCTCAGTTTCTGAAAATTCATTTATTTCATTTGTCAGCAATGACACCAAAAAAGATGGAAAACCAGTTACCGATGAAAAAAAGGTTATTGTTAATCCAGCTAATGAAAGCAAGTCGACGTTAGATATAAACTTTGATCTTGAAGTCACACCAGATGCTGAAGTACAGATAATCTTCGATTCAAAAGTCGGGGATATAATGAAAGGACGCGGATCAGGCAAACTGAATATCACTTTAAACAAAAAAGGAGAGTTCAGTATGTCGGGTGATTATATTATTGAAGACGGGGATTATCTTTTTACCCTCGGCAATATTTTCAACAAGTCTTTCAGCGTTGAAAACGGCGGAAAAATTATATTCAATGGAGATCTCAATAATGCCGAAATAGATATTAAAGCAATCTACAAGCTTAAAGCTTCACTTGATAATATCCTTCAGGATACAAGCCTCAAGGAGCGAATACCTGTTGAGTGCCAGCTTAATCTGACCGGGAAACTTTTTAATCCGGTTGTCAGTTTCAATATTTACCTGCCAACTGCAAATGAGCAGGAAAGGACAAACCTGCGAAATGCTATCTCAACTGAAGAGGAATTGAGCCGGCAGTTTCTTTACCTGCTCGTAATGAATAGCTTTTACAATGATCCCTCATATGGATCTCGGGTAGGAGGCACATCACCTTCAGGGACTTCAGCGATGGCAGTTACAACTACCGAGATGCTATCTAACCAGCTTAGCAACTGGTTATCGCAGATAAGTAACGATTTTGATATCGGATTTGTATACCGGCCGGGAACCGGAAACAAAAATATAAATCCACAGGAGGTTCAGGTTGCTTTATCAACTCAGCTGCTGAACGACAAGGTAATAATCAATGGTAATTTTGATGTCAAAGGAACTTCCAATTCCAGTAACACGGACCAAATAACCGGTGAGTTTGATGCAGAGGTCAAAATTACTGAAAAAGTACGGTTCAAAGTTTTTAACCGGTTCAATGATACATATCTGGGAAAAGGGCCATATACTCAGGGTATCGGGATTTTCTTCAAACAGGATTTTGACAGTTTTTCCGATCTCTTCACAAAAAAAACAAAATCGGAAATAAAGAAAGAGGACGAAATTAAAATCAAGGATAAATAAACTTTTCACCGAAGTTCAAAATTTACAGGATCTGATAAAGAATTTACAGTTCGTAAGTCCTGACTTCAAAATTCCACAGGCATTTCAGCTCAATATGTTAAGTACTTTCCTTTAATAGTTAATAATTTTTAAGCCATTGTTATTAACCTGTTATACTAGAACCGGGTTTAATTACGTTTTTTAATACCTTCGCGGGTGAATAACCATCTGGCGACTTGATTTGAATAGACCTAGAATTAACTATTAATTATAATTGCAACGTTATCCAAATAATGACCTTCGCAAATTTCCTGCTGAAAAGGGGAAAGGTTTAGCCGGAACAATTATAATCCATCTGGCAATATTTTTATTACTTATTACCCTTGCTTTCGCTGCACCTCCTCCTCCACAAGGAGAAGAGGGGATTATGGTAAATTTCGGTACAGATGAAACAGGGCTGGGTATGATAGAGCCCTCTCCCCCTGCAATTCAGGAAGAAACAACGCCTCCTCCTCCTTCTGTAGCAAAAGTTAAGCCTAAAGAAGAAGCCCTTATAACTCAAAACACTGATGAGGCACCTGCAGTTAAAAAAGCAGATCCTGAAGCTGAAAAGAAAAAACTTGAAAAGAGGGAAGCTGATAAAAAAATCAAAGAACAGCTAGAGGCAGAAAAAATCGTGAAAGCTCAGGAAGAGGCTGAAAGAAAAAGGATTGAAGCGGACCAGCAACGTCAGACTGACATCATGAACAGGACAAAAAACGCGCTTGCCAATTCTAAAAATGCCGGCACCAGCTCAACAAGTGAAGGTATTGCCGGCGGACCAGGGAATCAGGGTGTGCCAACTGGATCAATAAATTCCAAGGTGTACGGACCTGGCGGGGGCAGCGGTACTGGTGGCCAGGGCATTTCTTATGATCTAGGTGGAAGAAGTTCTCAGACATTGCCAATTCCGAAGTATGAGATCCAGAGTGAGGGAAGAGTTGTTGTTGAGGTAAGTGTCGACCAGCAGGGTAAGGTCGTTCAGGCTGTTCCTGGTATAAAAGGTTCAACGACTCTTGATGAATACCTGCTGAAAGTTGCAAAAGAGGCTGCCCTGGAGGCACGGTTTGAAGTAAAACGAGATGCTCCTCCTATTCAGAAAGGAACTATCACCTATAATTTTAAACTTAAATAGCAGTGATTTAAGGCATTAACCGAAACAAACCTTATATTATTGTTTCCTTTCCAATAATTCATTGATAGCAATATTCAGATTGTCAATGAGGTTTTTGTCTTTAATAATGTAATCATCTATTCCTTTTCTTGCAAGTTCAAGCACCAGTTCCCCTTTCTCCTGACCTGATAACATAATAACCGGAATATCTGATCTCAGTTCCTTTATTTCACTGAAGACCTCCATCCCATTCATAACTTTCCGGTTATTATTTACAAATAAATAGTCGAGAATAATAAGATCCGGATTCATGGCCAAGGCATCAAGACATTCTTCGCCAGACTCAAACGCTTCAATATTGTATCCTTCAGATTTAAACCGTTTAACAACCAGCATGTTAATAAATGGATCATCGTCAACAATAAAAATAAGCTTCTGTTTCTTCATTGATAGGTCGGTTGATATCGGGAGATTTTAAAGTTACAATAAAATCTTAATGTTTCGATATATGAAGGGTCATAGATTTGCAGTTACCTATTACATTGAAAAAAGTGGAAACAGTCTCATCATATCTTTAACTTTTTCACCAACTTCTTTTATAATAGTTTCATTATCAATATTAGATATTACTTCATCTATAAACTCAACTATGATCCCCATATGTTCTTCCTTTAACCCTCTGGTTGTAATTGCAGGGGTTCCTACTCTTAGTCCGGAGGTAAGGAAGGGAGAACGGCTATCGAATGGAACCATATTCTTATTCACGGTTATGTGGGAAAGGACAAGTGTATTTTCAACTTTCTTTCCTGATATTTCAGGAAATTTGGTTCTCAGATCTATGAGCATCAAATGGTTGTCGGTGCCGTCAGAAATAACTTTGTATCCTTTATTCATAAAAGCTTTTGCCATTACTGCAGCATTGTTTTGAACCTTTTTCTGGTATTCTTTGAACTCAGGTTTAAGAGCTTCCCCAAATGAAACTGCTTTTGAAGCAATAACATGTTCAAGGGGTCCACCCTGAATTCCGGGAAATACAGCTGAATTTAAGAGTGAAGACATCATCCTGACCTCACCTTTTGGTGTCGTTATACCCCAGGGATTAACAAAATCCTTACCCATAAGTATAATTCCACCCCTTGGACCACGAAGTGTTTTATGTGTGGTTGAAGTTACTATATGGGCATATTGCAAAGGATTCTTCAGAAGTCCTGCCGCTATTAATCCTGCAGGATGTGCCATATCAACCATGAAAACAGCTCCGACGCGGTCAGCTATCTTTCTCATTCTCTCATAATCCCACTCTCTCGAATATGCTGAAGCCCCGCCAATTATCATCTTGGGCTTCTCTTTCAGAGCAATCTCTTCCATCATATCGTAATCAACCAGACCGTCTTCTTCTTTTACGCTATAGGCAACCGGCTTATAGAACAGACCAGAGGAGTTGACCGGTGAACCATGGGAAAGATGTCCGCCATGAGCAAGGTTCAATCCCATGAAAGTATCACCAGGTTTAAGAACAGTCATAAACACTGCCATGTTAGCCTGAGCTCCTGAATGAGGCTGAACATTGGCATATTCAGCATTAAAAAGTTGTTTCAGTCGGTCAATGGCAATCTGCTCTGACTGGTCAACAATTTCACAACCACCGTAATACCGGCTTCCGGGATATCCTTCGGCATACTTGTTGGTCATTACAGATCCCATAGCTTCGAGCACCTGGTCACTGACAAAATTCTCGGAAGCAATTAGCTCGATCCCATTCAACTGGCGCTGACGTTCCTTGTCAATCAGGTCAAAAATTAGTTTATCTTTTTCCATAGTATATAATATTTAATACAATTACTCTTCTGAAAACTCAATAAGCAATTCGCGATAAGTAGCATATATCCTTGATTTGGATATAAAACCGACGTAATAACCATTATCAAGCACCGGCAGGTTCCATGCCCCGGTCTTTCTAAATTCTTCCATTACTTTCTCAATATTTTCTTTCTTATCTATATATGATGGTGGAATGGACATCAGATCTTTTACATAGGTTGTTGAGTATAATTCATGCTGAAACATTATTTCGCGTACATCATCAAGAGAGACAACCCCTTCGAGTATATTATAATCATCCACAACAGGGAAGATGTTCCTTTTGGATTTTGAGATGATCCTGATTAAATCACCCAGAGTATCAGTTGTTTTGATTTTATAAAGATCCGTCTCGATTTCTTTCTTCCAATCCATAATGGTCATTACGGCTTTATCTTTATCATGTGTAATCAATTCACCCCGTTCTGCCAACTGGACATGGTAAATTGAATGCTTTTCGAAGCTTCGCATGGTAATATAGGCAACAGTGGAAGTTATGATCAGCGGGATCAGAAGATTATACCCTCCTGTAATCTCAGCAATTAGGAATATTGATGTCAGGGGAGCATGCATAACACCTGCCATCATTCCTGCCATACCAACCAGGACAAATCTGTTATCGGGTATATCTACATTTATTAATTTCCTGAGCATGCCGGCTACAAAGAATCCATTAATGCCTCCGATAAATAATGTGGGGGCAAATATACCGCCAACTCCGCCGGCCCCGTTTGTTGAGCTGCTTGCCACAACTTTCAGTAGTATAAGTCCCAGCATAAAGAGTACCATAACCAGTAGTTTGTCTGAAAATCCACCAAACACATTGCTACTGAAAACAGCATCTGCATTCCCCTGAAGAAGAGACATTATACTATCATACCCCTCACCATAAAACGGTGGGAAAAGATAAATCAATCCACCGAGTACGACACCTCCTATGACCAGACGAAGGTAAACGTTACTGACCTTATTATAGTTGGACTCCAGGAATAAAGTCATCTTTGAGAAATAGAGTGATACCATGCCTGAAATAACTCCAAGCAAAATATACCATGGAATATTGGAGATGTTAAATGCTTCGACAATATCAAAAGTGAAAAGGACCCTGTCACCCATCAGAAAATATGCAACTGTAGCAGCAGTTACAGAGGAGATGAGCAGAGGTACAACAGATGATATAGTAAGATCGAGCATCAGGATTTCCAGAGTAAAAAGGATCCCTGCAATCGGGGCTTTGAAAATACCCGAAATAGCACCTGCAGCACCACAACCGACAAGAAGTGTGATGTTTTTATAATTCAGTTTAAAAAATCTTCCTATAACAGATCCAATTGAAGATCCTGTTAAAACCACCGGAGCCTCTGCTCCGACCGAACCTCCAAAACCTATTGTCAGAGTACTGGCAACAACTGAGCTCCATACATTATGTGCCTTCAGATAGCTTCTTTTTTTCGAAATTGCATAAAGTATCCTGCTGATACCATGACTGATATTATCCTTTATTATAAACCTGACAAATAGCAAAGTCAGTAACATGCCGGTAATCGGATATGCAAGATAAAGGTAACTGCCCGATTCGCTGGTTATACCTCTGGTAAGAATAGTATGAGTATAATGAATTGCATACTTGAGGATTGCTGCTGCCAGCGCGCTTAGTAATCCAACAATAAAGCTTAGCAGGTAAACAAGGTTAACCTGATCAATATTAATAGCTCTTTTGTAAAATTTCTTTTTTAAAAACTGATAAATAGACATAATTATGCAAATATAAAAACAATACTAATCCTTCACTGTTTTTATTTAAGTTTGTCTGACAGGAAGATTTTCTAATCCTGTACTTTGTAGAAATGTATAATTTGAGATTCTCGACATGATAAAATACAGTAGATTTTCACTTGAAAACGGATTAAGAGTTCTTGTTCACCAGGATAAATCTACCCCTCTGGTTGCCATGAATATTCTGTATGATGTCGGTTCAAGGGACGAAGATCCAGGACTGACAGGACTGGCACATCTCTTTGAACACCTTATGTTCGGCGGATCTGTTAATATTCCTGAATATGATATGCCTTTACAGAAGGTAGGTGGCGAGAATAATGCTTTCACAAATAATGATATTACCAATTATTATCTTACGGTTCCTTCTGAAAACATTGAAACTGGTTTCTGGCTTGAATCAGACAGGATGCTGGAATTAGATTTTTCCCAGAAGACTCTTGATACCCAGAAAAAAGTGGTAACCGAAGAGTTTAATCAGCGATACCTTAATCAGCCATATGGAGATGCAATACTAAAGCTTAGGCCACTCGCTTATAAGGTGCATCCATACCGCTGGCCGACAATAGGAATGGATATATCTCATATAGAGAAGGTTGATCTTGACCAGATAAAAGAATTCTTTTTCTCACACTATGCACCAAATAACGCAATAATTACCCTGACAGGAAATATTACTTATGATACTGCCTTCGAACTATCACAGAAATGGTTTGGTCCAATTGAAAGAAGAAATGTAAAACCACGGAATATTACTCCTGAGCCGATGCAGAATGAGGAAAGAACTCTAACTGTGGAAAAAGATGTCCCGTCAGAAGCTCTTTACAAGGTGTGGCATATTGGTCCCAGACGGAGCACAGATTTTTTTACACTCGACCTGATTACAGATCTGCTTGCAGGAGGGGAATCGGGCAGATTACATACCAGTCTTGTCAGAGATAAGAAATTATTCAGCGAAATAAATGCATATATCACTTCAGATATTGATCCCGGACTCATAATTGTACAAGGCAAACTAATGAAAGACATTAATATTCATCAAGCAGATGAAGCAGTAAATGAGGTAATTGCCGGACTAAAGGATGGTACTGATATAATGAATGAGATGGAAAAAGTTAAAAATAAATTCGAATCTTCCACAGTATTTTCCAATTCAAGTATACTAAACAAGGCTGTTAATCTGTCATTCAATGAACTTCTGGGAGACCCTGATCTGATTAACAAAGAGGTTGATGAATACCGAAAGGTAACCCGGGAAATGGTAGAAGAGGTCGCTGGCAAATATTTGGTACCGTCAAATAGCAGTACATTGTATTATAAATCAACAAGAAAGGTTAAATAATGGAAAAACTGCAAAGAATACAGCCACCTGTTTTTCCCGTTGAAAAAGTATTCATTCCTGAAGTAACTTCATTCAGTTTGAATAATGGCATTCCTGTTTATCTAATTGAGGCTGGAAATGAAGAGATTCTTCGTATGGAGTTTACTTTCAAGGCAGGTCAGATAAAAGAACATCTGCCACTCCTTGCTTCAACAACCAACATGATGCTTACCGAAGGATCGATGGATTATACCTCTGAAGAACTTAACAGATTACTAGATTATTACGGAGCATTTCTGAATTTATCTTCAGAAAAAGATCGCGCTGGAATTGTGATTTATTTCCTGAATAAACACATTGAAAAGATTCTTGAACTCTGCCTGGAGATATTGTTTCGTCCCCAGTTTCCTGAAAAAGAATTAAATTCATTAATGAAAAAAAGGCTGAGCTGGTACCTTGTGAACAGGGAAAAAGTTCAGAACCTGTCTTTGGACAAATTTTTTGAATCAATTTTTGGAAAAAGCCACCCATATGGATATCAGCTTGAAGATAAGGATTTTAGCATGTTAACTCCTGCACTTTTAACTGATTTTCACAATAGATATTATACTCCGGGGAATATGGCAGTTATAATTTCGGGCAGAATACCTGAAAAGACAACTGAGCTGCTTAATATTTATTTTGGAAATATTGGTAAAGGAAATCCACCTTCTGAAGGTTCTCAAACTGTTCTGAAAGGAGAAGAAAGAAAAAAAATACACATTGATAAAACAGGTACTGTTCAATCAGCTATCCGTATAGGATCGGCAACTATCAACAAGAGACATAACGATTATCCTGGTTTAAAAATTCTTGATTCAATTCTTGGAGGATATTTTGGGTCACGTCTGATGAAAAACATACGTGAGGATAAAGGCTATACGTACGGGATAAGCTCATCCGTTTCTTCCCTTGACCTTTCAGGTTACAAAATGATCTCGACAGAGGTAAGCAGCGAAAACTGCAGTAAGGCTATTGATCAGATTTACAATGAGATAATATTATTACAGCATGAGCCTGTAACTAAAGAAGAACTGAATGTGGTACGAAATTACATGGCAGGAGAAATCTTAAGGATGTTCGACGGACCATTTGCACTTGCTGAAAGTTTCAAATCGGCCTGGGAATTCGGACTGGATAACAAGTATTACCACAGACTTACTGAAAAAATAAAATCAATTGAACCTGATGAAATAATTAACCTGGCAAGAACGTATTATAATATCGATGAACTTTACGAGATCACAGTCGGAACAAAATGATAAAATGGTATTTCAATATAATCACGACATTATTCAGTTTATTGACATATTGCGCTTATTCCCAGGTAAATTGCACAGTTCCGGATCCTCCGGTTCTGACATTGGTATCAGTACAACCTGAGACCGGCAAAACAGATTTCACCTGGAAATTAAGCCAATCTTCAGGAATTGCAGCATATATTCTTTATTCTTATAAAAATGGGGATGGCCTGCCACTTGATACAATATGGGATCCGGCAACTACCAATCATACATTAACAACCACAGCCTCCAAATACTTCAGCGTTTCATATACACTTGCTGCTTACCGGAACTCGTCTGTTCCCGGAGAAGTTGGATGTGCAAGTAAGTTGTCAAACGTTCTCGCAACTATTTTCTGCAGTTCTCAGATCGACACCTGTAACAATAAAATAAATGTCAAATGGAACAAATATTCCGATTTATCAAAACCTGTGATGGAGTACAAAATACTTGTTTCTGTGAACGGAGGTCAGCTATCAGAAATGTACAGTGCTGACAAGAGTGCCGACAACTTTACAATTTCAGATTTCAAAACAGACTCACAATATTGCGTTGCGGTAAAGGCTGTATTAAATGACGGAACTTTTTCAACTTCAAATAAAAGTTGTGTTTCAACAAAAATGCAACAACC
>Ga0208980_10000543_pt1 | contig 21541 bp, 23 predicted proteins | sample WetSurMetagenome_3_FD_187993 | JGI IMG/M metagenome (GOLD analysis project Ga0208980, IMG submission 187993) | Wetland microbial communities from Twitchell Island in the Sacramento Delta, sample from surface sediment Aug2011 Site A1 Bulk (version 2) | ecosystem: Environmental > Aquatic > Marine... | reverse complement strand
CGAAGAAAAGCTTGATCTCGACAACATCCTTCCAGTTGATAAAAACGAAGAAAAGAATCCCGACTGGTCTGAAGTATTCAGCGATTCCGAAGAAATATATAAAACAATGGAAGAGCTTACAAAACTTCAGATGGAAGGTGCCGATGTATATATGTCAGCTTTTGCCAACATGAAGCATTTTGACTTCTTTAAGGACTTCCAGAACTGGTTTGTACCCTTTTATCCCGATCATGAAACTGTCAATGAGATATACCGCGATGAGATCCTTGGACCGGGTACCAATGAACTCGCGGAAGCGTTGTACAAGACACCGTTTATTTGCAACAGTGATAAATATTCATTGCTGCTGAATCTTAAATATCTTCCCTCAGCTCAAAAGAGCATGATGCTCAAGGTTTTTCGCATGGAGCTTGAAGGACTGCAACAAATCAATGATGATGAATCAGTTACAGATCCTTATAAGAGTTTCAGAACCAATGTCACACAGTATCTTCAGGATATATACAGGTTCTTCAAGCTTTCACCTTATAAAAAGGAATTTGAAGATCTGTTTATTGGCAGACTTGACATTTACAATTCAGAGTTTTTCAGGATGACATTTAAGGCATCAGATGCTGAAGCAGGACTGGCAGATTATTTTTTCAGTAAAAACTTTTATGATGATGCTCTCCTTCTGTACCTCAAACAAATCTCTGCAAAGCCTTCAGATGTTCAGCTATATGAAAAAATTGCCTACTGCTACCAGGAGATGGATGATTATGAGGAGGCTTTAAAATATTACAGAAGGGCTGAACTTATCGACAGGAAGGCATGGACAATAAAAAAAATCGGATTATGTCTCCGCAGACTTGGCAGATATGAGGAGGCTCTCGAATATTATCTGCAGGCATGTGATATGGAACCTGAAAATTTCCATACTGTTATAATGACCGCACACTGCTACCTTGATCTTAAAAATTATGGAGAGGCGTTAAAGTACTATTTCAGGATTGAATATGGAGATCCTGGCAATATTAAAATATTAAGGCCTATAGCATACTGCTACTTTGCACTTGGAAGGTTTGATGATTCCGAAAAGTACTACGACCGTTTGTCTGAAGGTAAACTCAATGCACACGATAAAATAAACAAGGGTCATCTTTTGTTATGTAAGGGTAATAAAAAGGAAGCTATTGATCTTTACAGACAAAGTATAACAGGAGGAGAGTTATCAAAGGAGCAGTTCCTGTCGATTTTTACTGAGGACAGTCCTCTGCTTATTTCACTTGGGGTCAATCCGGATGATCTGCCAATACTTCTTGACTACCTGCTGTTCATTACCGGTTAATTCTGGTTGAATCCCGTCTTTCAAAATGAGGAGGCGGGGGTCCATCGGGGGATGGTCTGCCAGCAGGATTATGCCGCCACTGATTTCTGTTATTGGTAGTATCATTATCACGATTCATCCTGTTCTGCCTTATCATCTGCTGGCGTCTGTCATCCATTTCTTTAAGCCTGGCTATCTGATCTTTTGTAAGGTTTGAGTCAAGTTCTTTTCTGAATTCCTTCATACTTGCATCAAGCTCCTTGCGGAAATTATTTTGCAGGTCACTGTTTATTTTTGCATATTTATCGAGGACAAGATCAATTTTTGCTTTTTGCTGTTCATCAGGCTGTATTGTACGATAAAAGCCATCTCTGAATCTCTCTTCAGAAAAATAGACCTTAACCGGTTTCAGCTTTTGGTATCTTATCTGGGCAGATGTAAGCATTCCCAAAACGAATCCTATAATTAATGTTACGATAACTAGTATAATTGGTTTTGCTTTCATCATCTACTAATTTCCGGTTAACAAACAAACTATACTTTCATCATAACTATCGCTCAAGCCAAGGAATGAGTTGAAAGAAATTGAACCTTCCATTAAAAAAATAGATATAAGAAGTACGACGATAGCAGCTACTCCTGTAAGGGCGATGCGGTAAAATGCAAAATTCAGTGATTTCACAAATTCTACTTCCCTGGTCACAGTTAATCTGGCTGAAAAAATTCTGTCAATGACTTTCTCATTAAATCCTTTGCTGAAATCATACGATACACCCTCCTCTTCCAGTTTCCGCGAGACTTCAGCCGGATCTGAATCTTCATTCAGTGAGCTGATTATCAATTTTTTAATCTCTGATGAGTTCATATTTTTATAGTTTTTCCAAAATGCTCTTTAATTGTTCCTGTGCCCTTGATAACCTTGAAAGAACTGTTCCCACAGGCAGATCCAATATTTCTGCCGTCTCTTTGGTGGAATAGCCTTGCAGCATTCTCATCATTACAATTACCCGGAACTTGGGATCCATCGCCAATAACGCTTTATTGACTAATTCGGATGCCTCTTTTCTCTCTGCAGTATCGTGATCAGCAACTTCAAATTCATACATCTCATTATTTCCTTTTTGAGAAAACATTGAAAAGAACCTTTTCCTTCTTTTTATCTCATTCAATGTGAGATTAACTGCAATCTTCTGAATATACGTCGACAGTTTTGCTTCTCCCCTGAATTCAGATAACGAATAATAAAGTTTAATAAATACCTCTTGTCCAATATCTTCTGCAAAAACAGAATCTCCAAGCATACTTTTTACCGTACGTGCAACCATCTTCTGATAACGGGTGACTATCTCGCCGAATGCACTCTTATCACCATCCAGAGCTGCCTTTACCAGTTGGCTTTCCTCAGCTGCCTTGTACGATTCTTTAATCATACCACAACAAATAGACAATTAATTATACCGGAATATTCCAGATTGTTAATTTTTATTAACATAATAATATTTTCATTAAAAAAAGGTAACCGGTTAATGTTTACTTTTGATTGAAAATGTTATCCTGTTCAACAAGCTTAATCTCGTAATCTTTTGTATATCTGACTAAAAACAAGTTCTGGTTCTCAAAACCGGCTGACGGTTCTTTACGTACAAAATCAAATTCAGTATGCAGGAGATCAGGATTGTGCATTTCAGGATGAGCGATAAAATTCTTCCCATTCAGAGCCAATCCGCTTAAAAAGTAATAGGATATATCATAGCCCATCCATGCATAGCTTCTTTCGATTGGTTCAGTCAGGAATTTTCTTCTGAAGCTGGTATTAAAATTCAGAACATCTTTCCTTGTGTAATCAATCCAGTATGGAGAGAAAACCATTTGATCCAGATCGAAAAATATTTTTGAATCCAGGTTTTCAATATCAAGCATTGAAGGATATCCAAAAACTTTTATGTTAAATCTTTTTGAGAGTCCATGAAGGTCAGTAATGGTTTCGCTGATTACCGGTGGCTCTTCAGATGCAATAACAACAATGTTTTTAGAACGTTCAGAAAGTGCATGGCTCAACCTGTTAATGGAATCATTATCAAACGATGATCGGCTATAAAAGGGTATTTCCTTAAATTTTATATCCTCATATGGCATCCTATATGTCAGTTCCTTAAAGATCAGATTTTTAAATCGCTTAACATCCTCATCTATTCTGCTTGTATCGGTATGTATGAATACTATATTATTATCGTAGTTTTCACTGATACTTTTTGCCAGAGCTTCTTGAACAATTTCAAGTGAAGAACTGGCCATAAAGAGAGTCGGATTATTAGCCAAAACTGAATTATTCATAAGCGATACCGGCGAGACAACCGGTATTCCAAAATTTCTTGCATAGGCAGCAACGATGGAAAGGTTATGTGAATAAACGGGCCCTATTATAAGATCCATTGTGGAGAGTTTACCTGACAAAATAAGCCTGGTAATCTCTACAGTGTCGCGTTTAATATCAAAAGCGAAAAGATTTATATTCAAACCAAGGGATCTCAACGTATCTGCAGCAAGCAAAATGCCATTATACATCTCAATAAAATCGAGGCTTTGCGGATATATCCAATCTTCCGGCTTTCTGGTATGTTTATATTGCTTCTTCCCTTTAACAATTTTTGATGAATCAATGTCCGTTCGCATTGAGTTTTCCTTTATATAGAATGGAAGAAGGACGGCTACATTCAATGAACCTTTCAGATCTTTTACCGGAGTATAGCCTGATGGTCTGGCGTACAACAGTGCAGCATCATCAACTTCGGCAACAACAGTATCAGCAATGACCGGTTCAACAGGCAATTCTTCGGTAGTTCTCAAATTAGGAACCCTAACATAATCTCCAACCTGCGGGAACCTGAGGTCTCTGTTTTCCCGTCTCAGTTCTCTGACACTAAGTCCATACATCTTGGCAATTGAAGAAAGCGATTCACCTTTAGTGACTTTGTGATAGAGGTACTTTTTTTCCTGATCATCAAATTTCAGACGGTCGCTCATGAACTCCCTCCGCGGAATGGCAATTTCAGTACCAATAGAAAGTTTATTTATATCTATTCCCGGATTGCTTTGAATTATTTCATTCTCAGAAACTCCATAAGATCTTGAAAGAGAATAAACTGTCTCTCCACGCTGCAGACTATGATAAATAAATTTACTTTCGTCTTTCTGCTGATTCTTTGCCTGTATATTAGTATCCTTGATTTCAACTGAGGCAGGCTTTACGGGTATTCTTAATGACTGTCCCTCATTTACACCATAAACGGCAGAAGGATTCTCCTTAACCAGATCTTCAACGGTAACAGCATATGCTCTTGAAATTGAATAAGCAGTCTGTCCCTTTTTGACCTGATGGATATAATAAGGTACTCCAGAAATAATAACTTTATCCTTCGATCTTTCAACAACAACCTGTGAAGCTGCATCAGTATTATAAACGATCACCAGGATCATTAATGTTACCAGCACCTTAATCCTGTAAGCAAATTTCATTCTTAAAAGTACTTTTTTTAATAGTAGACAAAAGTAATAACATTTTGAGTTCTAATATAATTTCAATGCAAAACCGGAATCATTTTTATTATCAGTTTCCCGGCTCATCATAAAGACTCAAGAAATGTTCTGCAGTTTTTTTCTATTCTTTGAGGAACATTGGTTATATCAGCCCTGATAAATTTCTCACCAGTGATCTTTTCATACAGCTCAATATAACGCTCAGAAACTTCGTTAACAAATGAGTCGGTCATCTCTGGCACAATCTGTCCTTCCTGTCCCTGGAAACCGTTGGCCATAAGCCATTCCCTTACAAATTCTTTAGACAGTTGTTTCTGGGGAAGCCCTTTCTCAAATCGTTCCTGGTATTCATCCGCATAAAAATAACGTGACGAATCAGGGGTGTTGATCTCATCGATCAGGTAAATCTTTCCCTCTTTTTTACCAAATTCATATTTGGTGTCAACAAGAATCAGTCCATGCTGAGCAGCAATTTCAGAGCCTCTTATGAAGACCTCCATCGTAAACTTTTCAATCAGTTCATACTCCTTTTCCGAAATCAGACCGCTGCTTATTATTTCTTTACGTGATATATCCTCATCATGTCGGCCCTGTTCTGCTTTGGTTGTAGGAGTTATAATCGGTTTCTCAAACCGCTGATGTTCTTTCATCCCGTCAGGAATCTTAATCCCGCAGATCTCTCTTGCACCTGCTTTATAAGTTCTCCATGAGCTCCCGGTAAGAAAAGCTCTAACGATCATTTCAACCGGATAAGGTTCACATTTATGGCCAAAAGTAACAGTCGGATCGGGGGTCGCAATCTTCCAGTTTGGCACAATATCGCTTGTAGCATCAAGGAATTTTGCTGCTATCTGATTCAGTACCTGTCCTTTGTAAGGGATCCCTTTTGGAAGTACAACATCAAAGGCTGATATCCTGTCAGATACAACCATAAGAAGATATTTGTCACTAATATTATATACATCTCTGACCTTTCCCTTGTAGATGCTCTTCTGCCCGGGAAAATTGAAATCTGAACTTAAAATCGTCTTGAACATGTGTTTAATAAGTTTATTGTTTTGTTTTTTCTTCGTCTTCATAAGCCCGTACAATTCTCTTGACCAGTTTATGCCTTACGATATCGCGTTCATCAAATTTAATTATTGAGATACCTTCTATGTTATTCAGTATACGTATCGCCTGTATCAATCCGGATTCACTCTTTTTTGGAAGATCAATCTGTGTTGTATCTCCCGTCATTATGAATTTGGAACTTACTCCCATGCGTGTCAGGAACATTTTGAGCTGGCTGATAGTGGCATTCTGGGCTTCATCGAGGATGACAAATGCATTTTCAAGAGTTCTTCCTCTCATGAATGCAAGGGGGGCAATCTGAACAGTTCCATCTTCAATCCAGGTCTCTAGTTTTTTAAATGGAAGCATATCATGAAGGGCATCATAAAGAGGCTGAAGATAAGGGTCAAGCTTCATCTTCATATCACCGGGAAGAAATCCGAGCCTTTCACCTGCTTCAACAGCCGGACGGGTCAGAACAATTTTTTTTACTTCACGTTCTTTCAGTGCCCTGACAGCCAGCGCAATAGAAGTGTATGTTTTACCTGTTCCTGCAGGTCCTTCTGCAATTATCAGATCGCAAGTCCTGTAATCATTAACAAGTTGCAGCTGGTTGACGGTTCTTGCTCTTACAGGCTTGCCACTGGTACCAAAAACTATTACCTGCTCGAATTCACCATTTGATGCTGACTTCATATGCTCGGCATCAAAAAAATATTTCTCTATGTCCTGTTCATCCAGCCTGTGGTACTTCTGATAATATTCGATAAGTTCATTAAACTTCTCAGCAAAAACAGTTATCTCCACTTCCTCTCCCATGCATTTAATTTCATTGCCTCTGGCTATGATCTTAATTTTAGGAAAAAAACTACGGATTTTATCGAGCAGGGAATTGTTTGTGCCAAAAAAGATTACAGGATCAATATCCTCAAGAAATATTATTAACTCTGTCATTAAACCTCACAAAAATTAATGATCTGAAATGTCATTTACCATAAATATTCACAAACCCCGGAAATAGTTCAAAAAAAAATTCATTGAGCACTACAAAGTAAGGTTATTTTTTGCTTAGAAGATTATCTTTGTTATAAGTTTTTTCGTATGCCGGTTATTACATTGACAACAGAATGGAAGCCAGATGATATCTATTATGGAATCATTAAAGGAAAGCTCAGCTCCATGTGTCCGGGAACTATAGTTATAGATAATGCCGGTAGTATACCTGCTTTCAATATATCACATGCCTCATTTATAATAAGGAATACTTATAATAACTATCCTAAAGGTTCTGTGCATATAATATGCGTTCACTCGGAAGCTGGTAATGATCAGGACCATCTGATTGTCAGGTCAAAAGATCATTTTTTTATAGGTACCGACAACGGAATCTTTAACCTGATTCTGAATGCTGATCCGGAAGAAGTTATAAGGATCAACCACCAGGGGATTTCTGATGAACTTGAGGTTTTTGCAAAGGCAGCATCAGATCTGATATCAGGGAAAAAGCTGTCGGAAATTGGAAAATCTGTAAAAACCCTGAGTGAAAGAGTTCCACTGAGGGCTACCATCGATAAGAATGTAATTATAGGTAGTATTATCTTTATCGACTCCTATGGAAATGCTATATCAAACATAACAAGGGAAGTATTTTACAGGGTCTTCGAAAATAAACAGTACAGGATTCTTATCCAGAGCAATAAAAATTATACCGATCAGATATCAGATAAATATAGTGACGTTCCAGTGGGTGAATTGCTTGCAAGGTTCAACCAGTTGGAATTACTCGAAATATCAATTAACGGGGCTGATGTTTCAGAGTTGCTCAGTCTTAATGTGGGTTCTGTTGTACGTGTCGATCTGGCACATAAGGAAGCCTCGCCAAACCGCCTTTTCTAAAATATTTACTTATGAAAGATAAAACCAGAAGCATCGAAGAGTTCAGCAGGCTCCTCGACATTATAGATGAACTCAGGGTCAAGTGCCCATGGGATATGAAACAGACTAATGAGAGCCTGCGTAAGCTGACAATTGAGGAGACATATGAACTTGCTGAGGCTGTTTCGTCGGGTAATGATGAAGGTATAAAGAATGAACTTGGCGATCTTATGCTTCATATCGTTTTTTATGCCAGGATTGGTTCAGAAAAAGGTTTGTTCTCAATGGCAGATGTGCTGGAAGGAATAAATAAAAAGCTTATCTACAGGCACCCGCATGTTTTTGCTGATGTCAAAGTCAGCGGAGCATCACAGGTGGAAGAAAACTGGGAACAGTTGAAGATAAAAGAACATAACGGGTACAAGCCCGTTCTGTCGGGAGTTCCTGCATCTCTTCCGGCAATTGTCAAAGCGAACAGGATCCAGGAGAAGGTAAGGGGAGTCGGATTTGACTGGGAAAAGCGGGAGCAAATATGGGATAAAGTGACTGAGGAGATCTCTGAGCTTAAAGAAGAGATAGAAAGCCATAATACTGAGGCAATAGAGTCTGAGCTCGGGGATGTAATGTTTTCACTTATAAATGCTTCGCGGTTATATGGTATTGATCCTGAGGCAGCTCTGGAAAAGACCAACAGAAAATTCATTAAGCGATTCAATTATCTTGAAAATGAGACACTTAAGAAAGGCATTTCGCTTCACAATATGAGCCTGGATGAAATGAATATCATTTGGGAGGAGGCGAAGAAGGAGGATTGATCTGTTCGGCCCCTTCCCCTAAAGGGGGTTTAAATCCATCTTGCAATCAGCCCCCCTTCAGGGGAGTTGAAGGACAAGGAAATCTGTAACTCAGAAGCTGGTAGATTATCTTTGCAGCAATAAAATCAGGAGCTTTGTTCATATCAGATGGACATAATTCTACTACATCAAAGCCAACAACATTTCTTCTTTTAATAACGTCTCTCAAAAAATGCATCAGTTCAAAATACTGCGGGCCTCCTGGTTCCGGAGTTCCGGTCGAGGGCATTATTGATGGGTCGAAAACATCCAGGTCGATGGTGATATAAACATTCTTTGTAAGTTTATCTATAGCTTTTGAGTACAGAACTTTGTCATAAAAAAGTTCATGTGAGTAGAATATCCTGTCCCTTTCAACATATGGAAGTTCACTTTCAGACATGCTTCTGATGCCCACCTGCACAATCGGAGCGAACTCACGGGCTCTGGCCATGGCACATGCATGATTATACTCTGAACCTTCATAAATCTGTCTCAGATCAGCATGAGCATCGAGTTGAAGTACCGTCAGATCATCAAAAAACTCGGAGAATGCTTTTATGGCACCTATTGGCACAGTATGGTTGCCTCCTATTATTACAGGGAATTTCTTATCTTTGAGGATAGTCAACGTTCTGTCGTATACCGCTTTAACTAATTTTCCCGGAGTCTGTTTTTCAAGAACCGGGTCAACAGTGTTTATACCTTTCAAATGAGCTTCTGAAGAGGTCTCCACATCATAGAATTCAAGATTGACAGAAGCTTCGAGGATGGCATCAGGTCCTTTATCGGCACCTCTCATCCAGGTACTTGTTTCATCGTATGGTACAGGCAAAATAATTATCGCTGATTCCTGATAATCATATACTACCTCATCACCACCGAAATTCATATGTGTGGAATTAATAAACGGGTGTATTAAGCCCTGGGTTTGGGTGTGACTTTTTTCTTCTTTTTTTCAGTAACCGGTGCTTTTTCAGCCACATCTTCCGGCTCGGCTTTCTTACCATCAACCTTTTCTGTATCTTCCTTCACGAGCAAATTAAGATTATGAAGGATATTGTACCATTGAGCTACTTTTTTAATATCGCTGACATATACTTTATCTCTGGAATAATCAGGAAGTAACTCTTCAAACCATTTTTTAAGCCTGGCTGGTTCAGTTTTTGAGTCAATAGCAGGTCCGCTGTTTTCCTTTTCGTAGATCAGGTCAAAAACTTTACCAAGGGGAAGATCTTCCTTTTCTGTAAAAATAGCAATGTCTTCAAGTGAGCTCACTTTAGCCGACCCATAAGCACTGCTTCTCTTTTTTGTCTCAAGGTGTTCGACGATTATTGCATTTTTCCCCTGGGCAATAAATCTGAAGAGCCCCGGTTCACCTGAAATTGCCAGAATATCCTTTAATATCATCTTTTATAGCTTTTGTGTACAAATTTAATTCTTGTATTGTAATGTCCGTTTTATTAACGAAATATTTTTATACTAATTATTCAGATCATGTTTCTTTCTTTCTTTATCTTCTCGTATGCCTCATTTACCTTCTTAAACTTTTCATCAGCTGTTTTTCTGAATTCCTCGCCAAGATGGCTGACTTTATCCGGATGGTATTTCATTGCCATTCGCCTGTAAGCTTTTTTAACATCCTCATTTGACGATGAAGGGTCTATTTCAAGAATCTTATACGAAGAATCTGTTTCCGGAATGAACATATTTTTAATTGAAAGAAAATCACCGGAGGCTACTCCAAGGTAGCCTGAAATATTTTCTATGATATGAATTTCAGAAGCATGTATAGTCGTATCGGCAAGAGATATATTAAATAGAAGGTGAAGCAGCTGAAGCCGGGAAGAGTAATCCATGTTTCCCCTGATCTGCAGGCACACATCCCTGACAGGGATCTCCTGTTTGAGTATGTCTTTAAGCATGATAAGAGCTTGTTTTGCAGATTCCTGTCCGAATTGCCTGATAAAAAACTGTTTTACATAGTCAAGTTCTGATTTCACAACTTTTCCATCAGCTTTCATAACAGCAGCTACCAGGACAAGCAGGCTCATTCCGAAATCTCCCTGCGAAGTTCTGGCAGTTCCGGAAGTATAGGTTGAGGTCTGAACCGTTGTACTGTCTATTACTGAACCAACAAGGAAACCCAACAATCCACCTATTGGTCCTCCCATAACAAAACCAAGTCCTCCGCCGAGCCATTTACCAAAAATTCCCATATCAGGTAAGAGTATTAATATATTTCATAAGGTCTTCATGAATCTTCAGGATAGCCGGGATGATCATATCATTCTCGGAATTGTATATCACATAATCTGACATTTTAATTCTGGAATCATCGTCCATCTGATTTCTCATTCTTTCCATAACCTGTTCTCTTGACAGTTTATTTCTGTGTATAACCCTCTCAACTCTTTCTTCAACTGGAGCTACTACAGTTGCTATTCTGTCTACCAGTTTTGACGCACCACTTTCAAAAAGTATTGCAGCTTCAAAAATCACATAGGGTGTATCCTGTGCTGCCTCCCACATAAAAAAATGTTCAAAAACAACAGGATGGACAAGAGAGTCTACCTTCTCAAGTAGTGAATTATCATTGAATATAAGATTTGCCAGGGCCATCCGGTCGAGACTTCCGTTGGCATAAAGGTCTCTGTCGGCAATTAAATTGATCTGATGTATAATATTTTTGTCAGTATCCATTATCATTTTTGCCTCGGGATCAGCTGAAAAAAAAGGTATGCCCAATGCATTAAAAACCCTGCACACAGAGGTTTTCCCACTTCCGATGCCTCCCGTTATGCCAAGCTTTAGAGCCGGTTTTCTTTCCTTTATCATCTGTAGTTCTGTGATACAAAGGTTATCTTTTAATCCCTATTTTAAAAACAGATAACAGATTAGCTGCTGCCTGCCTTATTCAGTAACTTTATTTCCCAGCGAAAAAAAGAGGGTATCAGGTTTAATTGAGGTAATCTCACAACCTGATCTCAGCTGGACTGCAAGGCTTTTTGCCAGACCGGATGTAACAATAAAATAATCCGGATTCCTGCTACCGGGCAACCTCTTGTAATTGACTTTGGAAATATCTATCTCGACTGGTGTTTTTTCACCCGATAATTTGAGTTTTAATATTGAAGAGCCGGTTCCCCTGAGAAAAAGGGTTATTCTAGCCTGGGTCTCATCAATAATGACTCTTTGTTTCGGAAGATTGGTATACTTTACAGGATATTTTATTCCGGTTTCAATATCTTTTCCAAGAGAATTAAGATACCAGAAAACAAAAGAGAGGAAAAGGAAGAAGGCAAAAATCACAACATCTTTGTTGATTCTTCCAACTCCCCTCTTAGTAGGTTCTGTTCGTGTCTCATCTTTTCTGTTCACAAAAGGATTTTGAAAAGATTTTTAAATTTATTCCTCAGTTGATGGATCTTTCAGAAGTGCGTTCTTGTCAACTTTCAGTTTGATATCACCTCCGACATCTATTGTTACATAGTTGTCTTTAACTTCATATACCCTTCCATAAATTCCACCGGTGGTAATTACTTTGTCACCTCTCTTCAGAGAACTCCGGTAAGCATTCATCTCTTTCTGCTTTTTCATCTGAGGTCTTATCATGAAAAAATAAAAAACAACAAATACCAGAATCAGTGGAAGGAATGTAACAAGCGGGTTACTCTGTCCGGTAGCACCGGCAGGTTGACCCATCAAAAACAAATAAGCAAAATTGGTCATTGTTTAAATTTATTAATTATTATTAATTGATAGTGGTTACTACTTCTGCAGTTATTTTCAGTATCACTGCAGGAACTGATGCATTTGACTTTACAGTAATCGTTTTTGTCTGCATCCCATTTCTTCCTGCGGTATCAAAAATAACCTCAAGATTTCCGGTTCCCCCCGGGGGAATCGGTTTTGTATCATATTTCGGAACTGTACATCCGCAACTGGTTGTTGCTGAGGTAACAACTAAATTTGCCGTTCCCTTGTTCTCGAAAGCGAAAACATATGCAACCTTTTCGCCTTCAGCAACCTTACCGAAATTATGCTCATATTCTTTGAAAATTATTTCCACGGTTCCATTTTCAGATCCTGAATTAACTGGATTCTTAGCGGTGCTATTGCCACAATTGGAGACAGTCAGTGTGAAAAAAACCAAAGAAATTATAAAAATCTTTCTCATATAAGAATTAATGCCGTCTTGTTAGTCATTATCAATTAAGGCTTCCCCCACCAGTCCTCTTCCTGATTTGTTAAGAAGTCCCTCTTCACGGATCTCTTTTACTATATTATCGAGAATTCCGTTGACAAAGGTACTGCTTTTTGAAGTACAATAGTATTTAGCAATCTCGATGTACTCATTAAGTGTCACCTTAACTGGTATTTCAGGAAACTCAAAAATCTCAGTTATAGCGAGTTGCATCACCAGGATATCCATAAGCGCAATACGCTCCACCTCCCAGTTGGTTGTATTTTTATCGATAAGCTCAGAGCATTTCTTCTGGTGAAGAATTGCTTTCCGGAACAATACCTTCACAAATTCCTCATCCTCTTCATTCTTAAAGAGCGGCATCAGATGTGTGTTTTCTCCGGAATCTGCTTTAAACTTCTTCAGTGTTTTCTCGATCATTGCCGATATGTATTCCATATCGTCATTCCAGTAAATGCTTTGCTCCTCAAGGTTGGACTGAAGATCTTCCGATTCGGAAAACAAAACTGTTATAAGCTTTACGATAAATTTTTTATCTGAAAGGTAATTATGAGTTTCCGACATCATATATTCTTCATATACATTCCAGGCTATCATCTTGTTGTACATAATACGGGGTATATGGGAATTGTTTACCCATGAGAGTTTCCTGGAAGCTATGTATTTTTTCAGATCAAGATTTTTCCTCAGCTGCGCAATAAGCTGGTTATCAATGAATCGTCGTTTAGGATTCAGATCTTCGGGAGTTGGCATTCTCTTCAGAAGTGCCTGATCAATCTTTTCTCCGGCCAGGTCAGCAAGTTCAAGAACCAGTAACAGAAGATAGTGATAAAGATCATAAGTCTTATCAATACTGAACATAAGTTCTGTTTCTGCCTGGGCAAGATTTCCATCCTCCCTGCGGTTAAAAGCATAAAGAGCCATAAGGGCTTTTATGCGTAGTAATCTTCTGCTTATCATTTATAAAGAACCTCAATTTCCGCTGCAAAAATACTCTTTTTCCCTTACCCTCAAAACAACTAGGCAAAATTAATCTGTACGTTTTGATTTGATAAAATAATTGTTACATTTGACAATATAAAATTAAAACCCTAACACTAACTGACTTGGAAATGGAAGAAGAAGCCGGAATAAAGGAAGAAATAAACGGGCATGAGGAAAAATATGTTAAGGAAGAAATTTTCACCAAGGTGGTACGTGCCGGAAAAAGAACCTATTTTTTTGATGTAAAAGCTACACGAAAAGATGATTATTATCTTACCATAACTGAAAGTAAAAAACGATTAGGGAAAGAAGGTAAGGTATTTTACGAGAAACATAAGATCTTTCTTTACAAAGAAGATTTTGAAAAATTCGCTGAGGGATTAAAAGATGCGGTTTCGTATATAGGAAATGGCAAAGGCGAATACAGCCCTCCGGAGACATCGTCACAAAATGTGATTAGTGATGAAAAACGACCTGTCGCAGCAGAAGAATTCACCAATGTGGAATTTGACGATCTTGGGAAAAAGTAGAGATTCTTCTAAATGTCTGATTATATACTCCTTATATTAGGAATACTTCTAATGATTCTGGGAATTATCGGTTGTCTTGTTCCTGTCCTTCCTGGTCCTCCATTTAGTTTCCTCGGTTTAATATTATTGCACCTCTCGCGGTTTGGGCAATTCTCAAATACTGCACTGATAACCCTGGGGGCCATAGCAGTGGTAATCACCATACTTGACTATATAGTCCCGGTTTGGGGTACTCGAAAATTCGGAGGTTCCAAGTATGGGATACGGGGTGCAACAGTGGGATTGATAATAGGGTTGTTTCTAGGACCCCTGGGAATTGTTCTTGGTCCTTTATTCGGGGCCTTCGTCGGGGAGATGATATTTAAAGATGATATAAATTATGCTCTTAAAGCCGGTATTGGAAGCCTGCTGGGATTTCTTACAGGCATTGGACTTAAACTTGCCGCATCATTTATTATGACTTTCTATTTTGTAAAGGAGTGGATTGCATAGGTTTACCTCATCCCCCAGCCCCATCTCCCAGGTGAGAAGGGGTGTAAGAAAATTTACCTCACCCTAAATCCCTCTCCCCCGGGAGAGGACTTAGGGTGAGGTAAAAGAAAAAAGGAGTGAGTATAATATTATGATCCCAGCGTTGCAACCATCACAGCTTTAATGGTATGCAGCCTGTTTTCAGCTTCGTCGAACACTATTGAATGTTCTGATTCAAATACATCCTCAGTCACTTCCATGCCATCCAGACCAAATTTCCGGAAGATATCTTCACCTACTTTAGTTTCCCTGTTATGAAAAGCAGGCAGGCAGTGGAGAAATTTCACATCTGGATTTCCGGTCTTTTCAATTACTCTCATGTTTACCTGGTATGGTCTCAGAACAGTGATCCTCTCTTCCCATACGGAATCAGGTTCTCCCATTGATACCCATACATCGGTGTATAGAAAATCTGCACCTTTTACTGCTTCATCGACATTATCCGTTATCATTATCTTTGCCCCGGTCTCATCTGCAATTTCCCGGCATTTTGAAACCTGTTCCTCCGCAGGCTGGTATGCTTTCGGAGCAGCAATCCTGAAATCAATCCCCATTTTGGAAGAACCGACCATAAGAGAGTTGCCCATGTTATAACGTGCGTCCCCCAGATAACAGAATACCATCTTGTTCAGAGGTTTATCGGAGTGTTCAGTCATGGTTAGAAAATCAGCAAGTATCTGGGTAGGATGAAACTCGTTTGTTAGTCCGTTCCATACAGGAACGCCCGCATATTTTGCAAGTTCTTCGACTATATCCTGTCCGTAACCACGATATTCAATACCATCATACATACCTCCAAGAACCCTCGCAGTATCTTTCATTGACTCTTTCTGTCCGATCTGAGATCCCGTAGGACCGAGATATGTGACATGCGCCCCCTGATCATAAGCAGCAACCTCAAAAGCACAACGTGTCCTGGTTGACGCCTTTTCAAAAATAAGGGCAATGTTCTTGCCTTTCAGGTATTGTTTTTCAGTTCCACTATACTTTGCCCTTTTCAATTCCAGGGACAGGTCGAGAAGATATTTTATCTCCTTAGGCGTAAAATCAAGAAGTTTTAGAAAATGACGGTTTTTAAGATTGATTGACATAATTTTAATAATAAAAGATAAAAGACAAAAGTAAAAAGATAAAAGTAAACCTTAGTATTTAGCTACTAATTTTTATCATTAAGGTGCTGGTTACTGGGTGCTGGGTGCTGGGTACCTAGAACCAAGAACCAAGAACCAAGAACCAAGAACCAAGAACCAAGCAACCAATACCTCCTATCGCCTGTCATCCTCATATTCCATCGTTATTTTTGATCCGTATTTCATATCAGCCAGCTTAAACGCCTCAGTGATAACACTTTTGCCACCGCCATGCTTAATGAAATTAAGACAGGCCTGTATCTTGGGTGCCATACTTCCCTGTGCAAAATGGCCCTCATTGAGGTATTTAAGTGTGTCTTTGTAATTAAGAAATTCTTTTTTCTCCTGGTTTGGCTTCTTATAATTAATATATATATAAGGCACATCAGTAAGGATATAAAACTCATCGGCACCAATTTGTGTAGCAAGGAGCGACGACGCCAGATCTTTATCAATGACTGCTTCTGCAGGACGTACATCCTTCTTTTCATCAAAATATACAGGCACTCCTCCTCCCCCTGCAGCAATGACAATATTGCCTTTTCTCGCCAGATCCCTGATTATTGATTCATTGATAACACTTACAGGAGCAGGTGATGGAACTACTCTGCGGTATCCTCCCTGTGATTTTACTTCTTCTTTGAATATCCATCCTTTCTTACCGGTAAGTTCATCTGCCTGTTCTTTTGAATAGATTTTACCCACTCTTTTCTGAGGATCTGTAAAAGCCGGATCATTTATATCAACCAAAACCTGTGTGACAATACAGATAACATTTCTGTCAATTCCATGCCTGTTAAGCACATTTCTGAACATTCTTTCGATCATATAGCCAATTCCGCCCTGTGTGTCGGCCACACATATATCAACAGGCATCTGGGCTATGTTATACAATTGTTCGCCGGCATCGTTCCGCATAAGAATATTTCCGACCTGAGGCCCGTTACCATGAGTTATGACCAGATCATAACCTTCATCCAACAAAAAAACAAGGTTCTCAAGAGTCTCAGTTGTATTTTGCTCCTGTTCATCTATCGTACCGGCCTGATCGCCTCTCAGCAGAGCATTGCCTCCAAGGGCAACAACTGCAAGCTTCTTTTTCATATTTAACGTTGTTATTCAGTTATCGTAAAGCTACCAATTCAAAGGGGATAAAGTTTGTGGATATGATGAAAAATGATCTGAAAAACATATGTTTAATAACATATTTTAAAGTATAAACTCATAAATATAAGCCGGGCAGACTGATGTTAAAAAAAAACACTACATTTACATAATTCAAAATAACATTATATAAGTGAGATTCAGCCATGTGCTTTTCATTGCAATAATCTTTGCAATGACAGGGTACTCCTGTAAAGATAGGGGAAGAAAAAATATTAATCAGGGGGAAATCCATTATAATATTGATTATGTAGGAGATTTTGGTGTACCCAAAGAGTTCCTGCCTAAGAACCTTATTATCTCATTTAAAAATGACAAATTACTGTATGATATGTCGGGCCTTGCTAATTCAGGCATCTTTAATCTCATCAATCCTGAAAAAGGAATATATGATACATACTTCAGCATACCTCCCAGAAGATATTACTACGCAGGAATAAAAGGAGAATTGTATCCGGGATTTTCAGCCATGGAAGGAATGGTTTTAAAAAAGACAAACAAGACTGCCATCATTTGTGGATTCAATTGCAAAAATGCAGAAGTAACCTTTGTGGATTCCAGGGATACTACCTATAACATATGGTATACCAATGAGATTAAGATAGAGAATCCAAATGCCTCCACTCCATTCTCTCAGATTGATGGGGTCCTTATGAATTTTTTCTTTTTCATAGGCAAGTCTGAGATGCATTTTACGGCTGAAGGAGTTTACAGGAAGTCTATTTCAGAGGAAACATTTGAAAGAAAAATTAAATTCACCAGAATATCCAGGGAAGATATTACCAGGCTGATTAACAAACTGGGCAACCTTTAAGGTAAATGTCAGACGTTGCCATCGCGTCACCAACAAATTAATATCAGACTAACAAAATCCTTTATCTCCATTTTGTGTGAGGCTCAAAATTATTACCTTTGGGTTGCCTTAAAAAAAGGATATTGGTTTGATAAAATTTAAAAGCAGAAATGAGTAAAGAGAAGGAAGATCCTGCCAAAAAGAGTGCAAAAACCGGGAAAGGTTCAGAAAAATCAAAATCTTTCTTTACTGATGAGAGGATCAAATTTGTTTTTGGGATCCTTATAACCGGATTTGCCCTCTATCTGCTTCTGGCCTGTGTTGCATACCTCTTCTGGTGGAAAACTGACCTGAGTCTGCCTGATTCAGATATTGTCTCAGGAGCAGATGTTCAGGTAAAAAACTGGTCGGGAAAGAGCGGACACTTTCTGGCCAAAATGATGATCGGATATGGCTTTGGATACGGAGCTTTTTTTGTTCCCCTTATCTTCGGTTCAATTGGATTGTATCTCCTTAACTTCCCAAAAATAAAGCTGTTAAAGCTTATTGCAAAATTCACATTTGCAGCCATAATACTGTCTTTAATCCTCAGCTACATCTTTGGTCAGTTAAACGGTTATCTGATGAGTGGTCCCGGAGGTGCACAGGGATACCTGATTACCAGGTGGATGAATGCTTTCATTGGTAAGATAGGCACTGGAGTGATTGTAACGTTTATTGCTATCTCGTACCTTGTTTTTGCACTCAGGGTCAAACCGCAAACATTCAGCATAAAATTGCCATCCATATCTAAATTTAAAAAATCTGATACGGAAAAAGATCTGGTTCCGGAAAATGTCGGGGCTGAAGATTCAGATGAGGATGCAATTGATGAGGATGATCAGCAGACTGATGAAGACTCATTGATTATCAAGCCTGTCGAATTTGTAGTCAAAAACACAAATATAAGACCTGAACCAGAGGATTCTGAAGACGAAATTGAAGAAGTATCAGCCTCAGGTTCAATTATACATGATTTTGATGATGACGGGCTTCCCGTTTCTAATGAAAAGGTGCCTATAAATATAACACGACCTGATACCGAGGATATTCTCTCAGATCAGGAGGTCCAGAAAATAATGGAAGACTATGACCCGCGTCTGGATCTTTCAAGATATAAGTTTCCTCCTGTCTCAATTCTCAAAGAGCATAAATCGGAAAGTGCTTTTGATAATACCGAAGTTTTTGAGAATAAGGAAAACATCATAAAGACACTGGGTGATCATAAGATCAGCATTAAGAGTATTTCAGCCACTGTAGGCCCGACAGTCACTCTTTATGAGATAGTTCCTGAAAGAGGCGTCAGGCTGGCACGCATTAAATCATTGGAAGACGATATAGCACTTAATCTTTCAGCGCTCGGAATAAGGATAATTGCTCCTATTCCAGGAAGGGGAACCGTAGGGATTGAGGTTCCCAACAAGAAACCGGAAATGGTATCCATGCGATCCCTTATAACTTCAAAAGCTTTCCAGGAGACGAAATTTGATATAGCACTGGCACTGGGCAGAACAATCACAAACGAACCTTATATTGTTGACCTTACAAAAATGCCACACCTTTTGGTTGCAGGGGCAACAGGTCAGGGTAAATCGGTCGGGATCAATGCAATAATCACTTCAATTCTATATAAGAAACATCCTGCTGAAGTTAAATTTGTTCTTATCGATCCTAAGAGAGTTGAACTGCCATTGTATATGAAAATAGAGAGGCATTTTCTTGCAAAGCTGCCAGGAGAAGAAGATGCGATAATTACTGATACCCAAAAAGTTATCAACACTCTTAATTCGTTGTGTATAGAGATGGATAACAGGCTTGAACTGCTTAAGGCTGCCCAGTCGCGCAATATTAAGGAGTATAATGAAAAGTTTATCTCAAGGAAGCTCAACCCGGAGAAAGGGCATAAGTATCTGCCATATATCGTTCTGATAATAGATGAATTTGCCGACCTGATAATGACTGCCGGACGTGAGATTGAAGGACCTATAGGCAGGCTCGCTCAACTTGCCAGAGCTATAGGTATACATCTTATCATTTCAACACAGAGGCCTTCAGCTAATATCATAACAGGATTTATCAAAGCCAACTTCCCGACCAGGATAGCTTTCCGTGTTTTCTCATCAATAGATTCAAGAACAATACTCGATGCCACGGGTGCCGACAGACTTGTTGGCAGGGGCGATATGCTTGTTTCCTCAGGGAATGAACCCGTCAGGGTACAGTGCGCCTTCATCGACACCCCTGAAATTGAAGAACTGACTGATTTCATAGGATCACAAAAAGGTTATGCCGATGCCATGCACCTCCCGGAATATGTCGATGACAGCGAATCCGGAGTGATCGATGTTGACCTGCGTAAGCGGGATCCGATGTTCGAAGAGGCAGCTAAACTTGTTGTTCAGCATCAGCAGGGATCAACCTCGCTTATCCAGAGAAAACTCTCAATCGGATATAACCGGGCCGGAAGAATTATTGACCAGCTTGAAGCCGCAGGTGTCGTAGGTCCTTTCGAAGGAAGTAAGGCCAGGGACGTTCTCTGTTCAGATTTTATAGCTTTGGAACAGATTTTGAAGCGTCTGGAATAGTACAGGATGAGTATTGAAAATTACTTTCTTTGATTTTCTTCGTTTACCCCAACCCCAAGGGGAGCGAAGAAAATCAATTTACACCCCCTGGGGCCGGGGTAAATAAATTGATTTTCAAGCGATTCCTAAATTAATATCTATTTTTACAAAAGACATTTTAAATTTATTTTATGAAAATCACATTATATCTGATATCACTGATTTTATTAATAAATCCAAATGCTTCCGGACAATCTGATCAGGCTGCAATTAAGATCCTTGATAAATTCTCTGCAACTGCAACAGGAGCACCTTCAGTTTCGATGAAATTCGATTTTGTAACTGTTGATCAGGCTGAAAATGCCATCGATACCCTCAAAGGATCTGTCATTTTAAGCAAGGATAAATACCAGCTTAATCTGCCTGATAATATTATCTGGTTCAACGGAGAAACATCATGGAGTTATCTTCCTGCCGAAAAGGAGGTTACAATAAACAAAGCTGACAAAAAGGATAATTCATTTCAGAATCGCCCTTCTGCAATATTCTCAATGTATAAAAGTGGTTATAAATGCAGATTGATAGAAGAGAGACAGGATTCTTATATAATAGATCTTTATCCTGAAGATATAAAAAGCGACCTGCTGAGGTTGAGGATTTCAATTGGCAAACAGATGATGAATCTGAGAAGTCTGGAATACAAACAAAAAGATGGTATTATAAAAACTCTTTTTGTAACAGAATACGACCTGAAACAAAAACCAGTGGCGGAATTCTTCGTTTTTCCACAGGCAAAATACAAGGGAGTTGAAGTAATTGATATGAGGTAGATGGTTTTAAAAATCTCTCTCAGGGTATGCTATCCTTACATGGTGGATAGTAGAGAGCCTTTTTTTAAATGCATTCTTGATATCAGAAATGTCTTTAAAGGTGAGTGGAACCTCTGAAAACTGGTCATCATGTTCCTGTAAGTAGATTATTCTTTCAACAAGTTC
>Ga0208980_10000542_pt1 | contig 21543 bp, 21 predicted proteins | sample WetSurMetagenome_3_FD_187993 | JGI IMG/M metagenome (GOLD analysis project Ga0208980, IMG submission 187993) | Wetland microbial communities from Twitchell Island in the Sacramento Delta, sample from surface sediment Aug2011 Site A1 Bulk (version 2) | ecosystem: Environmental > Aquatic > Marine... | reverse complement strand
GCTATAACCCTCTATGAATTTGAAATATTGAACGATGATTACATTGTAGCTTTTGGTGATGACGGAACCCAATATGCTGAATATTTGGCAGATACTCCGGTCGGAGAAGAAGGAACTCCTCAGGCTGTCGCTATTTTCAATAATGGGACTGGTGCTATGCCGGCAGACGCCTATGTGTGTATTGATTACACGGGTGAAGTTGCTGATGAATATGTGAAAATTTCGGCGAGTGAAAACGGAACTTACTATGGAATTTATGACGAAGCTTTGATAGAAGATAACCAAATAGGTTCGGAATATAGATGGAGTATGGGGCAGCTTTCTGGAAGTGCGGTAATAAGTGCGGATAAAATTATCACAAATGATACTTACAGCACACTTAGCTATCCAGTGACAGATCCGCTGGTTAGTACCTCTACTTCTTTTTATGCCGCTGAGCATGTGTGGGAATACGATTCCATAAACGATGTACTTTATATGATGGGTAGCGATGGTATTTTAAAACTATGGCGATATAACTATGACGCACTTACTTTTACGTATTTAACTGAAATAAGCCCCGGCTGCACAGGGCATGCTCTAAATGCTACTATGGCTTATCTTGGTGGGAAAATTTATTGTCTGACAAACGGTAACCAAACGTTTGGACAACACACTTTGTCGGGGGCAGTAAATAACTGGACACCGTTGACTTCTCATCCAGTAGCTCGAAATGGGACTTATCCTAGACGTAATTTATGTAGTGATTATAATCGTTATATTTATTGTGTAGATTATTGGCAGGATACCGGCACTAAAAATTTTTACAGATATGATACGGTTTCTGGCACCTGGACTAGTCTTAGCAACGGTTATTATATATACAACTCTAGTACAACCAACACTGGTTATTGTAATATGGCTTATGATGTTACCAGGGATTACATCTATTTAATCATAGGTCATAGGGATAGGGATGATAGTAGATACATACAGAGGTATCAAGTATCTACTGACACCTGGAATACCACTTATTTGTATTATGGTTCTTTTTTTGCTGTAGCTGATAATGTGGGCAAATCCATTAGTTACTATGGTGATAATATATTTTTCGTGACTAGTGCAGTGGCAAATACCGTGTATAAATATGATTTAACTACGGCCACATGGTCAGGTATTAGCGTTGATTTCAGTGTGACTAATCCTAGCTATAACAATTCTGGTGTTTATTTTATAGCATTTAAAAAAGATGGTGTGTTTAGAATCTTCGCTGCTAGGCTTGTTTCTGGTAACGACTATGTGGATAGTTATCCTAGATCCTCTGTTGTTTCTTTAGTAGTTACAGCTAGTGGTTCTTTTACCTCCCCAATTTTTGAGTTGGAAGAAGCCAATAATTCAAGCTATTTTCTTGTCGATGGTACGGCTGTTAGTGGAGCTGGAAGCATAAGTTATGATCCAGCTGCTTATAATGGAACTATTAGGGTAAGAGGAAGTAATACCGAACCCCTAATGGCTAAAGAGATATATGTTGCTAATACCACAGGAGCTAATACCGTGGTAGTGCATAGATGGTTACCTGACAGCAATACCTCCACTACGAATTGGATGACGATTGGTTACACTAGTTCTAGTGATAAATATGTTCAAGTTATGGTAAATAACAAGCGTTTGGACAGAACTACCATCATATCGTGTAGAGGTGATGTTTATTATACAAAATTTATCACTATTAGTACGCACGATGGTACTCTTTATGCATACACCAGTGATTACGCTGATAGATTATATTATGCTACAAAAGCTTCTTATACTAACACAGACAGTATTTGGGCGTATGGATATCATTCGAGTTATCCGTCGGAGACTGGCTATTTAAAACATTGGCAACTTTATAGCGGGTCTTATAATCCTAGCAGTATTTATAGCCTTAGAGAAGGAACTGATTTTGTTACTGATTTGTGTGCTGAATGGGATGGCCAAGGAGTTTGGTATACTCACAAACAAAATAATCTTTTAATACACAGAGACTATTTAGGCACCTTGTTACAGTCGATTTTAGTAACCACTGCTGGGCCGGTATGTTCTACTACGGATAATGGGTGTTGGACTGTGGACAATGGCAGTAGCGTTTTACAAGCACGTAGATATAACTATAGTGGAACGTTAGTTAAGACCGTGTCATTAACTAGAACAGCCTCTCGACTAGTCAATGATTGGAGCGATGGTTTCTGGTATACCAATGGACAGTATGTTTATCATGTTACTTCGGAAGGAGTACAAGACCTCACTGGAATAAGTATGTTGTCAAATATTTATGCGTTAGAAGGATCTCATGATGGGTGTTTTGTGTACTGCCGTGAAATTTCTACGGTTAAGTTTATCGATCGTATTTCAGGAATAGTTACTAAATCATGGGTTGTTCCTAGTAATCAAACGTATTACAGTATAGGAATTAGAGAATTAAAGCTTGATGAATGGGTCGATTATAAATTAGATGGGACTCATATGCCAGTATCCTATGATCCAGTTTGGGGAACTGCTAGTGGATCGTTGGCTTGGCAGGAAGTGAGAAAAGATGGTTACTTCTTACCTAAAGCTAAATACCAGCAGGCCGAAATTACTTTACGTAAGGATGCGTCGCTGGAGAAAATTTTGATGCCGCCAGCGGTAAAAGTGCAGGATATAGCTTCGCAAACTTATAAAGATGTGTATGTAAAAACAGACATACCATTAGATGCTAATATAACAGATTATGAAGCAAGAATCAAGACTTGGTGGGGGGTAGAATAACATGGGAAACATGGTAATTTCTGTAGAGGAATTAAATACAAACTTATCTAGCGCCACGTTAGCTTCTGGTGTTTTGTCTAAAGGGCAAACAACGTCTAATTGTGTTCCTTTTGGGTCTTATTATGCCTCCACCGGTGTTGATTATTGGCCATATGCGATGAGAGAAATTTATTTTTCTACTACTGGTGTTTCCGGTACTGTGGAAATAAAAAGAGATTGGGCAGGTACTACAACCAACTATAACACTGTTTATGTTGTCGAGTTCGATCCCGCAGAAGTAAAAGTACAAAGTGGAATATTTACAATTTCGGGAGCAGCTACTTCAACAACTGTTTCTGGTTTTACTCCTGTGGATACCACCAAGGCTTTTCTAGTTCATTATAATCGCTGTGATACTTCAACTAGAAACGTGGCTTATGCCGCAGTTAGAGCCGATATAACGTCTAGTGGGGTTTTGACTTTTGACCGCGGCGGCGGGTCAGGAAACATCAACGGCAGGTGGTATTTGATAGAAGATTTACAAGATCATTTTACTGTTGAAAAGATCGATAGTGGTACCATTAGTACGACATATACTAATGAAAGAACTACGCCCTATAACTATCACCAAAATTTATTTGTGGGATCTTGGAAGTATACTGGAACAGGGGATGAAAATCCACAACACGCTCATGTATGGATCGATCTTTATAATGAGGCTTGGGCATATTTTAGTAAATATGCTAACAGTGCTACTGTACAAATGATAGGCTTTTTAGTTAAGTTTAATAAATCAGAAAGTGTTTACATGTCACAAAGACATAGTGGCTTTTTAGATACTTCTGTTACTACTAGAACCATTATTCATCAAGATACTACCGTTTCTGGCTATGGGATGGCCGTGCATAGCTTTCCTTCAATGTGTACTAGTTATACAAGTAATGGATCCTCAAGCCAGGTTTATGCTTTACTTACCAGAATCAAGCTTGATGGGCTGAACAAGACCGTTGTAGACCGATCTAGTGCGGGCAGTGGTTATTATACTTATGCGCCACATCAAATTTTTGATTGGAGTGAGACAGCTAGGTCAGAAATCACGCCAGAACCTAAATTAGCCACGCTTTCAGGCATTAATTCCATGGTCAGATCGATTGAGCATTTAAGCGTTACCTTTTCTGGGAGTGATCCGAACGTAGAATCTAATAGATACTATCAATTGACCAAAGGCCAAAATATAGATAATTGTGTGCCTTTTGTGACCAATCGTTGTTCTAATAGTAGTGGCTATAGTTACAATGAATTGGCAGAATTTAGACTTATAGAGCCAGATCGTATAAGAGTGCATAGATACAGTAGTTCAGCTACTCTAGACTTTGAAATAGATGTGGTCGAATTTGAGCCAGATCAAGTTAGGGTGCAGCAGGGTTATTTCATAACCACTAGTGGCTCGGCTACCGCTACTATTTCGGGCGTAGATTTGACTAAGGCAGCAGTTAGAACTTATAATATGGTAAATAATGGCGCTCAAGGCGGCCAATCGGCTTATGGTTGGGGACGCACTAGATTTACTTCAAGCGGAACTCTTATCTTTGAGCGAGGCACTTCAGATGGAATGGCTTATGGCTATTTCTATGTTTTTGAAGCGCTGGCTGATCAATTCACTGTTCAAGCTTATGATGATTCTGGTAGTGGTGGGTGGTCTCGTTATCTGACTTATGAGGCGCCGCTAAACAGATCATTCATATTAAATTCATATTATGCGTCTACCACCGACACTAATCCTGTGCATCACTTTGCCTACGACCAACTATTTCCATATAGATGGTATGCTCAAGGTAATAAATATTCAAGTGGTGTTACTACATATAGTACTACATATATCATAACGTTAAAGAAGAACCCCATTAATCCAACAAATGTTTTAACCCAATTTTATATTACTGGGTTTGGATCGAGCGATTTAACTAGAAACATACCACTAAGACATCCTCTTACGGCCACATCAGGCACAGCTATTGCTATAAATCCAGCGCCTTATGCCGGTGGCTATTTTAATAGTGGTACAACTAGTTATACGTCCTCTACTTATGTATCTTATAAAATATCGGATGCAAATACCGTTGAACTAAAGAGGTCGGTCACCAACAGTACTACTATCATAAGTTCTCTTCAAATAATCGATTTTGTTGGCTATGAATTACCTGAATATAGTCATCCGGTACGCGGAGAAAATGATTTTGTCCTATCTACACAACATAACGAATTCACAATTTCGGGCTCTTCATACGAACTCGATTATCTTAAAGATATTCCTTTAACAAAAGGACAAGATATAAACAACTGTGTTCCGTTTTTTAGCTATAAGCTTGATACGGCTATAAGCACTCCTAGATATTTATCTTATAGACCAGCGGTTGTAATAGACAATGGTGAATATCATGTAATGAAAGCTAGTGGTGGTACAGAACATTTCTCTACCGATGTTGTGGAATTTAATCCGGCGCGGATAAAAATTCAACAAGGAGAATTTCATTTAACTAATGGTATCGGAACACATAATGTAACTATAAGTGGAGTATCTTCATTAGATAAAGCTTTTATGATTTTTTATTGGTATCCTAACACAAGCTATGATAATTATGGTACTCACGCTATTAGAGGTAGATTTACTAGTACAAGCGGCTTAGAATTTTACAGATACGAATCAAGTTATTTAATGGCTGGACACTGGTGGGTAGTGGAATCGCTAGATGATTCTTTTGTGGTCGATCATTCCACGTTTACAGTAAATGCGAGTAATTATGATACCGTACTTAATCAGGCTTACGCGATAGATAGATCTTTTATGTTTTATTCTTTTTATTATGCCAGCACCGATTTTAATCCAGTGCATGGTGGCACTAGGGGATATTTTGGACTATCTGCTCCGAATTTGCTGTCTTATGTAGACAAAGCTTCTACTGGTGTTAATACCTATGTGGCGGCTCAGACCATTACATTTACTGGAAGTTTAGGAATTAATGCGCAACATCAGATGGTCTATATGCAGAATGGCGTGGATACTACTAAAAACTATGATCTAGTAAGTATGGTAGATACAGATAGATATGCTGTTATTTATCCTAATTTATTCCATATGCCGTATCATCCATCTTCTGATTCTAATTATGTACTTAATGGTGTTTGTAGATATAGGTTAAATTCAAGCGGTACTCAGGTAGAGGCTAGCAGAAGAAACAATACGTATGACAATTATCTTTCTTATTTTGTCTTGGAGTTTCCAGAATATCACCAATATTATTTTTCAGGAACGGTGCTGGCTCAAGGAGTTCCGGCGGAAAGAGAGGTTCTGGCCTATAGAAGAGACACTGGAGAGCTGGTAGGAACTACGGCTTCTGTTAGTGGCACAGGAGCTTTTTACTTGGAAACCACACACAGTGGAGATCATTATGTAGTTTGTTTGGATGATTCCGCAGGTGATGTTTATAACGCCTTAGTTTATGATTACATAGTCCCAGTAACTATTAGTTAAGGAGCTGTAAATGTCTTTTTATACCCCTCCATCAGCAAGTGGAATAGTGTTCGATTTTACAGCGTCTGGATATGATGCTCCGGTAGCCAGCGGCATCTTGTTCGAATTTGATTTACGACCGATTTATTCTAGCTATTCTGATCTATCCGCATCCATTGCTAGTCTTGCTATTAGTGGGTCTGCTGATCTTTCTGCGTTTGCCAGACCGACTACGCCTTCTAGCTATGATTTAACATCTTTCTTGCAGACTATTCCTCCCGCTGATTTGCCAGCTTTTGTTAGGCCGGTTCATCCAAGTTACAAAGATCTTAATGCTGCGATTCGCCGTATAGATAGGGAGGAACCCTTTGATTTAGGCGGTTCAATTCAATCCTTAACCACTGTAGATCTGCCAGCTTTTATAGGAACACATCTACCGGCAGATTTGGGCGGCGCTATTAAAGCGTGGTACCGAGAGAACATTAAAAATCTAGGCGCTTCTGCTACTGGTGAGTTCTTTAAAGGAACTGCTGATTTAGCTTCTTTGATAGGCGCGCATTTACCGGCTAACTTAAATGCCACAATACATAGCTGGGCACCCGTAGATCTGCCAGCTCTTATTGGAGTTGTTTATAAAGCTGATTTAGGTGCTTTAATACAATCCACCTCACTTAAAAATCTGGGTGCTATTATTCAATCTATAGCCCCTATTAATTTGCCAGCAAGTATACATGGTTTTGATGAAAGATTTTTGCCGGCGGAAATTACTGGCGTCTACGGCCCTTATGATTTACAGGCTTATTTAAGAGTTCATCCTTATTTAGATTTGCCTACGCAAATTCGTGGTTGGTACAGCGGCACCAAAGATTTGCAAGCTATTGTGGAAGGCACGTATCGATTTGATTTGGGGGCTTTTATCAGCGCCATAGAAGCTGTAGATCTTGGTGCTACTTTGACGGCGGTCGGGAAAATAAAAGACCTTCCAGCCACCATTATCCCTAACGTAATACGCTTAAAACAAGCTGTGCAGGTAGCTTTACTAGAACATAAAGATCTTAAAGCTTTGATTAACTTCCAGTGCGGTTATTCTGGCTACGCGGATCTGGGGGTGGTTTTTGGAATCATTTACAAGAAGCTCGATTTACCGGCTTTCGTTTGGGGATGGAGAACTGCCGATAAGTATGGGGATTTGCAAGCCTATATCAACACAGCTACTTATTCTGTTGAAGATAGGTTGCCTATCCGCTTAGTTCCTGCCGTCAGAGCATACATCCAACTAAGAGTTAAGTTCGGGGTAACAGATATTTACACAGTTTTCGATACGCTACCAATTTTCTACACCAGTAGATACACAAGCGTCCTAACTGCTTACATAAACGCTGTGCCTAGATCGGTAGATTTAAGTGCATCTATTCAGCCTCTGGTTCCTGGTAACTATACGGAATTACCAGACAACATCAAGCCTAAGTCCCACGTTCTAGTGTTAAAATATAATGAGAAGTGGCAAGAACAATGGCATAAATTTGTTGAAATCATGTTCAAAAAGGATGGTGGAACGCCTTATCATTATTTCTATGTGGATGGAACGGGTCAGGTTTATAAACTGGATAGGACTAGGCACTGGACTGTATGGGCTACTTCTTACGATGAAGACGAAGACACCATGTTTGATCGTGCGAATGTGCGAACTAAATTCATTTTTAACATGTCTAAATATCGTAAAATGGACGAGGCTATACGAGATTTAATCGATCGAGTATCAGCTTATAGAGAAGTAAACTTAAATGCTACTATTGATCCGGTAGATACAATTCACTCAGATTTGGGTGCCTCGATTAGTGTGGTTGGAAGACGTAGACGCAGGTGGGCTAAGTATCTTGGTGCTACTATTACTGGAATTTAATGAATAAAAGTCGAATTTTTGATCTAGTAAATCCATAAAAGAATTCTATAATAAGATTAACCATTCGAAATACGGGAGATCTTATATGAAATTGGAGTTTGTTGAGGCACGCGATTTACCAGATGCGTGGTTTCAGTGTGTGTGTAGAGTTTTAGATGTCGGAGAAAAATATCTCATTGACCGGGGGAGTTATGCCGGTCAATTTCGTTTGGAATTCGACTACGTTACGGTTCATATCAAATATCCTGGTCAAAGACCCCTCCTTCCTGATATTCCCCCTCAATTGGGGATTCCCAATCCCGTCGCGGATGATTATCTTGAACAATATCTTCCTTATCTAATGACTTCGGCAAAAAGTCCTACCGAGGATTATACCTATGGGCAGTATTTAGAAGCCCAAATTGCGGAAGTTATTAAGATGTATAAGGAAAGTGGGCATAATACCAACCAGGCTTACATGACTGTAGGCGATGACATGTCGATTTATTTGAATGATCCGCCCTGTCTCAGAGGCATTGACACGAGAATAAGCGGGGGCAGACTACACTTTATCGTTTATTTTCGATCCTGGGACTTGTGGGGTGGGTTCCCTGCGAATCTAGGCGCCATCCAGTTACTAAAAGAATACATGGCCGGGGAAATAGGGGTTGAAGATGGAGAAATTATAGCCACAAGTAAAGGGCTTCATTTATACGATTTTACGTGGGACTTGGCGAAGTTAAGAACTTGCCGAAAGGAGAATTAAAATGAAGTATTTGACGTTTTGTATGGGTATTACGGATGGAAAACCAGTGGTACATGAGCGATTTACTAATGTTAAGTTAGGTGATGGGACTCATTTAATGATTCCGATTTTGGTGTGTGAAAGCGAGACTTTGGAAGAGTTAAGAACATCTTTTGCACAAGATGTCGGTAGAATGTTTAGTGCTGTGGAGAAAGCGAGTGCCTGAAAGAATAGAAAAACCATGGGGATATGAAGAAATCCTTGAGAAAAATGATAGATATGTTGTTAAACTTCTGCATCTTACCAAGGGACATAGGTTAAGTTTGCAATATCATGAAGTAAAAACCGAAACTTTATTCTTATATGGTGGCAGAGGATTTATAGAAATACATCCAAATTCAATGAAAAGAACGCTCATTTTGCTTAACCCTTTGCAGAGTGTACATATTCCCGCTGGCCAGATTCACAGAATGGAGGCGTTTGAGAATGAAGATTTTGAATTGTTGGAAGTAAGTACGCCTGAATTAGATGATGTTGTCAGAATTGAGGATGATTATGGCAGAACACAGTAAATTTTGGAAGAAAGCGTTGAAGTGTAAACACGAACATTTAAGCGAAGACTATTGTGAGATTTTTAGATGCGGAACTCCTTATTGTGGCGGTGATGAGGTTCATTGTTTAGATTGTGGCGTTTATATTTCGGAGTGTGGTTGTGGTTTTGAAAACGGTATGAGTGGATGGTCTCGTAATAGACATAGGACGGAAGAGAGGAAAAGAAGTGAAAGGCGAAGAATTAAATCAGTTGTATAAGGATTGCGTGGACTTTTGGGGAATAGAGCGTCAAATCAGAATGATGCAAGAGGAATGCGCGGAATTGATTATTGCAGGTTCTCATTTTCTGCGGAAGAGAAAAACAGGTTATGACGAATTGGTTGAAGAGTTGGCTGATGCTCAACTGATGATTAATCAAATAAAAACTTTTGTCGGGGAAGACAACGTCAACGAGATGATTGACAAAAAGTCGGATTACATAAAAGAGAAATTGGAAGAAAGAAGGAGTAAATAATGGAATTTAAGATTGAAGTAAGTGAATTACAGAATATTTTGGCTAAATTAGCTATAGTTAGTAAACCTAATGATGAAGACATGGGGAGCATGATTGTCATTGAAGGTGGCGACGCTGGATTGTCTTTTAAGTCTGCGGTAGGTAGACTCACTCTTATAATCTCTGCTGAGAAGTTTGAGATGATTTCTAAGGGGATATTCCTATTCCGACTGACAGATTTGAAGGCTTACGCTCAGAAGTTTGTGCCTTTTGTAGGGGATTATGGCACAAAGGATTTTCACTTCATCGAGGGTGATAGTGATTGTCTTGTTAAGAGTGTTACGTATTTTCCATCCGAGAAACCATCCTATCGAAAGCTCAAGATGCCGATTTTTCATTTGGATTTCCCGGCAACAAAGCCCTTTGACGATCCGCTTCTTATCATCAACAGTTCAATTCTGAAGAAAGGTTTGAATAGAGTACTTCATTGTATCAATCCTGGCGAAGTTAGACGAGCCATGACTGGTGCGAACATCACCATTATGACTGATAAGATTATTTTCGCGGGCACCAACGGCGTTAAGTTAGCGGAGTTTTCGTTGCCAATCAACGCGGATATCGACAATAAATCCTATCTATTTACTTATGGTTTGGCTTCGGCAATGCGAAGCGTGCTTGACGATGACGCTCAAGTGTTCATGAAGTTCGAAGGCGATAGAGCGTTTATTCGATCTAACAACATTTATTTGATTGGGCCGATTCTACTCGGTGAGAAGTTTCCTGATTATAAAGCGCTTTTCAAGTTAGAAAAGACTATCAAAGTTCCGAGATTGGATTTCTATGACAGTATTCATACGGTGATGGATGTGTTGGATCCCGAAGATAATCACAGATTGTCGATTACTTTCAGTGGTAATGACATGTTGCTTAAGAATGACAAGTCGGAATGTAAGCAAACCTTTGATAATTCTTTTGACACGTTAGATGTAGACGTGAACGGACTCTTTCTCGATGCGTTGTTAACCAATATCCTTGGTGATAATCTGGAGATTTACTTTAAGGAAGGCAATAACTACATTGTATTTAAGTCTATAGAGAACCCTGATCATACAGCCCTTATTACAACCGTTAAAAGGAGATAATTGTGAAGGAAGATACGAACGATTTGTTTCTAGAATCACAAATCGAATCTGCTGTAATTCTTCTCAAAGAGAATGGTTATAAGATTTTTAAGACCGCTGAAGAAGTTCGTAACGAGGCGATCAAGGCGGGTTATAAAGTATCTGAGCCAGATGTTGTTAATTCTAAGATAGTCAATCTCACTGATCTCCGCAAACATTTCTTTAGACGTCTGTGGGCTAAGCATCCTGAATGGAGAAAGTATTACGTTCAAGGTAATTATGAGTCTGAATTGAGAATGATTAGATTGTTTGTGGAATCGAGAGAGAAGACTGGTTTGAATAGATTTAATGCTATACAAGAATGCGTTCGTATAGTAGACACAATCTTTGATCATGAAGAAGAATTTAAGTTTAAAGATCCTATTGATATTAGGGTTTTGGGACAAGGAAAAGTTGGTTGGGTGACTGAGAAAGCCTCTCTTATTTTGACGAGAGAGCATCATCAGAAAGAAGAAGCCCAATTCCAGAAGATAGTAGATGAACGAGAGCAAGATAGTTCTATGGATCTTGCAAAGCGAGCGTCAGAATTAGACGCTATGTTAGCAAAGATGGGAGAAAATAATGGCTAAGAAAAAGGAAGATCAAGTAGAAACAAAAGATGAAAAAAATGCCAACGCACTGGAAATCACTCAACAGATGATTACTAAAAAGTATGGCGAAGGTGTTATAAGTTTATTGGGAAAGCACGAGGATTTGAAAATCGATGTTGTTCCGACCGGTTGTCTGGCACTTGATGCCTCGCTGGGTATAGGCGGTTTAGCTCGTAGCCGTCTTCATGAAATCTATGGGCCCAACAGCAGTGGTAAATCTACTCTTGCTTTGAGTGTTTGTATGCAGGCTTTGAAACGTAATTTGAATGTTGCTTATGTTGACGCTGAACATTCTATGGATCCAAAGCTTGTAAGAAGTATGGGAAATGCGGTCGGGGTAAGTGCGGATAAGATGTATCTTGTTCAAGCATTTACCGGCGACGATAATCTTGCGATTGCTGAAGCGCTTATGAAGACTGGTATGATGGATATTTTGGTGATTGATAGTGTTAGTGCTCTTCTACCAAGAAGTATGTCAGAAGGGGATATTGGAGATAACTATATTGGTTTGCTAGCTCGTTTGATGAGCAAAGCGTGTTTGAAATTGACTCCAATAGCCAATTACAGCAAGACAATGCTGATTTTTATCAATCAGATTAGGCACAATATTGGTAAATGGGGTGACGATAGGGTACCTACTGGTGGTGAAGCTCTTTCATACTATTCTACAAACAGAATTAAGGTTGAAGGTGGAGAATCACAAAAGTCTAGAATCATCAATGATGAAGGGCTTGTTATCGGACATAAGTGCGCGTTTGAAATTGTGAAGAATAAACTTTCAGTGCCTTGGAGAACCGCTAGTATAAACTTGATTTATGGTGTAGGATACGATTACGTACATGAGTTGTTTGACTTGGGTGTGGACTTAGGGCTCATTGAGAAGAGCGGTTCGTGGTTTATTTACAAGGGTGAAAAAGTTCAGGGTGAAAAATCTATGGTAGATATCATTAGAGAGAATGAATCCTGGCACAAAGAATTGGATACTGAGATTAAAAATCGATTAGGATTGAAAAATGAGTAAGCTAGCTAATGATGTTTACATAGCACTTAAGAAAGTGTTCCCACATAACGTGATCTTAAAAGAGCACTACGTGTCTTTTAAGGGAACTCGTTTGTTTTTTGACTTTTACATCAAAGACTTGGGCGTGTTAATTGAGGCACAGGGTCGTCAACACAATGAGTTTGTACAACATTTTCATGTAGATAAGGCCGGATTTCTCGCCGCTAAAAGACGTGATAGCTTGAAACATGCTTACTGTGAACAAGAGGGCCTGACGTTGGTTTCTTTTGATGATGACGATGTTTTGGATGAACCTACTTTACTCAATAGAATATGGAGCAGAATGATATCATGACCGATATAATTATCAAAGAAGGTATGCATTACGATGATCCAGACGCACCTAAAGATTGTAATGATTTTGTGCCGCTGAATGATGGAACATCTTTGGGAGACAAGAAATACTGTGATTTGTCTAGGTTTTGTAAGCAGGTTGGTATGTTCGGTGAATGGATAGAGTATTACGAGGTTTACACCGATAACCAAGGTAACGTAGTGAAGGAAAAGGTAAGAGATTATCTCTGTACTGGTAAACAGCCGATTTGGGAAGAAAGAAGTAGGGATGGTGAAGCATCATGATAGATCTAACAGCGCGACTTGATGAACGAGCAGAAGAATTGATGGTGTACAAGATGCCTCGTAATGCAGGCTTGATGGATGAAGTTTTTGCTTTTGATCCACGAAATCTTGAGGCTACTGAATCAGCCAAGATAAGTCAGTATGCAATTGGCTTGTCGCAATTTCTAGTCTTTTTTACTTCGCAGATAAACAAAAGCAAGGTATTGTTGATGCAGAAAGAGCACATAGTAGATTCATACGTGGCTCAATCGGACATAAAAGCTAAGACAGTTCAAGAGAAGCGTATTAAAGTAATAGAGGCTTCCGCAGAACTTAAGATCATTAGTGATGCCATTGAACTACTTGAGTGCGAAATTCAAATGACTGAGAACTTAGAGAAGTATTACATCGAACTAATCAACAGTTTGAAAAGAGAATTAACTAGGCGAGAAGTTGAGCAGAAGTTTTCTCGTGATGAAAGGAGAATTTAATGTCTGAGCAATTACAGAAAGACGCTTTTTGTAATCCATCACACGAAAGAGCAGTTTTATCTTACTGCTTTCACGCAGTATCGAATTACCACATCATAGCTTCAAAACTATCTAGTAAGGATTTTTTGAATTCTGACCATCAGACTTTGTGGGTTTTGTTTGGTCAGTTGATTAAACGAAGGATCTCCCAACTAGATGTCGCTCTAGTCGTTGGAGAAGCAGATAAACAGGGGGTTTTGGCGTCTCTCGGCGGAATTAAATACATACAATCAATAGCTAACATGGAGTTGGGTGATGATAATCTCCGTTTTTATGTCGATAAAGTTTTAGATAGTAGTACTAAGTACCAACTTTATTCACGTTTGAACGTGAATTTACAATCTATATATAGTGATGCAAAGAATGAAGATCGTCTAGCGATAGATATGATTGGTAGTGCAACTAACGAAATCATGTCCATCTCTATGCAATCTAAGGCGGTTGGAGAAGCCATTAATTTAGGTGATCATGTCGATGCGTATATCGAAGCTAGGAAAGCGCAGGCTATAGAAATTTCTGGTTTGAGTACTGGGTTTCCTATATTAGATAAGCGTATTGATGGGCTGCCGCCTGGAACATTGACAGTTTTTTGTGCGCGCCCAAAGAATGGTAAAAGCACATTTCTTTCTACGGTGGGTAAACATGTCGCGCTTTTCTCAAGAAAGCCGGTTTTATATGTTGATACCGAAATGAGTTTCGAGGAATGGATGCCTCGTATTATATCAATGATTTCTGGAGTACCTGAACGTAGAATAAAGCACGGTGGGTATTCTGAACAAGAGTATTATAATATTCAACAGGCTCAGAAATTGATTAAGCAAGGCAAGTTCTTTCATGAATATATGCCTGGTTATTCTATAGACAGGTTGATGGCTTTGTATAAGAAATATAAGTATGTTGAGAATATTGAATTAGCAGTATTTGATTACATCAAAGCTCCGCCAGGCGCTAATTTTAGTAATAAGAAAGAACACCAACTCCTTGGTGATGTTACCACAGCGCTTAAGGATTTAGCTGGTGAACTACAAGTACCGGTGTTGTGCGCAAATCAGATCAACAGACAAGATGACGTTGCTGATAGTGATAGAATCTTGAGATACGCGGATGTTTTGATCTTCTTTAAGAAGAAAAAGAAAGAAGACATCGATAAGGTCGGTCTCGCAGGCGGAACATATAAGTTGATAGTTACGGACAGCCGCCGCGGTGGCACAACTACTGAAGATGGCATTGGTTTTGAGTTTAGAAAAACCAATTTGCAAATGTGGGAAGCGGAAGCGCAAGTAGTTGATTATGAGAATAGAGAATATCAAGAGGAAGAAGACATCGAATATAACAGAAAAGCTCTGTTAGATGAGGATGGGGATGATGCAGACACAGTTTTCGATAGATCCTAAAGAAGACCAGAAATTTAGACTGGCTCGTCTTAAAGAAGCCCTTGACGCTGAACAGCTTTTACAGGCTTTAGGTTTCACGGTCACCAGATCTAATTCGAGAGAAGTAAGGTGTGCTTGTAAAGTCCATGGTGGCGACAATAAAAGTGCCTTCCGAATGAACAAGGAGACCAAGAACTGGGTTTGTTATTCTCATAGTTGTCAAGACGATATCGGGTATGATGTTTTCAGTCTTGTTATGCATGTGTTAAACTTCACCTTTGCCGAAGCCGTTAAGTATTTAGAGACTATGGCGGGTGTGAATGTTTACGACGAAGCATCCTATCTCGAATACAAAAAAGCGCGGGATAGAAAAAAATTCATCGAAATGATGACTGATAATAGGCAAGTTCCCTCCGCCTTAGTAAGCGAAGAGTACTTGAAAAGCTTCAGAAAATTCAGATCTGATTTCTTTGAGAAAGAGAAAAATGGTGGGTTTACTAAAGAAGTATTGGATCTGTTTGAAGTAGGCGGTGGTTATGTGGATAGATACGGTTTTCAACGTGATGTTGTTCCCATACGAGACGTGAATGGGGTCTTAAAAGCCTATAGTTGTAGAGACATTACGGGTCAAGCAGACGAAGATTACAAATACATCTTGACCAGAAATTTTGAAAAAGATACTGTTCTGTATAATTTAAACAGAGCTAAAGATGATTTAGATGAATCAAGAACAATCATTGTGGTAGAGGGATTTAAGTCGGTATGGCGATTGTATATGGCGGGATATAAGAATGTTGTAGCGTGCATGGGTAGTAAGATTACTCCAGGCCAACAGAATTTGTTGTATAGTTATGCGTTCAATCTTATCTTGCTTTTTGATATGGATGCAGCAGGAATGAAGGGTGTGAAACACGCATTAGCGGATATGGATGGAAAAATTAGGATGACACCTCTTTTCTTACCATACGTAGATGCCGACCCGGCAGATTTAAGTGTTGAAGAAACTAAAGAACTTTTAGGAGGAAATCATGAGTAAGAAGAAGCCAACACAAGATACAGAGAAATTTTTTGACAATTTGAAGAGTATTACGGTTATTGGTACGCCCACAGCGATTTTTTTACCTGCGAGAAATTACAAATTCAAGGTGTATGAGCAAGCTTTTTCGGTAACGCTGCCGAGGGAAGGTAAGTATTCTGAGGTTGATCCTGAGTTTATGAAGGATCAAAATGCCGAATTCAATTTTCTGCAAGAATTTGACGGCCCGAAAGGTAAGGAGTTAAGAGTTCCTCTTGCTGATCTTTCAAGAGTGCTATTTGTGACTACGCAGTATCCAGATTTGAAGGACGGCCAGGCTTTTGCTCCAATCGGTTTGATCATTAGGGATAAAGAAATTGAAGTTGTCGGCAACATAATCGAAATGATTAAGGAGGACTAATATGAATTGTCCGGCTTGTGGAAGCGATCGTGTTGGTGTGATGGCGGAAGACAGAATCCCATGTGATACCTGTGAAAAGATTATCTTGATGGGGTACTGGATTTGTAAGAATTGTCAACTTTGTTTTAGAACTGCCAATGGTAGAATTCTAAACGATCCTTACGTGATGAAGGGTGACTTAATAAAAGAAACCTGTGAGGATCTTTGCAAAGCTGTTGTAGGCGATGCGCCGTTGGAAGCGAAGATGGTCGATAAGATACGTCACTGTATTCGATGCGACTCGATATTGGTTCATGAAAAGAAAGCGAATTTATTTCATTGTTCCGATTGTGAATTCGAGTGGGAGATTCTTTAATGAAAATACTCTCATTCGACGTCTCTTCAATTTCTACTGGATGGTCTTTTTTTGATGACGGGCGGTTAAAAAGCTACGGCTTAATCACTAGATCTGTTATCTGCGACCTGCCTGTAGTAGCCAGATTGTTTATTTTCAAGAATGATGCTGAAGAACTATTAGGAAAGTATAAACCAAACTATGTCCTAATTGAAGAGACCTATATGAAGAACGTCAAGACACTGAAGACGTTGATGCAGTTTATAGGAGTTTTGCATTTGCTTTGCTATGAATTGCATATTGAAGGTATCGTTGATTGTTCGGAACCGATTTTTTTAAGTCCAAACACTGTTAGAAGTTGTTTCGGTGTTAAGGGTAAAGAAGAAGCTTTTGATTTTGTGGTTAATAAGTATAAGAAAACCTTGGATAAATTAGATTTTAAGAGTGGAAATGATATTACTGACTCCATTTTGCAAGGCTTGTATTGGATAAAATATTTGAAGGAGCATGACGATGAACATGAATAATGGTGAAAAAGAATCTATTGCGATGTCTGCAACCAAGATGACCATGTATCTTCAATGTAAATGGAAGTACTGGTGTAATTATGTACTACATTTACCTCGCAAACCCAATGTCTCATTTAAGTTGGGGTTGGCGGTGCATGAGGCGCTGGCATTGGCTGGAGATATTTGGAAGCAAAGTGAGGGTTTTACGAAAGAGCACATTGAAAAAATAAAGGATAGGTATAAAAAAGTAGCGGCGAGAGAAGGGATTTCGGACACTACCATCTACAATGATGGTTTTCAGATGGTTATGGGTAAGTTGAAAAACAATTTTTCTAATGGTAAAATCCTAACCGTCGAAGACAAATTTGAAGTTTATACCGATCAAGGAGTTTTGTTGATGGGTGCTATGGATAAGGTGGAAGAACTACGAGAAGGTACACTTTTCGTTAGTGATTATAAGACATCCAAGTATTTTGAGACCCCTGACCAGTTGAAATCCGACATTCAGTTGTCTATGTATGACGCGGTCGCTAAAATTAAGTATCCTGATTATGAGAGGATCGTCTTATGTCTCGATTATTTGCGCGGCGAGCAGGCGATCACCTATAGAACTGATTCCGAGAGAGCGTCTTTTCTTGAGTATTTAACAGCCATTCATACTGAGTTGTTAAAACTGAAACAAGAGTACGCTAATCCAGTTCTTAATGAAATGTGTAACTGGTGTGATTTTACAGAACATTGCTCCGCTTATCAAGACGCCATTGACAACAAGACGTTTGTGAAGCGTGATCCTGAATCTTACAGCAGTAATGAATTGGTCAAAGAATACATGGAGATAAAGAACCGCAAGCGTATTCTCGACAACAGAGAAAAGATATTGCGTGATTTTATTTTGAACAAAATTCAATCTGATGAGCAAGAGGTAGTTGGTCAAGAAAAACAAATTGTTATAAGGCAGAATTCGTATACTTCTTACGATCCAAAGATAGTTTATGAAAACATTCCGTTGGAAGATTTTTTGAGGATGGCTAGTATTTCCAAGAAAGAAGTCGATGAATATTTAATCAAATATCCGGCGGGTAGAGAAAGAATTTTGGAAACCTCTAAGAAGTATTTTACTACACCTTTTTTAAACGTCAAGAATTTTAAAGCTACTACTGTTAATGATTACGAATAATAGGAGGAAACTATGTCTAAAAGGAAAAAAGTTAGAAAAGTAATTACGGAAGGGCCTAAGGTTATGGCTGCTCCCAGTAAAAAGATTAAGGTACTGGCTTATTGCGACTCACCGACCTGTGCTACTGGCTTTGGCACAGTCTCAAGAAACATCTTCGAGGGGTTGCAAAAGAGCGGTAAGTACGATATTGATATCCTGGGCATCAATTACTGGGGTGATCCACATGAATTTCCTTACAGAATTTGGCCTACAGGTACAAATGGTGAAAGAGATCCTTATGGGAGACAGAAGGTTTTGAATATGATTCCTCGTATGGATTTTGATTTGATATTCTTCTTACAGGATAGCTTTATTCTTGATTTCTTACCGACCTTGATGCCTCATTTGAAGACTAGCAAGCAGAAGCCTTACAAGTCAATTCTTTATTTCCCCGTTGATTCGGTGGTTAAAGAACCATGGGCTAAGAATGTAAATCACGCTGACTATTTGGTTGCTTATTCAGAGTTCGGAAAGCAAGAATTCTTGAAGAAGCTTCCATACAGAGAAGAGGTCTTGGTTATTCCTCATGGAGTTAACACCAGAGAATATTTCCCAGTGCCCAAGAGTGATGTTCTAGCATTTAGGAAACAATTCTTTGGACAATATGCAGATCATTTCGTGATTACGAATTTGAATAGAAATCAGCAAAGAAAAGATATTCCAAGAACCATTAGAGCTTTCAAGGAATTTAGAAAGCAGGTTCCTAATTCAATTCTATATCTGCACATGGCTATTAAAGATCAGGGTTGGGATCTTGGTGCGGTTTGTCAGGAGATGGAGTTGGACACAACTAAGGACGTAATCTTTCCTAAAAATTTCGGGCCCAATCAAGGATATCCAAGACATGTTGTTAACTTGATTTATAACGCAAGCGATGTTGTAGTCAGTACCACTTTAGGTGAGGGATTTGGTTTAGCGTGGATGGAGGCTTTGGCTGCCAAGACGCCCATCGTTATGCCGGCTAACACAATGCTGCCAGAATTTATTACTGACGAGACTGGCTATTTGTGTAAGAGTGGAAATAATCCTAGTCTTTACACAACTATTCAGTTTGATAATGAGGTTGTAAGACCTTTAACTGATGTAGAAGATTTAGTTCGTACATTGGTTCACATTCATGACAATCCAGCTGAAGCCGATCAAAAAGCCGAGAATGGTTATAAATGGATCATTAATAACATGGATTGGTTGAAACACATTGTACCTCAATGGATGAAATTATTCGACAGAGCATATAATGAAATGATGTCTCAGGAACAACAGCCTGTAGAAATTATTAATCCGGCTGTTCCACAGGCTATTAAATCTGAGGAGTTCTAACATGGAAATTAAAGGTATTAGGTATGTAGGCCCGATGTTTGATATGTCTGGGTATGGTCAGGCAGCTAGAGGATATGTTCTGGCTCTCCATAAATTGGGTGTGCCTATAACAATAAACGCTGTGTCTTTTGAGCAGGGAAAGACCGATTTTGGGGAGAATGGGAGAATACTACAAAGCCTTGTCAATAAAAAAATTGATTACAACATAGTAATCACTCACTTGACCCCTGAGCATTGGGCTGCTTTTCACGAGCCTTACAAGACAAACATAGGCTACTGTGTTTGGGAAACTAGTAAGCTTCATCCTGATTGGCCCAACTACATCAATGCGAGTTCGGAAGCTTGTCTGGTTTCTTGTGAATGGAGTGTAGATGTTTACAAACAATCTGGAGTAACGGTGCCGGTTTTTAGTGTTCCGCACGGAATTGACCTTTCAGAGTTCGAGAATGTATCTCCTTATGAAGTTAAAGGCGTAAAGCCTGATGCTTATAAATTCTACGCGATCTCTCAATTCACTGAGAGAAAGCACCCAATGGCTTTGATTAAGGCTTATTGGGCGGCTTTTCAGGGTAAAGAGAATGTGGCTCTTATTTTTAAGACGTATCGAATGGGTTTTGAAGATAAAGAAAAGCAAGTCATCAGAGATACTGTGGTGGCGTTAAAGAAAGTGATGCCTATGGATTATTACCCGCCCATTTATCTTATATTAGATCCACTTACTCGTAATCAGATTCTAGGATTGCATAAATTTGGTGACTGCTGTGTAAGTCTAGATAGGGGAGAGGGGTTTGGCTTGGTTCCTTTTGAAGCGGGCGCGTGTGGAAAACCAATCATCGTAACTGGTGTGGCCGGCGCTTTGGAATATGCTAAGGAAGACAACAGTTTTCTGGTTGATTATTCGTTTACTCCTGTGTTTGGTATGCCTTGGAGCCCGTGGTATAGGGGCGAGCAGTTGTGGGCTGAGCCTGATATTTTCCATGCTATGCAACTAATGAGTTACGTCTATTACAATAGAGGCGAAGCGGTTGATAAGGGTGATAAACTCAAAGAATACATAACCAATAACCTAACTTGGGAAAAAGTTGGCGGTAAAATGGTTCATGTAATAAAACATTTGGGAGAATAAGATGCCATCAGTTATGTTTTCAAACATGCATCCTAGGGACTTTGACGCTTTCTGCGCATTGTTTAATGGTATTGGTTGGAAGGTATATGTTCCCAGTGCCAATGAGCCTAATCCTTTTGGTTATGGTGCTACTACAACACCGACCAAAGGAGAATATACTTCTATTACATATGCAGAGTTTTTGGACATAAAACCAAATGTGGTATTATGTCTTTGTTGGGAACAACTCGTCGGAGCTATGAAAATGGCGCAGGCTTCCGGTTCTATTTTAGTGGTTAGGGCTGGTAATAACGCTGTTCCATACAATCATACTCACAGCCGTTTTCTTATTACTAATGATACTTACACATATCAACGTTGCGATATCCCCAACAAACTA
>Ga0208980_10000541_pt1 | contig 21579 bp, 14 predicted proteins | sample WetSurMetagenome_3_FD_187993 | JGI IMG/M metagenome (GOLD analysis project Ga0208980, IMG submission 187993) | Wetland microbial communities from Twitchell Island in the Sacramento Delta, sample from surface sediment Aug2011 Site A1 Bulk (version 2) | ecosystem: Environmental > Aquatic > Marine... | reverse complement strand
TATTGCAGTGCCAAAGCAAACAACGTATCGCCCGGCTTCACGAAGTGCGAAATGCGCCCGCCGTTGGATACGCCCGGCTTGCTCTCCACGGCCACCATGGCGGGAGGCGGGTTCACCGTGACCGGCACAGCAAATCCGCCGCCGCCTACTACCGCCAGCTCGGCGTCGTCGAGATAAATATCGTTGTGCTCCATGGGATTTTCCGGGCGGCTGTGCGTGAAGACCGTGACCTTATTGGAGCGCGCCACGGCCTGCACCTCATAGCGCTCGAATTTGTCGTAGACATCTTTCTCCGACGACCAGATGACGTCCTTGCTCCACGGATCGGTGCCACCCATCGGATCGATGCCGATCTTCATGTGCATACCGGTCTGCCCAAACGAAAAATGCGGGTTCGGTTCCAGGCCGTACATTTTGGTGGCCGACCAGGCGTGCATATAAATGCTGAAGCGCAGCGCCATGCCGGGACGCACGTTATCCACCACCTGGTACACGCCGCCTTCATGCACGCTCCAGAACGTGAAATACTTTTGCGAATTTTCGCCGTTGCGGATGCGCGGTGGATCTTGATTTGCGCCGCGTGTGTCCCGATATTCCGGCATGTGCCACGACACACAGTTATCCGGGGCCAGTTGACCGCAGGAGTTGGGGTAAGTTGAATAATAATCTTTGGAAGTCGGATCATCATTCGGGGGCTGCCACCACGCCGACCAGCCTTTGGCTATCATCACAGTTTGCCACGGACGCGACGGCAGCGGTCCGTTGCACGGCACCGCAATCCACGCTTTACCGCCGGGGAAACTGCAGCGTATTTCGTAGTCACCTTCGAAGCCGGGATTCTCCAGCAAGTTATTGGTTGATTGAGCATTGATCTGTGCCAGGGGCAGCCAAGCCGCCGCCAGAGCGCTAATCAACACCGCGCCTAAAATTCTCATCACCGCGAGCTTCATCATCCGCGTCTTTCCTGATCCCCGATCAACTGATCCCTGCATTTCCTCTGCGCTGCCGATAGATCATCACGCCGATACCGCCCAGCACGACGGCGGCCAACACCAACCCGATCGCGCCCTCGGCTCCCGCAGAAGATTCTGGTTTCTGCTCACTGAGGCGGCTGCCGAAGTCCACGGTCGCCGTGGTGCCCTGGCCCAATACCACACTCCACCGTTGATCCGAAGTGGCCTGCGCGCCAGGTGCCGCCTCCACAGCCACCAGATACTCGCCCGGCGTCAAACGTGCAAAGCAGTGCGGCTCACTCATGCCATCGGACGTGTATGACGCGATCGTCTTGCCCGATCGATCGGAAACCTGGAAGAGCGTATCCTTCACCAGCTCTTCAGTGCGGCCCACCACCCCGTCGGCATTTTGATCGTTGAAGGCGCGCACGCACAACTGCGTCTTGCCGGACGGCTCGACCATAGCCACGGCTGTGGCCGGCAACGAAGTGGCCGTGGGCGCGGGCACTGCATTCTGGGGCGCGGGTGTTGCCGTGACCGGCGGCGGCGCCGAGATGACCAGCTCCTGTCCCACACGAATCAATGAGTCCTTGGTCAAGCCGTTGAGCTGCAAAATCTGATCCATCTGGACACCGTATTGCAACGCCAGGCCGAAGATCGTATCGCCGGCTTTGACAACGTGTACGATCGCGCCGTCGGGACGTGGCAACGCCGTGGGTGCAGGCGCGGCATTCACCACCGACCCTGATTGCGGCGCAGGATTGGCCGGCGCTTGTGGCTGCGCTGGCGCAGGTTGCACGACGCCGGACGCATCGATCATTACCAGCTCGGCATCGTCGACATAGACGTCGTTGTGCTTCATCGCCTTTTCTGGCATGCTGTGCGTGAAGACGGTCACCTTGTCACACTGCGCGGTGGCGCGCACCTCGTAGTAACCGAACTGATCGTACGAATCATGTTCCGATCCCCACACGATGTTAGGACTCCACGGATCCTCACCGCCGCAGGGATCGATGCCCACCTTCAGGTGCATGTTGCTCTGCCCAGACGAAGCATACGAATCCGGGAATTCCTCGCGCCCATCCTGATTGGTGGACCAGGCGTGCATCCACGCGCTGAAACGCAGCACACTGCCCGGCGGCACAGCGACGGTCTGCATCACTCCGGCCTCGTGCACGCTCCAGAACGTGAAATACTTTTGCGAATTGCTGCCGCTATGAATGCGCGTCGGTCCCAGCGTTACGCCTTTGGTGTCGCGGAATTCCGGATTGTGCCACGCGACGCAGCCTTCAGGTGCGTCACTGTAACAGTTGTTGGGGTGATTTTGGTAAAAGTTTGGATCACCGGCGTGATCCTTGTTGGGAATCAGCCACCACCCTTTCCAGCCGCGCGGCACTTGCACTGTATTCCACATGAGGTTCACGCGCTGACGCGTCACCGGATCACGTTCTTCAAAATCCAAGCCATCACACGAAATATGCTGCCACGGCACCGTATTGTAGCGGCTGCAGGGAATATACAACCGGCCTTCAAAGCTGCCATCGGTCAGCAGATTCGTGCCCAGCGCCACGCTGATGGGCGTCGGCGGCGCAGGCGCGGCGGGCGGCGGTGTCGCCGTGGGATACGTCGCCTGTGCCGTAGCGGCCAGATTGCCGCTCAACGTTTCCAGCACCACATCGTCCCAGTACACTTCATTCTTGCGGCGCGCATCATCGGGCGCGGCATACAAAAACACGGTCACTTGCGAACCCTGCGCGCGTGCATAAACGCTGAACTGCTGCCACGAATCCAGCGCATCCGCTTCGCCCGACCACACCACGCGCGCATCGTAGGGATTCGTGCCGCCCAGCGGATCGATGCCGATCCGCAAGTGCATGCTGGTGCCGCCGTTGGACACATTCTGCGGCTGCTCGGTCTGCGATGACCAGCTTTGCCCGAAGGCCGTCAGGCGTAGATCGCTGCCAGGCGTCACGTTGATGCGCTGATACAACCCGGCCACGTAAGTGCCGAAGTATTGAAAGATGCGCTGCGCATTGCCGCCGCTGTGAATGCGATGATCGCACACAGCGCCGCACGGCGCGCTGGCGATAAAGTTGGGATGGTTGTAGGACCAATCGGGTGAACCGGCCGGCCGAGGAATCCACCACGCTGTCCAGCCTTGCCCCACGCTCGTCTGGCCGTCTTGCGCCACAAAAGTCCCTTCAAAACCGGGGTTCGTGATCGAGTTGCCGGCCAACTGCGGCGCGGCCTGTATATGCTGCGGCACCAGCGCCAACACCACGAGCGCCAACCCGCCCAGCACCATCCATCTTTTCCACTGCATAATCTGCTTTGACTCCACGATTTTTCTTCCGCCCAAGTATACTCGATCGGGCGTCACACCCCTAAAGATTTACGGCCCGATCGCGCCTGGCCCGCTGCCGGCGGCTCCACCCAGCAAGAGCGCTTGATTGATCACGGGCTGCGTCGTATCGATCACGTTGACGCGCTGGTTCGTGGCCCGATCGTAGATGCCTAGCTCGATGAGCAGCCGCGCCCGATCGGCTTGCGGCGGCACGTCGATGATCCGCTCATCGATGATCACATCGCCCGGCCGCCACACACGCAGTGGATAGAACCCGTCGCCGCTGTCGCCATCTTTGGACTCGATCACTTGATTCACATTGAGCAAGTGTACGAAGAAAGTCTGATCGGCTGTGATCGCGCGATCGGTCTGCCACAGCGTGCGCAGTCGCCAATGCGCATCGTCCACCGCCTCGATCGAATGGCCCAACAAACGCAGGCCGTTTGCGAAACGTGCTTCGGGCTGAGTATTAGCGCCATCGATCGGTTCGGTGCGCACGGCGAGGTAACCCACGTGCGGCTGCGGATCGAGATCGCCTTTGGCCGGCGGGCCGGCGCTGATTTTCAAGCGCACGGGCTTCGACAAAGTGGACAGCGCCTGCGTCCAATCATCATACGGCCACAAGAACAGCGTGGCGGGCTGCGTCGCGTCGAGTTGCGGGATAGAACCAGCGGGGAGGGTCACGTACCCGCCGCCGATCAGAAACGGCACGCTGGTCCAATCGCGCGCAAAACGATCGGCTACAAAAACCTGGCGGCCTGCACGGCGATCGGCACGCGCTTCACGCGCCAACTGCACCCCGGCGTTTTCAAACAGGTAGGCCGTTTGAGGATCGACGGCATAGCTGCTGTAATCGCGGATCGTCCAGGCTGCCCCGACGATCAACACCGCGCCCACGACACTGTAACTCAACACGCGCTTACCGCGCACCTTCAGCCACTGCGCCAGCGTCTCGAGTCCGATCGCGGGCACGATCAACGCCACGGGCAGCACGCCCACCGCGCGCAGAAAGTGCGGCGCGTCTTCGGCCAGAATCGTCGGCAGCAACATGATCGGGATCCAGATCAGCACGAAGAGGCTGGCCAGCTTCGACAACGGTGGCAGGCGCGGCGAGAAGTGCATATCCGATCCGGGGCGCAGAAAATCGGGCAGCGGCTTGTATGGCGGCGGAGTCGGTCCCAGCGCGGCGACGATCAAGCGGATCAAGCCCCAGGCAAAGAAGATAACCATGATCGGATCGAATACCGGGCGATAGGGCACGTTGTGACGCGCAATCCCGTCGCCACGCCAGAAGAACATGCCCACGGCGGCAGCCATGCTACGCACCAGTGAACCGATCGGGTCGCCGTGATTGATCGCCGGGTTGAAGATCGACACATCACCTGGACGGCCCATCACCACATCCCATTGCATCAACGCGGTCATGATCAACGGTGTTGCGACGATGAGTGTCGTGATCGCAAAGATGATTAGATTACGCCACTGCATTTTGCTGCGCCGCGTGAGCAGCACAATGATCAGCATGAGACCCAGCGCCAGCGGTGTGAAGCGACTGGCGAGGTAGGTGTAGAAGGACAGCCCGTACACAACGCCGGCAATAATCCAATGCAGTGTGCGGCCCGATCGATAGGCGTGCACGCCCAGCCCGATCGACAGCGCGATGAACAACGGCAGCGATCCGGCGCGGAAGCCGATCAGGCTGAGATGAATCGGCCACAACGTGATCGTCGTGATCGCTGCGGTGAGCAAGCCCACGCGCCGCCCGAACAATTCGCGGGCCATGAAGTACGTGGCGGGAATCAACAGCGTGCCGATGATGGCCGCCGGCAAACGCACGGCATACACGCTGCGCCCCAGCCAGCCCACGCTCAGCGACACCAGATAAATGAAGAACGGTTCGCGTCCGTGATTGGCCACAAAATACAGAGGATGATCACCGGCCAGCACGCGCAGCGCATCAAGTCCGTTGTACGCTTCGTCGTGATACAGGCCTGGCGGCCATGCGCCTAACTCGTAGAAACGCAAAATTCCGGCGAGCAACATCAGCGCCAGCACCGGCCACCATTCACTGATTATTCTGCGGAGAGTTCTCATAGTTGTTCTCTTGCCAAAGCGGAAAAAGTATAACACAATAGGCCTCAACCTCACCCTCCTGCACGTAGGAGAGGGAGGGAGGCAAGGACAGCAATGCACGTCGTCATGATCTCCAAGGCGCTGGTTATCGGCGCTTATCATAGCAAACTCAAACACATTGCCGCGCAGCCGAACGTGCAGCTCACGGCCATCGTGCCGCCCAGCTGGCGCGACGAGCGCGGCGAGTTGAAATTGGAACGTACCACGAGCGACGGTTACAACTTGATCGTCACGCCGCTGCGCTTCAACGGCAATTTTCATCTGCACTATTATCCGCAGATCGATCGCTTGTTGAAGCAGCTCCAGCCCGATCTGATCCACATCGACGAAGAGCCTTACAATTTGGCGACGTTTCTCGCCCTGCGATCGGCGCAGCGTCTGCACGCGCGCGCGATCTTCTTCAGCTGGCAAAATTTGAAGCGTGCGTATCCGCCGCCGTTCCGCTGGTTCGAAAATTACACACTGCACGGCGCAGCAGCCGGCATCGTGGGCAATGCGGATGCGGAACAAGTATGGCGCGCGAAAGGCTATCGCGGTCCCTTGACGGTGATTCCACAAGTGGGCGTTGAGCCGGAGGTGTTTAAGCCGGCTGATAGAAACCAGGATTCTACGACGGAATCTTCTGTTCATCCGAATGGAAGAATCCCGGTTTCTTCTGCCTTCGTCGTAGGCTATGCGGGACGCTTCGTGGAAGAGAAAGGGATCGATGTGCTGCTCAACGCCTTGTATGATCTTGGCGGTGAGTGGCGGCTCGATCTGTTGGGCAGCGGCCCGGATCAAACCCGCTTAGCTGAGCTGGCCCGACGGTTGCAGATCATCGATCGGGTGCGCTTCTTGCCGTGGAGGCCCTCCGCGCAGACGGTGGATTATTATCGATCGCTGGATGTGCTGGTGCTGCCCTCGCGCAGTCGATCGAACTGGAAGGAACAATTCGGGCGCGTGTTGGTGGATGCGATGGCGTGCGGGGTGCCCGTCATTGGATCGACGTGCGGCGAAATTCCCAACGTCATCGGCGATGCCGGCTTGATCTTTCCTGAAGGTGACGCCGCAGCCTTGCGCGATCATTTGCAGGCCTTGCAGAACGACGCAGCACTCCGCCGCAATTTCGCGCAGCGCGGACGTCAGCGCGTATTGGATCGCTTCACGCAAGAACAGATCGCGCGGCAGACGGTTGAGGTGTATCGCAGCGTGATGCGTGAACCGTAATTCGCACAGGCCAATTACCTATTTACGCCATACGCAGTCCGTGATACGTTCTTGGTATAATCGCCGCATGAGTCACTCGGTACCTCGCATTGCGATCAGCGCGCCGCTGCTGGCGCCGGCCGGCAGCTATCGCAGCGCAGGCATTCACACATACCTTCAACATACCTTGCAGCATTTGCCCGAGGCTGATCCGGATTTGCGTTTCACGCTGTTCGCCGCGCATCCACCGGCGGAGCTGCCGAAGTCGATCGAAGTGCAGCGTCCGCGCTGGAATACCGATCGACCGGCGCTGCGAATTTTGTGGGAGCAGTCGGCGCTGCCGATAATGGTCCGTCACGCGGATGTGTTACACGCCACGGCCTTCGTGGCCCCGATCGTTCAACTGCGCCCGACGGTGGTAACGATCTACGACCTGAGCTTTGCGTTGTTTCCGCAGTTCTTTCGCGGCTTCAATCAGACGTACCTGCGACTGGGCACACGTTGGTCAGCGCGGCACGCGCAACGCATCATCACGATCTCGGAGTGCGCGCGGCGTGATGTACACCGTTTGTACGGCGTGCCGCTCGATCGGATCACGGTGGCTTATCCGGGCGTGGCTGAAACGTTGAGGCGCAGCGATCCCGATCGGGTGCAGGAATTCCGCCGGGTGAAGAATCTGCCCGCTAAGTTTTTGTTGTATCTCGGCACATTGGAGCCGCGCAAAAATTTGGCGTTGCTGGTGCGGGCTTTCGCGCAATTGAAGCGCGAGTGTCCTGACGCAACGTTGGTGCTGGCGGGCGGCCTCGGCTGGTTAGCCGATGACATCTACGCGGCCATTGAAGAGTGCGGCGTGAAAGACAGTGTGCGGCTGCCGGGCTTCGTGGCCGCAGAAGAAAAGGCGTTATGGTACGCGGCGGCCACGGCATTTGTGTTTCCTTCGCTGTATGAAGGCTTTGGCATGCCACCGTTGGAAGCGCTGGCGTGCGGCACAGCGGTGATCGCGTCGCAGGCAGCGTCGTTACCGGAAGTGGTGGGCGAGGCCGGCGTGCTGCTCGCACCCGATGATGTCGGCGGCTGGACGGCGGCACTCAAGCGCGTGTGGATCGATGGCGCTTATCGGGCTGAGCTAGCCGATCGGGGTGTGAGACAGGCGCAGCAGTTTACGTGGTCAGCCACCTCCCGCCAGATCGCTCAAGCCTATCGTCACTTGCTCATTGATCACAAGGCCCCCGCAGCGTAGCGGAGCGGGGTTGTTAATTGTTCATTGTAAATTGCGCATTGCCCATGTCTCGTTTTCCACGTTGGCTCATCCCGACAGTCATTCTCAGCGATATCATGCTGATCAATGCCGCGTTCTTGCTGGCCTATGCAGCGCGTTATCGGCTGCAACTATTCCGCCCCGTCGAGCCGGAATTCGACAACCCCATCGACGTGTATTTCCCGTTCATGGTCGTGCTGACGATCTTGCTGATCGCGGCCTACCAGATCGACAACATCTACGTGCCCCGGCGGCTGGGCATGTGGCTCGATCAGATGTCGCGCATCGTGCGCAGCACCATGATCGCCATGCTGATCATGATCGGCATCACGTTTATCTATCAGCCGTTCTTCTACTCGCGCCTGATCTATCTGTACGCGACGATCTTGATCGTGCTGCTGCTGGGGTTGGGGCGCTGGCTGTGGGGCATCGTGCTGGGCCAGCTGCGCCAGCGCGGCAGCGGCGTGTCGCGGGTATTGATTGTGGGCGCGGGCGATGTGGGCCGCATGGTCATCCGCACGGTGATGGCGCAGCCCGAGTTCGGCTATCGCATCGTGGCGCTGGTGGACGATCACGTGGAGCACAGCGCGTTGTCGATCGGGCCGGTGCCGACGATCGAGGGGACGCAGGGCCTGCCGCAGATCATCGCGGAGAAGAACATCGACGAAGTGATCATCACGCTGCCGTGGACGGATCACCAGCGCATCCTGGACATCTTTCAATTGTGCGAAAGTCTGGGCGTGCGCGCCCGCACCGTGCCCGATCTGTTTCAACTGAGTTTGAATCGCGTCGACGTGGAAGATCTGGGCGGCGTGCCGGTGATCGGACTGAAGGCCGCGTCGATTCGCGGCGCGAATTTGATCGTGAAGCGGATCATGGACGTAGTGCTGGGCAGCCTCATGCTGCTGATCGTTTCGCCGCTCATGATCATCTCGGCGCTGGCGATCAAAGTGGATTCGCCGGGGCCGGTGATCTTCCGCCAGAAGCGTGTGGGTGCACACGGACAGGAGTTTGTGGCGTTCAAATTCCGCTCCATGCGTGAAGGCGCAGACGAAGAAAAGGAACAGCTGCTGGAATTCAATGAGATGAACGGCCCGCTATTCAAGATGCGCGCAGACCCGCGCACCACGCGGCTGGGCCGTTTCTTGCGCCGTTCCAGTCTGGACGAGCTGCCGCAGGTGTTCAATGTGCTGCGCGGCGAGATGAGCCTGGTCGGGCCGCGACCGCATACCTCGGCAGAAGTGGCGCAGTATCAGAACTGGCAGCGGCAGGTGTTGGAAGCGCCGCCCGGCCTGACAGGCTTGGCGCAAGTGTCGGGGCGCAGCCAATTGAGCTTTGACGAGCAATGCTTGCTGGATATTTACTACATCGAAAATTGGTCGCCCGCGCTGGATCTGAAGATCCTCTTGCGCACGGTGCCGAAGGTGCTGTCGGGCCAAGGGGCATATTGAGTCAATCGGAAAGCAACGATACTTTCATTCGGAGGCAAACTGATGGCTATCGAGACACACATGATCGAATTTCCCATAAACGCTCATAGCGCGCCGGGTTATCTGGCGCAGTCGGCGGATGGGCAAGTGCACCCGGGCGTGGTGGTGATTCAAGAATGGTGGGGACTGGTGCCGCACATCAAAGATGTGGCGGAACGTTTCGCGCGCGAGGGCTTTGTAGCGCTGGCGCCTGATCTGTATCACGGTCAGGCGGCCGATGAGCCGGATGAAGCGCGCAAGCTGGCGATGGCGCTGGATGCGCAGCGTGCCGTGCAAGAGATCGCAGCGGCGGCGCGCTACCTCAAGAAGATGCAGAATGTTGCGCCGCAGAAAGTCGGCGTAGTGGGTTGGTGCATGGGCGGCGGTCTATCGCTATCCGCCGCGGCGCATCACGCCGATCTCATCGGGGCGGCGGTGGCGTTTTACGGGCGTCCTTTGACGGCCGGCGACACAGTCAAGTTGCAAGTGCCGGTGCTGGGCTTGTATGCCGAGCACGATCACGGTATTCCGCTGGAAGCAGTGCAGGCCTTTGAAGCGGAGATGAAAAAGCAGCAGGTACCGCACGAGGTACACATCTATCCAGACACGTCGCACGCGTTTTTCAACGATACCCGCTCGCAAATCTATCAGGCTGCGGCGGCAGAGGAGGCATGGCAAAAAACGTTGGCGTGGTTTAGAAAGTATTTGGTTGATGGTTGATGGATGGCGATCAGCGACAACGAAGATCAACACAGCCGACTTTTTCGCGAAGGCTGAAAAGTCGGCTGTGTTTTTGTTGAAGACGCGGCTACACCTGGCCGGTTTCTAAGCGATACCCGTAATTGCGCACCGTACGAATCAACTGCGGATGAGCCGGATCAGTTTCCAGTTTGCGGCGCAGGAACCAGATATAACGTCGCACGTAGCCGCTATCGATACCGCGCAGCGCGCCCCACACCGTTTCGCGCAAGCGCGCTTCCGATATAGCCGTATTAGCGTTCTCCACCAAGCATTGCAGCAGCCGAAATTCGGTGGGCGTCAGATCGACCTGCCGATCACCGCGCATGACTTGCCGCCGATCAAGATCGATGACCAGCTCGCCAAACACGTAGTGCCGCTGCGTGCTGGACTGGCGGGCTTTCTCCGCCCGATTGAGCACCGCTTCGACCCGGGCATTTAACTCCATCAGGCTGAAGGGCTTGGTGACGTAGTCGTCAATGCCCAGATTGAAACCGCGCAGCTTGTCCACTTCGCTGTCTTTGGCAGTCACCATGATGAGCGGCACGTCGGAGAGCTCGCGCACACGGGCCGCCATTTCCCAACCGTCCATGCCCGGCATCATCACGTCTAGCAGGATCAAGTTGGGGCGTTCGTTGAAGAGGGCGCGCAGACCTTCAATGGCCGAAGCCGCGCTGAGCGGCGAATAGCCCGCTTCGCGCAGCGCCGTGGCGAGCAATCGCACAATGTCGGGATCGTCATCAACGATCAGGATCTTCTTCATGGTCGGCGGCTCCCGTCTTGCTAGCCAAATGCACAGTTTGCGCTACAAGTTGAAACAAGATTTTGACCGATCTTCCGCAAAAAAGGGCCGCGCGCAATGCGCGGCAGTCTGCTGCCTGGAACGTGTTCGAAGCATCACGTTCAATTATAGCCAGTACGGGGTTTACGAGCAAATATTCAAACAGTCCCGGCAGACGCCTCGCAGAGCCTGCCGGGATCTGACATCACTCACTTGCTGCGGCGGATAAGGGGCATGTAGGCTTTAAAAGCCGAGATCTCCGGGATAACCAGCGCCCAACGATTGAGTGTGCCGTTAGCAAGTCCAGAATTGCAGACTTCCAATTTCCAGGTTCCGCGGACAGGGGCGCCAACGAATTGCTGCAGCGGTGTTGCCGGTCGGTAGACGTTCTCGTAGAATGGAGAAGCAATATTTTGATCACCAGAGGGCACGCTCTGGGCGGCACTGTCATCAAACAGCGTGTCGAGGTTTTGACCGCTATTGGCCGCTGGCCCGAGCAAGCGCGCCTTGGCCGTGCCCGGCGCCAGTAAGCGGATGGTCAAATCCGCGCGATCGCCGTAAGTGAGATTGACGCCGGCCAGTAGGCGGCCAACCGCGAATTGATCATTGATGGTCAGCAGGCTGGTTATGCACTGATTCGCGCCGATGTCGATAGGACTGGGGTTGGAATATCCCGCCACCTCATATGCACCACGATCGCATACGTCGAACTGCGGTCGCGCGATGCCCCGCTGATCGACTGTCAGGGAACATGGATCAAGGGCAGTATCTTGCGCGGGGCTTCCAAATCCGATCGAGCGGGTGAGAGAGTTTCCGCCGTTGTCGCGCAGTGGTCCCAGCTGCGGATTGGTATTAGGCCGATCATGCGCTTGCGCGAAACCACAGGAGTTGCCGCCGTCCATATTAAAGTCTGCTGAGGTAATGGTTCCACTGCAGGCGGTGCTCGTAATGGCTTGCATCAGAAGCGAGTTGCTCACGCTGACACTTCCACTGATTCGATTGAGCGCAGGGGCGCTGTTATAACTGATGGTGCTGAACTGGATGGCGAGCGTGCCGCTGCTGTTGTAAATACCGCCGCCGGTTGTGGCGCTGTTGTCGCTGACAGTCACATTGGCTAACTGAGCTGCGCCCGCGTTTTTCAAACCGCCGCCCTGAGATGCAGAGGCGACGTTGTAGATCAATGCACTTTGATCTACGACAAGTCCTCCAAGATTGTTGATGCCGCCACCCCCATTCACACCAGACACAGTATTGCTGACCACACTGCTGGTCTTAATACTCAGCTGGCCTGCTGCCGTGTTGTACAATCCGCCGCCGGCTAGAATGGCCGTATTATTGCGCACGGATGTCTCACTCACGGTAGCCTGGTTGTTGTTGTATAGACCACCGCCCTGCGAGGCGGCGGCAAAGTTATCGCTCAACGAACTCTGCGTCACAGTGAGCACCCCGAGATTGCCGATGCCACCGCCCTGGCCATTGGATGCGGTGTTGGTCACCACCGTGCTGGATGCTAAGTTCAGCTTGCCTGCGGCATCGTTTTGCAGCCCTCCGCCGGCTTGCCCCGAAGTGTTGTGGTTCACATACAGTTGAACTGCGGTCGCCTCGCCGTTGTTGAAAAGACCACCGCCGTTGCTAAGCGCCCTATTATCATTGAAGGTCACAGCAGTAAAAACAATTCGACCAGAACCGTTGTTGAACACGCCGCCGCCGTTGCCCAGGGCCAGATTGCCCGAGATGACCGAGCCGCTGCTAATGAATAGGCCGTCATTGTAAATTCCACCGCCGTCGGTCCCAATCGATTGGTTGCCGCTCACAACACTGTTGATGAGCGTAAGGCGACTGAGATCGCTCCGGTTGTAAATGGCGCCGCCATATTGGCCGAGCGCGGTGTTGCCATTGAACACACTATTCGTGACCGTGAGGGTATTGACGCTACTGATGCCCCCACCACGCGGGGCGTTGTTGTCGACAACGGTCACCCCCGTCATGTTGATGGAGCCAGTGTTCCAGATTCCACCTCCTTCGTTAGTGTTGGCAATATTGTGGCGAAGCGTGACGTTATTTAAGATGAGAACACCCTGATTGAAAATGCCGCCACCGCCTAAAGTAGCAGTATTGCTGACGATATTGCTGTTGCTCACCGTCAGATATATGTTATTTTCAACGGAAATGCCGCCGCCAAGTCCGGCTTGACCGTTCTGAATGGTGACATCGGACACCAGGATCGTCATCGAGCTAGCGTTGCCGCGCGCAATCGTCAAGACCGGCTGAAGGGCGCCATCCAGAAAGGTAGTGGCTGCCGATTGGCCTTTTAAAGTGAGACTGAAATCGGTAATAATCAAACTCTCACCATATGTTCCAGCAGTGATGTTGATGGTGTCGCCGGAAGCGGCTCGATCGATCGCGGTCTGGATATGTTCGCAGGGTGACTGCGCCGCGGTGCAGGAGTTTGAATCGTTGCCCGATTTGGACACATACCAATTAATGGCCGCAGGTGCAGAATAGCCGACGTGAGGCAACCCCGCCCAAGGGATCAGCAAGAGGCCGACGAGAACCAAGCGGAGCACGGTAGTGGCGACGCGACGAACTGCAGGTGATGTGATCATACTCTCCCTCGCAAACAGAATGGTGAGACTAGCCTCGCCCTCTACACGGCGAGCAGCATCCGGCGCAATTAATTGCGCCGGATGAGTGGCAGGAAGACCGGCGTTCCGCGCCTGACAGTTCCGGCCAGGATGACATTATTGTTTTCGTCGGACTCCACATTCAAGCCTTGACTACCGCCTAAGGCATCGACAAGCAAATAGATATTGTGCGGGCCGATGATGGCACTCAGATCAACCTCTGCGGTAAAGATCACCGTCTGGCCTGGCGGGACAGCCGGCAGCGGGTTATTAGCAGACCCGGCGCATGAAGAAGACGGAGCCAGGTTGCACCATCCGTATTGCAGGTCCAGCGGCCCTGTTGGCGGTATGGAAGGCGCAATGCGATCGTATAGATTGATGTAAGCAGGCGCCCAGGCCGTCATAGGACCGTTGTTCCGGATGTTGGCTGAAACATAGATGTGATTAAGTTGGTTGAGTACCGTAGCTGTAATGATCCCCAGATCCGGCCTGGTGTCAGGCCGCCGCGGATCCAACAACCAAGTCGATGCGCCGAAGCGATAGCGTCCATCGGTCTCGAGCTCAGGCACCACATCCCAGGAAAGGGTGGAGGCAGTTGTTTGAGTAGGCGCAAATCCGCTTGTTCCAATAAGCTGATATGGCCCCGTAAAGATGAGAGTGGCCAGGTAGCGATATTCTTGATTGTTGCTGGCGGTTTGCGTGATCAAGATTTGATTGCCGAAACGTAACGCGCGCTGGTTGGTCAGGTATTCATAGTAAAGTTCAGGCTGGGGGCCGGTAATGACCAGCGTCGGGCCGGGATCGATGTGATACATATTGACGGGTAATGCCACACTGATCTCATACGCGTCGCTAGGCAAGGGGATTTCAAAGATGCCGGAGATGATTTGATCGAGGGTTTCAAACTGCCAGCGAGAAGTCAACCCTGGGGTCAACGGCACGGTAGAAGAACCCACGGTAATCGTGACGATACGCGTATAGGCGTAATTCGGCCGGGCCAGCGGCACTGCGCCGCGGTCAGGCGGCGGGGATGATTGGACGGCACTCGTAAGCAATAACAACGCCACACAGGCAGCCAGCAGCGCAGCAGCCGAGTGAATCAGATGTTTCATGTTTCACCTGAAGTCCGTGACAGGATGGGCGTAATGCCTGAGCACAACAACACTGGCGGGCGAACGCGCCTGTAATCTGCTCAAGCTCGCTGCCCGCCAGTGTACTACTGATCTGTGGTTTAGATCAACAGTCGTTCCCGCACGTAGTAGGAGTCGGTGTCGGTGTCAAAGTTTGGGTCGGCGTCCGCGTCGGCGTCGGCGAGACCGTCCGCGTCGGCGTCCGCGTCGGCGACGGCGTATTGGTCGGCGACGGCGTGTACGTGTTCGTCGGCGTAGCCGTCCGCGTCGGCGTATTCGTCCGCGTCGGCGTATTGGACGGTGTGTAAGTAATCGTCGGTGTATTGGTGCGCGATGGTGTGTACGTGATCGTCGGCGTATTGGTGCGCGACGGCGTCAGTGTGATGGTCGGTGTATTCGTCCGCGTCGGTGTCCGCGTCGGCGTGGGCGTGATCGTCGGTGTGCTAGTCGACGTCGGCGTGTTAGTAGGCGGCGGCAAGAAGCGGATCGTTTCCACAATGCGGGTATATTGCCGGTGCGGATCGTTATCGCGCGCGCGCATCGTGATCGTGTAAGGCACATTACTGGCGATGGCCACGCCGTTCGGCCAGGCATAGGAGCTGATGGTATTGCAGACACTGCCGGTGGCCCCATTCAGGCACCAAGGTGCTCCATTGCTGTCGGTCAGAGTATAGATGGGCGCGCCGCCAGTATTATCATATACTTCAAAGTAGACTCGCGAGACCGTTCCGCCTGGATCAGGATCAGTGGCGGTAGCCCCCACGGTGAAGGTTGCCGCCGTCACTAGAGAAGGCATACTGGGCGTAATGACCGGGCCATAGCGTCCTTGCAAATTGACATCGCAGGTCAGGTTGCCCACCGTGTAGTCAAGATGAATGGTCCAGTCACGGCCATGGCGGTAGATTTGGTCAGCCGTGCCAAGCAAACTGGCTGTGAAATCAAGCATGAAGTAGCCATTGGAGTTAGTGTTAATGAAGGAATTATTCAAGCCGTCACTAAAATTACTCCCTAAAGACAAGGTGAGGTCGGGTATACGATCATCGATGGTCGTTGCACCCCATTGGTACTTATCAAACGCGAGATTGGGGTTGGCGACAAGCTCGTCATGCCAGACGCTGATCGGCGAAGCCGAACCGGGCCAGTTCACCGTCGCCGTAGTCAAGCCGATGGTGTAGTTGGCGCTGCTATTGATCAGGTAGGCCTGCACTTTGTCGTTGGCGGTGCTCGTCATGAACAGGTTCTCGTTGTCGTCGATGTCCAGCATGGCGCAGCTGGGCGTGGGCGTGTTGGTCGGCGTCGCGGTGCTGGTCGCCGTGCGAGTCGGCGTGCGAGTCGGCGTGTTGGTCGGCGTGTCGGTCGGCGTCGGCGTGTCGGTCGGCGTGCTCGTCGGCGTGTTCGTCGGCGTATCCGTGAATGTAGCGGTTGGCCCCATGATAGTAGGCGGCAAGCCCTGGATGCGGACCGTGCGGTACCTTTCCACGATCATCTCGCGCCGTGCCAATAGCGGAATCCACTCGGTAATGGCCCGCAACGGAGTGATGAGCGGGTGATCAAACAAGACAGTAATGGTTACGCGATCGCCCGGGCCACCGGCATCTTCTTGTTTAGTCTCGGTACCATACAAAACGCAGCGCGGATGCGGTGTGGTGGAAGCGCCGCCATATGGATTTTCCCAGTAATTGTATTTGGGCTGGCCGTTGTCATCTCGTCGGCTGCTGCAGAGCACCGTATCGATAAAACTGCGCGCATCACGCGCAGCCGTATAATCCACCAGGATGCCGCTGGCCGCGCCGCGCGCAATATCCTTAATCGACAGCAGGCGTGCCGCATCTTCAGCTCTTTCACGCGTGGCCTTATCGCCGCTACTGCAGTCAGCCGAGCAATAGGCTTGACTGAAGTCGCCCGTGACAGCATAACGTGCAGCTTCGCGCGCCGAATTCTCCACGATGAGCCAGGCTGAAAACAACCGGGCTACCTCGATGAGAACCATTAGCAGGATTAACAGCACAGGCAAGATCAGGGCAAACTCAACCAGCGCCTGTCCACGGCTGCGTCGCCGCGATGAAGAATGGAAGTGCAATTTTGTCATCATAAACCACCGCCCATCGAAAAACTTAAAAAGTCATTAGCGTGTCTGCGGGCCGCTTAGCCAGTGATGCGCGTAAAGATGCGCCCGGCAATTTCCAAAAAGATGCGCTCCAGCCCGTCCGCATCAGGAGCAAAATAGTAATTGCCGCATTGCAGGCCAAGTCCGATGTCATCAGTTCTGCCATCTGAATCTATTTTAGTCGTGTTGTTGCGATTATTATTGGTATCCAGACACGGGCCAGTATCCAGTCTGCCATCATCCCCAATATCAGCGACGTAGCGGAGCAATTGTTCACCGGCGTCAGCATCTCCCTGAGCGGGATTGGAACTAGTGCAACTAGCGGGCGCCCCTGCCGTCGGTGGAGTGTAATTTCCAGTTAGGCACACCGAGTTCTTTCCCAACGCAATCGTGTAAACGAGCACTCCCGCCGAACCGGCGCTGGGATAGAGGTCAGGACTCAAGCCCAAAACATCGGCAAAATCTCGGGCATAGTCATCCGCATCATACAACTGCGACGGGTCCGAGGCCGCATGCCGCGTGTTAACATTGGCATCGCGACATTTTAAAGAAGTGGTGCGTTCTGAGAGCGGGCAAATACCATACTGAGCGTCTGACCAAGGAACCGATGCATAGTAAGATGTACGGTTCGCCGGACCATCGACCAGCAAGATAGTCACCCACAACGAGTCAGCGCGATACGGAGTGGCCAAGCCAAATTCATCATGCGCCCGAATGAGCCCTGCGCCGACATTACTGGAACCGCACTTCCACTTGTCTGCATCTAACATGTACGAGTTGCACAGAACATGTCCGTTGGGATTGGGTTGTGACGCGTTATTAGGCGGAGTGAATACATCCATGATATTTATGGCCGTAATCGCATCAGGCAATTGGTAGCCCATGGGGAACAACCGGTCGGCGTATTCGTTGACGCTAATAAGCGCGACTCGATCGTAATTTTGATACAGGCGTTGGATAAAGGCGTAAGCTGCCTCTTTGGTCTTGCGGAAAGGTTGGCAAGTGCCGCGCGTCAGCTCCGGATAGTTTGGATCAGCAACAGTCGCACCGTTGCAACCGCCAGCGGGGATAACCGTGCCATCCTCCAAAGTGCCGCCATTCAAGCAGGCATAAATGTCATTGATTTTGTTTTGACTGCAATGGCTGCGCCAGGGTTCTGGCAGCAGATCGAAGCTGTACGCCTGGGATTCGGAGTTGTCCAGAACCAACACCGAATCCACCGAAGCAGCTTCTGAAATGTTCTCACCGGGCACTTCCACCGCAGGGATGCCGACCAGTTGAAGAAACAACATGGGCACTTGAGCGGATGCTTTGACACGCACTAACTTGCGTTGGGGTTGTCCAGGCGGCGGACACAGATTGGCGTTGTTGGTTGTGCCGCTGAGATTGCAAGTTTCAACGGTCACCGACGGCGTAGGAATGCCATGCGAGACAACCAGTTCGTGAGCCGCTTTCACAATCAGGGCACCAGTTGCCCCCCGCTTAAATTGGGCGGTGGCCGCCAGGCCGGCAGCATCCACCGCGCGGCGCAGCTCACCCCGCACTACGAAGACGCGGGCAACATCCACGACGAGGCCGGTAAAAGCTAATAACATGATAAAGCCCATCGCGATCAAGACAATCGCTTGTCCGCGCTGGGGATTGGGTGATGTCTCGTTTGAGTGAGTCACTTTTTCTTTCATAACCCTATCGCTACCTATTCGCACGTACGATCGCGCCACTCATCACGGTGTATAGGAAGGAGGCGGCGCCGCTGATGGCAGCGGCATCATGGTATAAGCATGCATCACAACTTGTTGCGGCAAAAAAGCCAGCCCGGGCGGAATCAGGCCCAAGAACTGCTTGTGCAACCGATAGATCTCTACAATCACCAGTCCTGTAGGCGGGCTGCCGGGACTATTTGCTATCATCGCCTCGATGTTAGCTGTGGAAAAATAGGAAGCAGCCCCTTTGCACCCCCCGCCAACAATATGCGCGCAATAAGACCAACCTTGCTCATCAGAAGTTATCAAGGAGTCACAATAGTTGGGCAAATAGGACGGCGCATGGGGCGGACATGTCTGTGGAAAGCGTGCCAGAACATGGCCCGTTGAATCAATAGACATCGCCGACACGACAATGTCATCAGTCAGCTCGTTGAATTTGATCCCATAGATGTTCTGCTTGGCCAGGCACGCTGCTTGATGATAGAAGTTATCATCACAATTCGCGCTGGGTTCAGCAGCCAGAATAAGGTCACCGTCGGCAGCGTAGCGCGCCGCTTCGCGGGTAGCATCCAGAACGGTGAGATAGTCATTGAAATATTTGCCAACCTCAAGTGTCCCTGACAGGATCAACAGCAAGATGGGAAACGCCAGAGCCATTTCCACCATGCTTTGGCCGCGCTCGCTACGCGGCCTCAACCAGGTCGAGAACCGTTGGAGGTTGTGAGTGATTCGGTTTTTCACGGCAAATCGCCTCTTGCCTCGGAATATCGAACCGATGTTCGTTTCGATTGAAACATTCTTTCCACATAGCACTATACCACCAACGCGACAGAATATCTTTAGGATTTAGGTCACTATTTAGGAGGATTTCTACGGGGCTGGATGGCTTTTTGACGTAATTTGGACAAATCACAGCTCGCCCAAGGTGCCTTGCCTGACAGGGAATCAATCCTTAGCGGATAGTGATCACCAGATCCTCGCCAAAACGTGTGCCGTCAGGCATGATGGCGCCTTCCAGAATGGCATCGGTTAAAGTCACATCGCTGTGAAAAATACCACGCAAGTTAGCGCCCGTGAAGTTCGCTCCCTCGATTGCGGCATGGCTGAGGTCGGCGTTGCTGAGGTTGGCGTAGGACAGATCGACTCCGCGCAGATCGCTGTGGCGCAGATCGCTGCCGCTCAGATCGGCGCCGCTGAGGTTGGCTGAGGTGAAATCGCAGCCGGCGAGCTTGGCAAAGGTCAGGGTGGCGCCGTTGCAACTCGCACCGCGCCAATGAGATTCGTTGGCGATCGCTTCGCTGAGTTTGGCAAAGGTTAGCTGGGCATTGGCCAAATTCGCACCGGTCAATGTGCACACTGTCAACGCGGCTTCCTTCAGATTCGCTCCCGTCAAGTCGGCACTGGTCAGATCGGCACGCGTTAATTTGGCGCGGCTGAGGTTGGCGCCAATCAATACCGCCCCGGCCAGATTGGCTTCGGTCAGATCGGCCAGGCTGAGATCAGCATGCCCCAGCTTGGTATTGCGCAAATTCGCGTTGCGCAGATCGATTTCGGCCAGATCCAATTCGGTGAGATCGAGTCCGCTAAGACGCGGTCGATCACCCGCACTGATCAGAGCCATGAGAAGTTCCTTACGAGTCAGTTCAGACATGAGGTTTTCCTGCTTGAAGAAAGAGTGGCTTCCATTATAGATACATGATCATCCCGGCGGCAAGGGGCGTAACCGAACGGTAATGAAACCTTAACCATCTGGCCAATTTTCTTCAGCCGTTTTGTTTGGAGTATAATCGATAATGCCTCAGGCGCCCGCCTGATCTCCATCACACACATCGTCGATCAACCGTCAGCCAAGCGTTGCGTTAGCGTAGGCTGGCGTGGAACACAACCGCTTCACAAAGCGTTATGATAGGAGAATCTACCATGCGGCATTCGTTTGTCTCTACTCATCGTTCGTGGTTGATGCTGTTGGCGTTGGTCGTCGTTGCCCTGACGACGCTGGCCTGCGGTTTCGAAGGTGGCGCGTTTGGCTCAACGCCGACGCCGTCTCTGACAAATCGCGTGATGGTTCCCGCCGTGGGCAATGCGCAATCGTCAGGGGCAGCACCCGATCTGGCGCACGGCCCCGTGGAAGCGATTTTGATCACGTCGCCGCAGCCGAAGCAAGGCGCGCGTGGCACATTGCGGATCGAAGGAGTGAGCGATCCGGCGCTGGCGCAGCAACTCAACGTGGTACTGCGCGATGCGAAAGGCACGGTCATCGGCACCGCCCGACCGACCACTCAAGCCCCAGCGGATCAGCGCAGCGCCTTCAGCGCCGAGATCGCCGTACCGGCCGATGTCGCGCGCCAGATCGGCCGGGTACAGGTCTATAACGGTGCCACCCATCTCGCTTCAGTAGAAGTGGAATTGAACGGCGACACACAAGTCACGACCGTCCCGATCGATCCGCAGACGCCCGAAGCGATCGCCATGATCTTTCCCAGTCCCAACGCGGAAGTGAAGGGCGTCGTCAAAGTAGCCGCCGCCATGATGCTGGGTCCCAAGATCGTCATCGAAGTTGTGGATGCTAACAATCAAAGCGTAGGTCGCGTGGAGCAAACCGTCGATCTGAGCACCGGCACACCAGCGCAAATTATGGCCGAAGTGCCGATCAAAGTTTCGACCGCCGGGCCTGGGCGCGTCTTGGTATACGTGGTGAACGCCCGCGACGGCGCGACAGAGCATCTCAGTTCAGTTGCAGTGAATCTTTTGCCGTGAAGAGTAAAAAGTGAAGAGTGAATCGTTCACTTTTCACTCTTCACACATCAAGGAGTTGTCATGGCTACCGCCAATCCGTCTCGTCCCTCCAATCGATTGCCAGTGATCCTCGTGGCGATCGTCGCCGTGATCGGTCTGATCGCAGGCGGCGTGTTCCTCGCAACGCGCAAATCGCCGGAAAAGGTCGTGCAAGAACTGGTGGCGCAGCTGCCGCCCTTCGTGATCGATCGCGCCCCGGCGCGCGGCGAAGAGCAGGCCACCGAAGCGCCGATCACGATCGCCTTCGACAAGCCGATGAATCGCGCTTCCGTCGAATCGGCGTTTCAGATCACGCCCAAAGTGAGCGGCGCATTCAAATGGAATGCCGACGACACGCAGGTGCAGTTTGTGCCGA
>Ga0208980_10000540_pt1 | contig 21594 bp, 21 predicted proteins | sample WetSurMetagenome_3_FD_187993 | JGI IMG/M metagenome (GOLD analysis project Ga0208980, IMG submission 187993) | Wetland microbial communities from Twitchell Island in the Sacramento Delta, sample from surface sediment Aug2011 Site A1 Bulk (version 2) | ecosystem: Environmental > Aquatic > Marine... | reverse complement strand
TGTCGACCGCCGGGGTGGCCGCCTCGTCGTCCACATCGTCGGTGACGACGGCCTCGGCCTTATTGAAGGGTGTGGCAATGATTTCGGGCTCGTTCGGGTCGATGAAGCCGCAGATGACGTCGGTGATGCGGATCTCCTCACGACCGACTTTGTCAAAGATGGCGAGCAGGCGCTCGATGGCCAGCGGATAGACCGACAGCGCGGCGAGCACCTGGTTGAGTCCGTCTTCGATGCGTTTCGCGATCTGCAGCTCGCCTTCCCGGGTGAGAAGCTCCACGGTGCCCATCTCGCGCATGTACATGCGCACCGGGTCGGTGGTGCGGCCGAACTCGCTGTCAACGCTCGCCAGGGCCGCGGCGGCGGCCTCCTCGGCGTCCTCGTCGTCGCTGACGACGGCGTCGCTGAGGGTTTGGTCGATCAGATCCGGGGCGGTCTCGTGCACCATGATCCCCATGTCGTTGATCATGCGCACGATGTCTTCGATCTGCTCCGGTTCGACGATACCGGGCGGAAGGTGGTCGTTCACCTCCGAATAGGTCAGGAAGCCTTGGTCCTTACCCTTGGCGATGAGCTGTTTGAGCTGAGACTGGTTCTGTTCTTGATCCATCATGAGCTGGGCTCGCGAGCAAGTTAAGGCTACTGAACAAACCAGATAGTATAGCAGCAACAGTGTGAGTTACTCGACATCTTGACCATCGGGTGGCTTCCGGTGGCCCCTTTGCAGCAGTTGTAGGAGCTGGCGCTTCTCCTCTGACGTCAGCTCGCTCGGTTTGTTCCGCCCCGCCAAACGCTGACCTTCCTGATTGCGGAACTGCTCGTTGAGTCGCGCGAGAGCCCCCAGGAACTCCGCCGCCATACCGCTCTCCGCTGTGACCGGTTGCAGCGTAAGCAGCCGGCGCAGGAAAACGGCCACCTCGCCCTCGCCCCAGCGCTCGATCAGTGCAGCCGTGGTGATAGTGGGGTGGACGCGCAGAGTTTCAAGCAGTGTGGCGAGTAGCGCGATACCGCGCTGTTCCAGTCCCCGCCAGTCGGAGGGCACCTGGTCGGCCAGTGGTGCGAGGGCGGGCTGCTGGATCAGGAGGGAAATGGCGAGTCGGGCCGCGCTCACGTTCTCGGGGGTGCGTTTTCCGCGGCGGCTCGACGGCGAGGGGGTGGGTGAAGTCCCGGCTGAAGGTCCGAGGCCGAGCTGTTTGCGCTCCAGTCCCACCAACTCGGTCAGGCGTTTGACCAAGAGGTCGCGGTAGATGCCAGGGGGAACCTGCTGTAGCAGCGGCTGCGCCGCCTCCGCCAGGCGGGCGCGGCCATCGAGGCTTTCGGTGTCCAGCTCCGCCTGTAGCCGCGCGAAGAAAAACTCCGACAGCGGGGTGGCCGCTGCCAGCCGCGATGTAAAGGCCTCCTTGCCCTCTTTCCTAACCAGAGTGTCGGGGTCCTCTCCCTCGGGCAGGAAAAGGAAGCGGAACTCCCGACCCGCCCGGGCGAAGGGCAAGGCGGTCAGCATTGCTTTCCCAGCCGCTGCCTTGCCGGCCGCATCGCCATCGAAGCAGAACAGAATCTCGGGTGCGGTGCGCGAGAGCCGCTCGAGGTGCTGGGGGGTGGTGGCCGTGCCGAGGGTGGCCATCGCGAAGCGGATACCAAACTGGGCGAGGGCAATCACGTCGAGATAGCCCTCGACGATAACCACCCGCTCGAGCTGGCGCAGGGCGGTTCGCGCCTCGTACAGCCCGTAGAGCTCTGCGCCTTTATGGAACAGCGGCGTTTCGGGGGAGTTGAGGTATTTCGGTTCCCCCGGCCCGATTGTCCGTCCGCCGAAGCCGATGATGCGTCCGCGGGGGTCGCGGATGGGAAACATAATCCGGTCGCGGAAGCGGTCGTAGGTGCTTCCCGGTCGCTCGGCCAGGAGGCCGCACTGGAGGAGTCTTTCGATGGTGTGGCGGTCGGCGCCCAGCACCGCGCGCAGGTTGTCCCACCCCGGCGGTGCATAGCCCAGCCCGAACTCTGCCGCGATCTCCCCGGAGAGGCCTCGGCCCCTGAGGTAGTCCACGGCGCGCGGGGCCTGGGGGTGGGTGCGTAACTGTTGGCGGAAGAATCGGGCGGCCTCCTCCAGGGTGGCATAGAGGGGCGCGAGATCGGGGCCGCGGTCCTCGCCCTCGGTCCGCGGCACCTCCAGGCCGACCATCCGGGCCAGCTCTGTCACCGCCTCGACAAAGCCGAGCCGGTCATACTCCATCAGGAAGCCCACCGCGGTCCCGTGGGCGCCGCAGCCGAAGCAGTGATAGAACTGCTTTTCGCGGCTGACGGTGAAGGAGGGCGTCTTCTCGTTGTGGAACGGGCAGCAGGCCTGAAATTCCTTGCCTGCACGGCGAAGTGATACGCGGCCGTTTATGACATCGATGATGTCGACGCGGCTCAGAACCTGGTCAATGAATTCGGGCGGAATCCTGCCGGCCATGCGGCGAGGGAACAGAAGAAAACCGAGGGGGGGTGCGGATCGTCAACCCGAGAGCTTGGCCTTGACCAGGGCACTCACCACGCCCATTTCGGCCCGACCCTGGACCTGCGGGCGCAAATGGGCCATCAACTTGCCCATGTCGCGCATGCTGCTCGCGCCGCTGGCAGCAATGGCCTCCTGGATCAATCGCTGCAGCTCTTCTTCGCTGAGGGGCTGGGGCAGGTAGGATTGGCAAAGGCTGAGCTCGGCCTCCTCCTTCTGCGCCAGGTCCTCGCGCGCCGCGCGCCGGAACTGCTCGATCGAGTCCCGGCGCTGCTTGATCATCTTTTCCAGCACGCCCAAGACCTGGTCGTCGCTGAGCTCGATCCGCTCGTCGATCTCCTTCTGCTTGACGGCCGCGACGATCAGCCGCAGCGTGCCGAGACGCGGCTTGTCGCCCGCCTTGAGGGCGGCCTTCATGTCGTCCTGGATGCGCTGCTTCAACATGGCGGGGCGGGGGCATAACCCCGGGGATCAGTACTGGCGTTCCCAGCGGCGGGATTCGCGGTGAAGCTTCTTCAGGTGACGTTTGACGGCGGCGGCGGCCTGACGCTTGCGTTCTGCAGTGGGTTTCTCGTAGAACTCGCGGCGGCGGACCTCGGCGAGGATGCCGGCCTTTTCGCAGGAGCGCTTGAAACGGCGCATGGCGATCTCGAAGGGTTCATTTTCTCTAACGCGCACGCTGGGCATTGGAACGGGTCACCTCATGAAAGCTATGGGATAATGAGAAACATAAAGGCAGAAAAGTTTAGCCGAATAGTGCCTCCACATGCAAAGATGATGCGCGCCTTTCCGGGGGTCCTGCCAGGGTCCCGCGGAATCCTCATGACGGCGGGCGCGGCGCTCCCCTCTCTCGATGATTCCGATATTCAGAAAGGTATTGTCCGATGCGCGTGCTCGGTATTGAGACCTCCTGCGACGAGACCGGCGCGGCCATCTACGATGGCGAGGCGGGCCTTCTGGCCCATGCGGTGTACTCTCAGGTGGCGCTGCACGCCGAATATGGCGGGGTGGTTCCGGAGTTGGCCTCGCGGGACCATGTCCGCAAGACGCTTCCCCTGATCCGGGAGGTCATGGGTGAGGCGGGATTGGCCGCCGGGGCGATCGATGGCGTGGCTTACACCGCGGGCCCTGGTCTCATCGGCGCCCTCTTGGTGGGGGCCGCCATCGGGCGCAGCCTTGCCTGGGCCTGGAGGGTGCCCGCGGTGGCGGTTCATCACATGGAGGGCCACCTGCTGGCCCCCATGCTGGAGGCCCCAGCCCCCGAGTTCCCCTTCGTGGCCCTGCTGGTATCGGGGGGGCACACCCAGTTGGTGGAGGTGACGGGGGTCGGGCGCTATCGACTGCTGGGGGAGTCCCTCGACGACGCCGCTGGGGAAGCCTTCGACAAGACCGCAAAGATCCTTGGTCTGCCCTATCCCGGGGGTCCCGCGCTTGCCCGATTGGCCGAACGAGGTGACCCGAAGCGGTTCGAGTTTCCGCGCCCCATGACCGACCGTCCGGGGCTCGACTTCAGCTTCAGCGGGCTCAAGACCTTCACCCTGAACACGCTGCACGCGGAGCTTCCGGGGACGGGGAATTCCGATCAGCTCAAGGCCGACGTGGCCCGCGCCTTCGAGGAGGCGGTGGTGGACACCCTCGTCGTCAAGTGTCGCCGCGCGGTGCGCGAGACGGGCTGCCGCCGGCTGGTGTTGTCCGGGGGGGTGGCGGCCAATCGGCGCTTGCGCGAGCGCGTGGACCTGATGATGGCCGCCGAGGGCGGGCGAAGCTACTACCCCAGGCTGGTTTTTTGCACCGACAACGGCGCCATGATTGCCTACGCCGGTTGGCAGCGCCTGCGCGCCGGCGAGCAGGTGGCGCTCGGGTTTTCCCCCAGGGCCCGCTGGCCCTTGGACAGCCTTCCGCCGGTTGGCGCCTAATCCCCTTCGGTATTCCCGATGCGGTCTTCGGCGCCGGTTAGCAGGTTGTGAATATTGCTCCGGTGACGCCAGAACAGGATCAGGGTGATTAGCACCTGCATGCCGATCAGCGCCGGTTCCGGCCAGAAATACCAGACGATTGCGGGCGCAAGCGCCATCGATACCAGCGCCGAGAGCGACGAGATCTTGACCACGTAGGCCATGAATAGCCACACCGCTGCCACCGTGAGGCCCACTGGCCAGTAAAGCCCCCACTGCACGCCGAGGGCCGTCGCCACGCCCTTGCCCCCCTGGAAACCGAAGAACACCGGATAGAGATGGCCGAGAAAGGCCGCCAGGCCGGTGGCCGCCAGGGCGAGGGCGTCCACCCCCAGCAGATGCCCGATCAACATCGGCAGCACCCCCTTGAGGCTGTCGCCCGCGAGGGTGAGGGTTGCCGCCTTCTTGCCGCCAATGCGGAGTACATTGGTGGCCCCGGGGTTCTTCGAGCCCTGGGTCCTCGGGTCCGGCAGACCCATGAGCCCGCAGACCAGGATGGCGCTGGAAACGGAGCCGAGCAAATAGGCGCCGAGGATGAGGAGGGCAGTGGTGATCATTCCCACATTGGACCGGCAAAGGAGTGGGCGGTCAAGTTGATCGCTGTGGTGTCGGGCAACGCTGCGCCTGTCCTCAAAGGTGGCGCGGGACGATCCCTCAATACGGTGCTGCGCGCCTACTCCGGACGAACGGAGAGTCCCCGGTTCGGTTAAGCGTCGTTGGCCCCGAGCAGGCCGGAAATCGGCCGCGTCGGGAGCCGTGAAGCCCCAAGCTGGGGATCAAGGCTCGCCGCCTATTCCCAGGCCAGAAGCTCTTCATCGCCCTGGGCCTTGCCGCGCAGGGCGCAGGGCTGCCCAGTTGATGGGTCTCGATTGCCGTCGGGCGTACAACTCCGCTTGCGAGTCCCGGTGATGGCGATCTCCTCGCGTTGACACGGAGCTCAATGAGTTGCGTTCGCCGGAATTCGGTGTTCTGTATGTATGACTCGGAGTATTGAGGCCCTTCGCCACAACTGATCGATCCCGGACCAACCGGGCGTGTCCGCTTTCGCAGCCCGGGTTGTAAACGACGTCCGCTGGTTTACCATGGGCCCTCTACTGATTGAGGATTACCGAAGTGGACATCGTTTTCTTGCGCGGGTTACGCATCGAGACCGTGATTGGGATCTACGACTGGGAGAAGGCGATCCACCAGCCGGTGATCCTAGATATTGAGATGAGCACGGATGTGGCCCGCGCCGCGGCCACCGACCGCATCGAGGACGCACTCAACTATAAGGCGGTATCTAAGCGGCTCAAGGAGTTCGTCGCGGAGAGTCGCTTTGAGCTGGTGGAGACCCTGGCGGAGCGCTGCGCCGAGGTCATCCGCTCAGAGTTTGGTGTCCGCTGGGTGCGGCTGAGTCTCAACAAGGTCGGGGCGGTGAGCGGTGCTCAGGATGTGGGGGTGATCATCGAGCGTGGGGAGCGCGGATGAGGTGACCAGGGTCTGGGTCAGCCTGGGGAGTAACGTCGAGCGTGAGGGTTCCATCCGCGGAGCCGTGCAGGCGCTGCGCCGTCTCTATGGCGAGCTGGTGGTCTCCCCGGTCTATGAGAGCGACGCCGTGGGCTTTACCGGCGAGCCCTTCTACAACCTGGTGGTCGGATTCGAGACCGAGAAGCCGGTGGAGGCCTTGTGCGGGGACCTAACCGATCTCGAGACCGCGCTCGGGCGGGTCCGGGGACCCGATCGGTTTTCCCCCCGCACGCTGGATGCGGATCTGCTGCTCTATGGCGAAGAGGTGGTGGATGCGGGGCGCGTGCGCCTGCCTCGCGAGGAGATCTTGGCGTACGCGTTCGTGCTGCGGCCGCTGGCTCAGGTAGCCGGGGACCAGGTGCATCCCATCCTGGGCCGGCTTTTCCGTGAGCTGTGGGCGGAGTTCCCCCAGGCGGAGCAGCCGCTGCGGGTGGTGCCGATCTGCCTCGACTAGTGCAGCGGCGGCGGACTACTGTTGCAGAGTTCGCCCGCCGTCCACCGCAACGATCTGGCCGGTGATGTAGTTGGCGTCGCGAAACAGAAACACCAGGGTGCGGGCGATGTCCTCGGGCGAGCCGGCGCGCCGGAGCGGGGTCCGCGCCAGGATTTCGGCCTTTGCGGTCTCTGTCAGCTCGGCCTCGGGCCAGAGGATGGTGCCGGGCGAGATTCCATTGACGCGGACCTCGGGGGCGAGCTCCCGTGCCAGGGCCTTCACCAGCATGGTATTACCGGCCTTGGCAATCGAGTAGATGGAATGGTTCTTGAGCGGCCGCTCGGCGTGAATGTCGACCAGGTTGACGATCGCACCCCGGCTGGCCCGGAGCAGCGGTGCCGCCGCCTGGGCGAGAAAGAAGGGCGCCCGGAGGTTGCTGCCGATCAGCTCTTGCCACTGGGTGTCGGTGGCCTCGTCCAGGGGGGTCGGGTAGAAGCTTGAGGCGTTGTTCACCAGAAGATCAAGCCGCCCAAAGCTGGCCTTGACCCCCTCGAGAAGGCGCTGCGGGGCCGAGGGCTCGAGGAGATCCGCCTGCAGCAGGCTCACTGAGCCCGGCCGTCGCCGCTCGAGCGCCGTCTTGAGGGCCTGGGCGGCCTCCGCCGAGCGGTGGTAGTGCAGCACCAAATCCATCCCCTCCTGGTGGAGGGTCTGTGCGATCACCGCGCCGATGCGCCGCGCGGCCCCGGTGATGAGGGCCACACGACCGGACAGGCTGGGAATAGGAGGAGTCAAGGCTGAACGCTCTGGATCGTCGTGGGAGTTTCATTCTAGCCGAAGCCCAGCGTGCTTCGTGCGGGAGGATCGGGCCGTGAGTCGATCGCCCACATTGGGCGGGGTGGGCCTGCCAGTGCCCGAGGGGGACGAGATCCAGCACAGCGAGCGCTTGGCGGCGGCCATCCGCGCCCGCATCGCGGCGCAGGGCGGGTTTCTACCCTTCGACCAATTCATGGAGCTGGCCCTCTATGCGCCGGGTCTGGGTTACTACGCCGCCGGCGCCCACAAGTTTGGCGCGGGTGGGGATTTTGTCACGGCGCCTGAGCTATCGCCGCTTTTCTCCCGCTGTCTCGCCGCCCAGTGTGCCGAGGTGCTCGAGGATCTGGCAGGGGGCGACATCCTGGAGCTCGGCGCCGGCTCCGGGGTCATGGCGGTGGGCATCCTCGAGGAGCTGCAACGGCGGGGGCGGCTACCCGGTTGCTATCGGATACTGGAGCCGAGCCCGGAGCTGCGGGCGCGCCAGCAGGCCACCCTCGCGGCCCAAGCCCCCCATCTCCTGTCGCGGGTGCACTGGCTGGACGCCCTCCCCCAGGGACTCGAAGGCTTGGTGCTCGCCAACGAAGTCCTCGACGCCATGCCGGTGCATCGCTTCCGTGTCGGAGCGGATCGGGCGATCGAGGAGATCGGTGTCCGTTGGGCGGGCGGCCGCTGGCAGGAAGGGGCAGGGCCACCGGTGAGTCCCGGCCTGGTCGCGGCGGTGGAACGGCTACAGGCGCGGGGACTGGCGACGGCGGAGGGCTACCGGTCCGAGGTGAACCTGCGCCTGTCCCCCTGGATGCGGGCCCTGAGTGAGGGGCTGCGGCGGGGGGTAGTGCTCCTGATCGATTATGGCTATCCGGAGACTGAGTTCTATCTTGCCGAGCGTACGGGCGGGACCCTGATGTGCCACTTCCGCCATCGCGTCCATTCCGATCCCTACTGGTGGGTGGGCCTGCAGGACATTACCGCCCACCTGGACTTCTCGGCCGTGGCCGCGGGGGCGATCGCCGCCGGCTTCGAGCTCTCTGGCTACACCACCCAGGCCCACTTCCTGCTCGGCTGTGGTCTCGACCGGCTGCTCGCGGAGATCGACCCTGCCGACACCGACGCCCACCTCAAGGCCGTGCAGGCGGCCAAGCGCTTGCTCTTGCCCCAGCACATGGGCGAGCGGTTCCAGGTGCTCGGTCTGCACAAGGGGACACCACGGCCGCTCTGCGGGTTCGGGCTGCGCGATCTACGCGAGCGCCTCTAACCACCGGGGTCAGTGGGGGCGACGGGCCAGGGCGTTCCGATAGTCGGGGGCACGCATCTGCGCGGTGGCGTGCTCCAGGGCCTGCTCCAACTCCATTGCATAGGCGTCCTGATCGGCAAACCCGACCAGGGCGGGGCCGAGCGGATCGCCGTTGGGGCCTACCAGCACCAGAGTTGGCGTGGCGAACACCCGATAGCGTTGCACGAACAGGGGAGCGCGGATGCGCTCGTCGTCGAAGTCTGTGATCTTGCCCCGGGCGTGGATCGACAACTCACCGATGAGCGCCTGACCCGTCAGCTTCCCGCCCTGGAAGGCGGGGTGGAGCAGGTCCTGCTTGAGTCGCTCGCAGTAGCCGCAGTCCGCAGAGGCGAACAGGATGGCAACCGGGAGGCCCTGCGCCGCAGCCTGCTCGCCGAGGCTGGCCCAATTGACGTCCACATTGGCTTGGTCATCGCCCCACGCCGAGAGCGAGGCGCCGCCGAGGGCAAAAAGAAGGATGATGAGGGCGGCGCGCAGGCGTGGCATGAGGGGACTTCGGTAAGGCGGATCGAATAAGAAAGTAGGATATCATAATATTAGTAAAAACTGAATAATCTCCTGTTCCGGCCTGCGGGGCGGGTGCCGCATTGCTCGTAGCAGCGGCCGCTTTCGACTGGGCTCGGGACAGGCGGCGTTAGATGACGGGTGTCTTTTCTGCTCCCTGAAGATGTTCCGTTTGAAGGGGCCGTTGGGCGGGTAGGGGCGTTTTCGATGCCTTTGCTCCATCTCGCGCAAACCCCTGCGAAAAGCTGTTACCCCAAGCCAGGGCGCCACGGCGGGCCGCGACCGGTTCCACATGCACGCGGCGGAAGCTGGCGCGGGTTGAGAATGCCCACCAGGTTGATGGCCGCAGCGCAGCCCTCGAGGTTGCGGGCGAGGGCCGTGGGGTCGAAGATGTCTCCTTTGGTGAGTTCGAGGCAGGGAAGCACCTTGATGTCGCGGTGGCGTTCGGGGTGGATTGTGAGAATGCGAGTGCGCACACCGCGGTTGCACAGGTGTGCCGCGAGGTTCCCGCCGACGAACCCCGTGCCTCCGAGGATACCTACCAGGGGTTTGTTCATCCTTGATAGTCCAAGATTTTCTCGGGCGCTGGCGGCATCTGAAAGGCCGGCCCCGTTGCCAGCACCATAACCGCCCGAGCGAAGTCGGGACAATATGAGGAGGTCAGGGGTGGAGGGGATGCTCGATCCGGCGATCTGGGTTCCCTGGGCAGGGTACCTGTTCACCGGTGCGGTGGCCGGGGTGCTGGCCGGCCTGCTCGGTGTGGGTGGCGGGATCGTGATCGTGCCTGCCCTGATCGCGATCTTCAGCTTCGAGGGCATGAGCCCGGAGTGGATCCCGCAGTTGGCCGTGGGCACCTCGCTCGCTACCATCGTGGGCACCTCGATCGCCTCGGTGCGAGCCCACCAGCGACGTGGGGCGGTGCGATGGGATCTGTTTCGCCAGCTCGTCCCGGGAATCCTGCTCGGCGCTGGTGGCGGTGCCGTGCTGGCCGGTTACCTGCCTGGCCTGTGGCTCAAGCACCTCTTCATCCTGTTCATTCTCTATGTAGCCTGGCAGATGCTGCGCCCGCCAGCGGCTCAGGCGCGCTTCCCGCTGCCGGGGTGGGCAGGGATGTCCCTGGTGGGTCTGCTGATCGGGGTGCTATCGGCCCTGGTGGGTATCGGCGGTGGGACTCTCACGGTGCCCTTCCTGATTGCCGCGGGAACCGAGCCGCGCAAGGCCGTGGCCACCTCCAGCGCTTGCGGTTTGCCGATTGCGCTGGCCGGGGGGCTGGGTTTTGCCGCCGTGGGGTGGGGGGTAGCGGATCTACCCGGCGCCAGCAGCGGTTTCCTCTACTGGCCCGCCATCGGGGCGATTCTGCTCGGCAGCATCCCCACGGCGCCCCTGGGTGCCCGCTTGGCCCATACGTTGCCGGCCGCCACCCTCAAACGGGTGCTTGCCATCCTCTTGATCGTGGTCGGGATCAAGCTTTGGCTGTTCTGAGCAACCCCAGAGAACCCCCTCAGCGGCGGCGCTCGGAGGGGGATTCGTGGCGGAAGATGCGGCGATAGAGATAGACCTGACCGGCCTCGTCGCGCAGCATCAACCGGCCATCCTGATGGACATATTCGAAGGCGAGGGCATTCTCCTGCTCGGGGTTATAGAGCAGGAGCCGATCGCCCTCCACCCGGATGCGACCATCGAGGTAGCGCGAGTCCCCCGAATACATGCGGTAGTGCGAGCCTTCGATCAACAAGAGCTCACCCGCGGGCGATTCCCAGGAGCCCTCCAACGGCGACTGATCGTAGGGCGCCCCCCAGGGGGCGCCATAGGGACTGGAATCGCCGGGGCCAAAGCCGGGCATCTGCCGGCTCCAGCCGGAGGGGTCCCAGGGTGAGGACACCCCCGGAAGGCCACCCATGCCCAGAGGGAATGAGGACCAGGGCGTCTGCCCTGGCATGGAGAAGGGACTCATGGCGGGAAACCCCGACCAACTGCTGAAGGGGGAGGATGCGCTCGCCCAGTTGCTGGATTTCCCGTCGCTGCGCGGGCGCCGCAGATCGGAGTCGCGCTCGCGGAACATGCCCATGGCATCCATCATCCGCGTCATGGCGTCGGCCATGGCCTCCCGGGTCCCGCGGCCACCCTCGGCACCCGCCACTGCCTGGATCAAGCAACCGGCAAGGATCATCCAGCGCAGGCGTCGGGCGCGGCGAGGGTAATGCCGGTAGGCCGTGTGGCGGTGGACTGGCAAGAACATTGCGTTGGCTGGGCTCTTTTCCGACCGGACGGGGTACTAGGCACCGGCGCTCTGGGGTACCAACTCGAAGTCTATCAGATCAGGAATGGCCGCCGGAGGGACTGGCACGGGGCACCGCTGCCCTCACCCTGCTAGGTCGCGGGGCGGGTATCCTCAACGGCCCGGCTGCTTGTCGTGGTCCGACTTGCGCTCGCTCCCGCCTGGTCGACGTTCGGCACTGATCGGTGTCATCAGCCGGCTCAGGGCCAGTGGCTCGGCACCGAGACGCTGGCGGTAGATGACGAGGTAGGCCAGCACGCGCTGCACGTACTCGCGGGTTTCCCGCAACGGGATCGTTTCCACCCAGCGATCGGCGTCCAGGGGCTCCGCGGGCAGCCAACCCGCCACGCGCGAGGGTCCCGCGTTGTAGGCGGCGGTGGCGAGCACCGGATGCTCGCCCAGGCGGCGCGAAAGGGTTGCCAGATAGGCGCTGCCGAGTGCCAGGTTGAGTGAGGGCCGGATCAGGTCGAGGGGTGCGATGCGGCCCGCACCCCGTTTTTGCCCCATCTCGCTGGCGGTGGCGGGTAGGAGCTGCGTCAGGCCAACGGCACCGGCGGAGGAGCGGATGTCGGGGGCGAAGGCGCTTTCCTGACGCACCAGGGCATAGATCCAGGCCGGATCCAGGCGGTTCTCGTCCGCTTGCGCCGCGATCAGCTCGGAATACGCCAGAGGAAAGCGCAGCTCGAGATCGTCCCACGACTGGGCACGGGCCAGGGTGAGGATGGCCTGATCGTGCCAGCCGAGGTCCTGCGCCAGGCTCGCCGCGGCCTCCAACTCGGGCGCGGTTAGCCCCTCGAGCAGCAGGTGCCATTCGCGTCGCGCTGGCGGTGCCCGCCCCAGCGCCAATAGCTCCTTGGCGCGCTGGGCAGCGGGCACCTCTGCAATGCTTGCCGCGAGCCCGGGGTCCACCCGCAGGGGCTGGTGGTTGAAGTGGTAGTGGCTCCGCAGCCGATCGGCGGCGAGGAACCCGTAGTAGCTCCGCTCCGCGGCGAGATCTCGCCACAGGGCGGTGGCGGTCTCCTCATCGCCCTGGGCTTGCAGTGCTCGGGCCCGCCAGTAGCGCCAGGTTTCGTCCGCCTGCTCCGCGGCGGGAAGGGCCTCGATCCAGCGCCGCAGCCGCTCCCAATCCCCGGCGTGCAGGGCCGCGCGGAGGCGTTGCTCGCGCAGGCGGGAGGTATCGAGGCAGGCGTCGAACCGATCAAGGTCCCCAAGCACCGCGCCGGCATTCTCCCGCGCTTGGGCAAGCGCCACCGCGACGTCGCCGCTGCAGCGATCCGCCTCCGCGAGGCCCTCGTCATGCCGCAGCCCAGCCCAGAGGGCGCTGGCGGCGACTGGGTCCCTCGCCGCCAGGCGTTTGATGCCGTCGATGACGATGCGCGGGCGTTCCTGGTGGGTGCCAGAGAGGCGATTGGGCTCGCCCAGAAGACGCGGATTGTCGCGAATCTCTGCCCAGCGCTGGACCCAGACCTGCTCGGGGGCCGGCAACCGAGTCCCGAGGTCCCTCGCCAGGGCGGTGTTGCCGCGCTCCATCGCCCGCTCGATGCGTTGCCACAGCAGGTCCCCGGTCAGGTTTCCAAGCCGCGCCCATTCCTCGAACAGGTGGTTGCAGGCCTCGGGCTGGGAGTCTTCGGTGAGCCAGATCGGTGCCACCTCCGCCATGGCCGCGTCCGTGCGTCCGGTCTGCCACAGGGCAGTGAGGTAGTGGCAGCGTTGCTCGATGGCATCGTCGGGCCGATAGGCGTCGAGAAAGGCCGGCCAGTCCCCGGCCGCGGCCAGGCGGTTGAGCCGCTGCCGGCGTAGCCCCGGCGTGAGCGGGGTGTCGGGAAAGCGCGCGATGAACGCCGCGAGGTCCGCCGGGGAGGCGAGGTCTCGGTCCTTGGTCAGCTCCAGGTGATCGAGATAGGGGAGGAGGGGGTAGTCCTTGAGCCCTGCCTTGAGCTGCCGGTAGCGCGCTTGGTCACCATCGCGAAAGGCTTGCTCGGCGGCGACGAACCGGCGCCGCTGGCCCTCGAGATCCCGCTGGGGCCATCCGGATGCCTGCGCGAGGGGGGTCAGCAACCCAACGCAGAGACAAGCCCGGAGCGCGGCCCTAATCCACCGCCAGCAGGGGATAGCGGGCCGGCTCAAGGGGTTTCCTAGTCTGGGTGAACGCTGGGCGAGCGGCAACGCCACAGAGCTTTGGTTACACATCGGTTCAAGCCTAGGTTTTTCTAACAGGCGTCGCAAGGACTGTGCATGCAGCTCTGATCCTGGGGCTCAGTGGTGGCGGCTGCACGTCCCTGGATGCGCCTTCCTGCGCAAGGCGACTCGGGACGATTCCTCAATACCGCGCTGCGCGCCTATTCGGGAGGAGCGGGACTCTATGTGCTCGGGTAGGTGCCGTTCGCCCCGAGTAGTCCGCAGAGCATCCGTATCGAGGGGCGAAGTGGCTCCAACTGCGGTTTCTGGGGGGGTGTGCCGCTTGCACGTCACGCTACGGTTCTCCACCGGCCGGCAGTGGACCCCTGGGACTGAAGTGCGGCGAAAGGCAAAACCGATGTGCATTTGGTATACCCTTAGCTGTCTTGTGTCTCGTCCGGGTTTGTTTCCCGCATCGTTAGAGATTACCTCGCCATGTCGGACTCCAGGTTGCCCAGCCCCGGCGAGCTGTGCGCGCTGCTGCGCCAGGTGGGCCACGACGAGATCCTGCCCCGGTACCGGCGGGTGGGCGCCGAGGCCAAGGCGGACGGCAGCCTGGTCACGGAGGCCGACCTCGCGGTACAGCGCCGGATCGAGGATGCGCTGCAACGTCTTGAGCCCAAGATTCCCCTGCTCGCCGAGGAAATGACCAGCGAGGCGCAAGAGCGCCTGTTGAACGAAGCGAGCGCCGGTTTTTGGTGCCTCGACCCCCTCGACGGGACCACCAACTTTGCCGCCGGGTTTCCGTTTTTCGCCATCTCCCTGGCCCTGGTTCGGCAGGGAGAACCGATCCTGGGGGCGGTCTATGATCCGCTGCGCGAGGAGTGCTTCAGCGCGGTCCGTGGCGGGGGGTGCTGGTTGAACGATGCGTCCCTGTGCCTGGCTTCGGCGCCGATCCCCCTGGCGGAGGCGCTTGCCGTGGTGGACTTCAAGCGGCTGGAGGCGGGCATTGGGCGGCGCCTGGTCGATCGGCCCCCGTTCCGCTCCCTGCGCAGTCTTGGATCCGTGGCCTTGGAGTGGTGCTGGCTGGCGGCCGGGCGGTTCCATGTCTATCTGCACGGTGGGCAGAGGCTGTGGGACACTGCCGCCGGTTCCCTGATTCTGAGTGAGGCGGGGGGGCGGGGGCTGATCCTGGACCACCGCGCTGCCCGTGGCGACGAGCTCGGCCTACAATCTAAGCTGGCCGTTGCCGCCGGCCAAGGGGAGCTGCTCGCGCAGTGGCGCGGTTGGCTTGGGCTGTAGGGGGGAACGGGGAGCGGCTTGAATCCTAGGGGACCACCCCCGATTGTTTGACGCGGATATAACGGTTGGTGTCTGTTGGTAACCCTGGAGCCGAGTCGATGAGCGAGCCCAACCCACCCTTTGAGCTGGATATGGACCTCAGCAGCGGAATTGCCGCCTTCGAGGCGAAGTATTTCTCCCGCGCGGCCCGGCTGTTGTCGCCCTTGGCGGAGGGGGGTGATTCCGAGGCCCAGTACCGGATGGCGATCATGGCGCAGAACGGCCTGGGTATGCACGACAACCCAGGGCTTGCGTTTCGTTTCATGCAGGCCGCCGCCGAGGCGGGTCACGCCTTGGCCCAGCATGGGCTCGGGTTCATGTACCTCGAGGGAGAGTGCACCGAGCGCGACGCGACGAAGGCGGTGGCGTGGTTTCAACGGGCGGCGGCGCAGGGTCTGGCCGGTTCCCAGGCCACCCTGGGCATGCTCTACGAAGAGGGCCGGGGTGTGGCGCCGGATCAGGAAGAGGCCGAGCGGTGGTACCGGCTGGCCGGTTTGGATCGGTGAGGGGGTTGTGAGTCGCCAGGGTATTCGCCGCGCTCTAACCTTCATGGCCCGCTTCCACCGGGCTCAGGGCAGGTCTCGATAGGCTCCGTTGATCAGGGCGACAGGGCGATCCCTTCTACCGCCCCGGGATTGCGCCTGGGGGCCGTGGTGCCGTCCGTTCAGCCCTCGCGGCGTTTGCAGCAGGCCTCCGCCAAGGCGTACAACAGGGGCAGGGTGTCGTCCCAGCCGATGCAGGGGTCGGTGATGCTCTGCCCGTAGGTGAGCTCTTGGCCGGGCGAGACATTCTGCCGCCCGGCTACCAGGTGGCTTTCGATCATCACGCCGATGATGCGCCGATCGCCGCGGGCCACCTGAGCGGCCACATCCTGCCCGATCTGAATCTGTTTTTCGTGGCGTTTGCGGCAGTTGGCGTGACTGAAATCCACCATGATCCTGGGACTGAGCCCGGCGGCCTCCATCTCCTCGGCGGCGATATTGATGCTCTCGGTATCGTAGTTGGGTCGCTGGCCGCCGCGGAGGATCACATGGGTGTCGGAGTTGCCGGCGGTGGAGAAGATGGCGGAGTGGCCCTCCTTGGTCAGAGACAGGAAGTGATGGGGGCGAGCCGCGGCGTGCAGGGCGTCGATGGCCACCTTCAGACTGCCGTCGGTCGCATTCTTGAAGCCCACCGGGCAGGAGAGCCCAGAGGCCAGCTCGCGGTGGACCTGGCTTTCGGTGGTGCGGGCGCCGATGGCCCCCCAACTGATCAGGTCGGCGATGTACTGGGGGCTGATGAGGTCGAGGTACTCCGTTCCCGCCGGCACCCCCAGGTTGGCGACATCGAGTAGGAGCTTGCGCGCCAGTCGAAGCCCCTTGTTGATCTCGAAGGTGCCGTCGAGGTTGGGATCGTTGATCAGGCCCTTCCAGCCCACCGTGGTGCGTGGCTTCTCGAAATAGACACGCATCAGGATCAGGAGATCGTCGATGAGCTCTTCGCGTATCTTGCGCAGCCGCCCCGCGTACTCGAGGGCGGCGAGGGGGTCGTGCACCGAGCAGGGACCCACGACGACCAGGAGGCGATCGTCCTCGCCCTGGAGGATGTGGTGGATGTCGCGGCGTGTCTCGTAAACCACCCGAGCCGCCTGATCGGTGATGGGCAGCTCCGCGTGGAGCTCGCAGGGGGGCGACACCTGATGGATCGCCTTGATGCGGAGGTCGTCTGTCTTGTATCTCATCACCCTGACCGAAACCGAGCTAAGGTTGGCGGATTATAGGGGAGAGACACCCTCCGGCGCTCCGACCGGCATCGCAGCGGCCGGCCCGGAGCGGTTTGGTGGTCTTCAATTGGACCCGGTGCCGGGCCACAATAGATGGGGTGGAAGCGGAAACTTTCTCGTTCGGAGAGTGGGACCATGGTGGAGCGAACCAAACGCTATCCCGGTATTGACCAAGACCTCTACGGCGGCATGACCCCAACGGGGAACATCATTCGCGATGCCTGGGTCTTCGGCATCCTCCCGGAGAGCGAGACCTGTGCGGGTTGGACCCTCGAAGGTATCGAGAGCCTCTACGACAAGGTAACGCTGGCCTGGGAGCCCCATGGGCATCTGGTGTCTGGCCTGCCTGCGGAGGCGCGCGAGCGCCACGCCCGGATCTACACCGCCGCGGTGCAGCGGGCCCGCGAGCTCGGCTGGGATCCCGGCGTCGAAGAGGGCGAGTGATCCGGCGGCGCGGCGAGCGAGCGGCATGACGGCGTTTTTCACCCGCGAAACCTTCTTCCGGCCGGCGGAGGTCTCCCGTCACGCGAGCAGTCTTCCGGCGGCCCTCTACAACGGGCTGCGTCTCCTGGTGACCAGAAGCGAGGGCGATTGTCTGTTCATCGCGCTGCGGGGGCTGCAGTATCAAGCAGTGGTCACCCGCGAGGAGATCATCTTCGTCGACAGTCAGGGCGGATACGCCCATCGGGATGGAGTGGGCGGCCGGATCATCCGCATCGCCTGGCAACCCCAGCACCTGGTGCCGCGGTCGTCCTTGAGCGATCCCGTGCCCTGTGACCTGGTGTTCTACGCCCGCGGCCTCAAGGAGCTGCAGTGGCGGCTGATGAGTGAGATCCGCCCGGCGGTGGAGCAGCTGCTGCAGCGTCAGCGGCCGCTGCCAATGACGGAGGGAACCATCGTACCGATCAACCCGTAGCCGGGCAGGCGTGCAACGACCGCTTAGCCGGGGGTGGCGCTCGCCGCGGCGCCTTGAGGTTCCGCGGGGGCCGCCTCGGCGCGGTTCCTTCCGGAATGCTTGGCCGCGTAGAGGGCCTCGTCGGCCAGCCGAAAGAGCACCTTGGCGGACTCCTCGGCCTGCGGGGTCAGGCTTGCGATGCCCAGGCTCACCGTCAGGATGTCGAAGGGGGGGTTGCCGCTATGGGGAATCTCCAGGGCCTCGACAGCCGCCCGGATACGTTCGGCGACGACCCAAGCGTTGGTCGCGTCGGTCTCCGGTAGCAGTACGGCGAACTCTTCCCCGCCGTAGCGGGCGGTGAGGTCGCGTGGCCGTTTCGTCGAGCCCTCCAGTGCCCGGCCCACCTCCACCAGCGCGGCGTCCCCGGCGGGATGGCCGTAGGTGTCGTTGTAGCGCTTGAACTGATCCACGTCGAGCAGGATCAGCGACAAAGGCTTGCCCCAGCGCAGGGCGCTGCGCCATTCCACCTCTATCACCTGGCCGAAGCGGCGCCGATTGGCGACATGGGTGAGGTGGTCGCGGTAGGCCTCGATCTCCGTGCGCTGCAAGCGGAGCCAAAGCCGCGTACCCAGCACCAGGGCGAGGGCGAGGAGCGCTGGCATGGTGGGGAACCACAGGTGATGATCGAGCAGAAGCACCCAGAGACCGAGCACGACCAGCACACTGGCCAGTGTTTTCCACAGGATGCGGCGCGCCTCGGGGTAAACCGAGAAGAGCGCCGCGAGCAGCACGACGATGGCGGTGATGGTGGCGGTGGCCCAGCCATCGAGGGCCTGCAGCCAGTCGTTGCGCAGCAGGCTCTGCAGCACCAGGGCGTCGAGCTCCACGCCCGACAGGAGGGTCGTCTGGCCCGATACGATGGTGCTGAAGCGCTGGCCCAGCCCCTCGGCGGTAACACCGACCAGCACGTAGAGGCCCTTGAGCACCTGGGGGTCAAAGGCGCCGCTCAGCACAGCGGCGGCGGAGAAGCGGGGGATTTCGCTGAGGTGCTGGGAGAACACCGGCAGCACCGGGTTGCTGCGCACCCACCGGTTCTCTCCCCCCAGATGGGGTCCTGCGCCCCCACCGATGCGGGTCCAGGTGTCGCCCCCCACCGCGAGCATGGCCAGCGGCATAGCTGGCCAGCGTGCCTGGCCGATGCCGGCAAACAGGTGCAGGCCCCGGAACATACCCGAGCGCAGGTCGGGGGTGCGGTCCACATGGCCCACGGCGGAGGCTGGGTCGAACAGCACCTCGATGGGAAAGGTCTCGCTCAATAGACCCTCACTGCTCTCCTCCGCCGTCATCGGCAGGACGACCACGCCGTGGCGGCGGATAGCGCCGCTGAGCTGTGTATCGCCCTCGGGTGAGGTGATGTCGGGCTCCAGGAATAGGACCTCATAGCCGATGGGGCCGGCGCCGGCCTCCCGCAGGCGATCGAGTAAACGCGCATGCTCGGCGCGGGACCAGGGCCAGCGGCCGACCTCGCGCAGGCTGCGGGCATCGATCTCGACGATGGCGACGCCGGGGGTGCGCACGGCGGGCAGCAAGGCGCTGCGCAGATCGAGCAGCCAGATATCGATCGGGTTGGTCAGACCACTCGCCAGCAGAAACAGGGCGAACAGGGTCAGCACCGCGGTCGGCAGCAGCCGCTCGGTGAAGAGAGTGCCGCGCGCGAGCGGGCTCTCCACGACCGCAATCGCGCTATAAGAGCAGGAGCAGCAAGGCGGCCGCCCCGATGGCCGGGAATACCCAGGGCGGAGGGGGTAGGCCGGTTTTCTGCGGCGGGCTCCAGGGCTCGGGCTGGTTATCGGCGTCGAACCCGCGAGTTCGCAGGTAGTAAACACCGGGGAGCGGTTTTTGGAAGGTCGCTTCAGGCCCGGTCACCCCCACCCGCTGCACCGGGTGGTCGAAATCCCGATCCTCGGCCATCTCCACCTCAAACCGCTCATCGGGCTCGCCGCGCCAGCGGAAGGTCATGCTCTGCCCCTCGATCTCCGGGGTCGCGAGCTCCGGGGTGGGGCGTACCCTGAAGGCCAGCGGGAGGCTCAAGGGACCCTCCCGCCCGGCGTCGGTGATGGAGGCGATGCGCCAGGTGTACGCCCCAGGCGCCAGGGGCGGCGTGGGCGCGAGCTCGGTGCCGGTGAGCACCTGGTCGAAGAGGGGGGCGTCGGGCTTATCCTTCGCTGCCACCCGCAGGCGGTAGCGGCCGATGTCGGCAGGCTGAGTCCAGCGGAACCTCAGTGCGTCGGCCCGCACGCTCGCGTCCGCGGCAGGGGTCTGGGTGAAGGGGGGTTCGGGTTGGGCGTCGACCTTGAATTCCCGCTGACTGTCGAGACCCTCGATCCCGTCCCGATCCACCGGCCGTACCCGCAGGAAGTAATCGCCGTCGGGCACTCCTGCGAGCTTCACCGAAGGCTCGGTGGCCATGCGGTCCTGGAGCAGGGTTTCGAAGGATGCGCTCGGTGCTACCTGGACCCGATAGCGGCTGGCCTTGGGCACCGGCTTCCATTGCAGGACAATGGGCAGGTGGCGCTGCACCGCGGCGATGGTGCTGAGGTCGGGTCCGGGCAGCAGCGCGCGCGGGGGGGCAGGGGGTTTTCCGGCGCGGGTGAAGGTGCCTTGGCGGGCCTGGAGATCGGTGTTCCCGAGGCGGTTGGAGACGGCGACGCCGCCCTGGGTCACCGACACCCGCATCACCTCGGCATTTTCGGAGCCGACGCGGAAATCGGTCCCTCGCACCGCCGCCGAGGCCACCGGTGTGTTCACGCGGAAGCTGGCCCCCGGCTGTTTGTCGGGGTTGGCTTGGGATTCGGAGCGGCCTTCCTCGAGGAGCACCTCGGCGTCGGAAACCTCGCCGCCGATCAGGCGCGCGGAGACCAGTTGCAGCCGGCTCCGTTCCTGCACCAGAAGACGGGTGCCGTCGGCGAACTGCAGGGTGGCGTTGGCATCTTCGCCGGTTTCCAGGTCATCCCCGTCATACAGCGTCATCCCCGGCTTGAGCGCGCGATCAGTGTGGGGGGAACCGAGGTGGCCGCGGACCTCGCCCTGCACCTTGATGATCTGCACGGGGGCGTTCTCACTGCGCAGCCACTCCACCGGAAAGCGAATTTTTGTCCCCGGAGGCATCTCGCGGTCGGCCGCCACCTTGTTGCGCTCGCTCACGGCGAGCCACAGGCGCGAGTCCTTGAGGAAGCGGTGGCTGAGGTCCCACACCGTGTCCCCCGGCTGCATGGGATAGACCCAATCCGCGGCGACAGCCGGTTGCAGCAGGAACCCACCGAAGAGCACCGCGACGCGGAAAGCCCCTGTTCCGAAAATCCTCATGCGGAATTCCCCTCGCAGCAACAACCCTGACCATAAGCGTCGCGGCTCACCCAAGTGCCCGGGCGCAAGCCACGAGAACCCAGCTCCAGAGCCGGTATCAGGCGATACCGGGCGGCGACCCACGCCGGCTATCTATCCCGGTGCGCTGCAATCTTAGGGGTTTTTTCCGTAATTGTCGTGCCGCGGTTCGCAGCCGATCAGGGGTAACGTGCCGCGACGGATGGCGCCTTCGGGGCTCTGTGTCAGCGGCAGTGAAACGGCCGGCGAGGCGCACGGACCCATCAGGCCGTGATCGCCGCGAACACCGCCGGCAGCCGCTCGGGCAGTCGTTCCACGTGGTCGACGATGGCGTAGCGGTTCTCACCAAAGATCCGCGCCACGTAGCGGTCGGCCAGCGCGTCGAGGGTCAGGCAATAGGTGTGGACCCCGCCCATGGCCAGGTCTTCCACCGCCTTCTTGGTGTCCTGACGGAGGTATTTGGGGTCACGCTCGTCGATGTCGGCGGGCTCCCCATCCGTGATCAGCAGTACCAGCTTCTTCTGGGAGGGCTGCTGGCGCAGGTGCCAGCCCGCGTGACGTAGGGCCGCCCCCATGCGGGTGGAGAGGCCCCCCTTCATGCCGGCGAGCCGCGCCTTGGGCTGCTCGTCGTAAGGCTGGGCGAAGTCCTTGAAGCGGTAGTATTGCACGTCGTGGCGGCCATCGGAGGCGAAGCCGTGGATGGCGAAGGGGTCGCCGATGGAGTCGATGGCCCAGGCCAGGAGTCCCGTGGCCTCGCGGGTGAGCTCCAGCACCGTGGGGCTCGCCGGGTCGTCCTTGCAGACTCGTTCATTGGTGGACT
>Ga0208980_10000539_pt1 | contig 21601 bp, 15 predicted proteins | sample WetSurMetagenome_3_FD_187993 | JGI IMG/M metagenome (GOLD analysis project Ga0208980, IMG submission 187993) | Wetland microbial communities from Twitchell Island in the Sacramento Delta, sample from surface sediment Aug2011 Site A1 Bulk (version 2) | ecosystem: Environmental > Aquatic > Marine... | reverse complement strand
GTTATGGGTTCTTTCGGATGCAGATTTTATCATCCTAATTTACCAACTGCAATTACGGGAACAGGTCACAAATTATTACTTGGCAGTAAAGAGTTTCTTGCAGAAAAAGGTTATGAAGTTATTTATGGTGACACTGATTCTCTTTTCGTGAAACTAAAGGAAGGCGAGGGAGAAAATGCCGAAGGAACGGGAAAAATAATTGCTGAGGATTTAAATAAGCATTGGTCAGAAAAAATAAATAATGAGTATGGTTTAAAATCATATCTGGAAATTGAATTTGAAAAATATTATAGGAAATTTATTTTAACCCCAGCAAGAGGAAGTGAAACCGGTGCAAAGAAAAGGTACGCTGGACTACTATCAGTCGATGGGACAGAAACAATCGAATTTGTTGGAATGGAATTCGTTCGTTCGGATTGGACAAGACTTGCAAAAGAATTTCAGGTAGAACTTTACAACAGAATTTTTAACAATGAGGAGATTGAATATTGGCTGAGAGGAATTGTCAAAAAAGTTAAAGACGGTGAATATGATGAGAAGCTTGTTTACAGAAAAAGATTACGGAAAGATGTTGACGAATACACTAAGAATATTCCTCAACACGTCAAAGCTGCACGAATGCTACCCGAAAATACCGGAACGATTTACTATGTTATTACAAAACGTGGTCCTATCCCTGTAGAATTAAAGCATACCGATATTGATTATGACCATTACATCGAAAAACAAATAAAACCAATTGCTGATTCTGTTTTGATTCTGTTGGGAGAATCTTTCGATTCAATTGTTCAATCAGACCAACTTAGCTTCTTTTAAATCGAACTTGTTGGTTTTAATAAAGGCGAAGTAATTAATTATTTTTAAATGATAGATTTTATAGTTTTTAAATAAATATTGAAAGTATATAATGAAGCTTGACAAAATTTTAGTAAATAATCAAACCGAGATTATTAATGAAGCTTTCTATTCTCTTGAGAGATCTCACCTTAAGCATTATGATACTTCTCGTGCTGATGAGAACTGGCAGAGACTTGCTAAATTATTTGATCTTACTTTGAATGGAGTAAAAAACAAAAGCCTTGTGGATATGGTTACATATTCCGAGAAAATTGCGAAAGAGAGATACGATTCGGGTTTTGACCTGCACGAAGTTCACACGGCATACAATGTATTAGAAGAATCGATCTGGAAAGCTATCATTAAGGAAATCGACTCTGCTGATTTGGCTGAATCATTAGGATTAATTAGTACTGTTCTTGGAACGGGAAAAGAGTCACTTGCGATTGCTTTTGTTTCTCTCTCCGGTAAGCAAAGAGTAAAAAGTTTAAATCTTTCACAATTGTTTCGGGGAAAATAAAGTTGTAATAATGAACAGAGAAGGGATTTGAAAATTCAATTTATTGGTGGTGCAAGAACAGTCACCGGGTCACAACATCTTCTCACAATTAATGGGAAAAGGATTCTTCTTGAGTGTGGGCTTTTTCAGGGGAGAAGAAAAGATACTTACGAGAAGAACAAGAGCTTCAAATTTGATCCAAATGAAATTGATGCATTAATTTTATCTCACGCTCATATCGATCACAGTGGAAATATCCCCAATCTTGTTAAAAATGGTTTTAATGGCCCCATTTATGCGACGTCGGCTACTGTTGATCTGTGCAATATTATGCTAAAGGATTCGGCTCACTTGCAGGAAAGAGATGTTGAATGGCTAAACAAAAGAAAAAAATATAATAACCACGAATCTGCTGAACCACTTTACTCAGTTGAAGATGTTGATAGTGCAATCAGCAAATTCAAATCGATCGATTACAATCTACCAACCGAAATTTTTCCCGGAACTATTGCAACTTTTCAGGATGCAGGACATATACTAGGATCAGCAGGAATCTTACTTGAAATTAAAGAGGAAGGAAAGAAACTCCGGTTTGGTTTTTCGGGTGATATTGGCAGACACGAAACACCTATAATTAAAGACCCGGATTATTTTCGCGATCTTGATATTCTTATAATGGAAAGCACGTACGGTAATCGTATTCACACACATTCAGATGCAGTTGAAGAGGAAGTTGCTAAAGTTGTAAGAGAAGTTTTTGATAGAAAAGGAAAAATAATTATTCCGGCATTCGCTGTCGGAAGAACTCAACTATTAGTTTATGTCCTTCATAAGTTATTTGATCAAAACAGAATTCCTGAGATTCCAATTTATGTTGATAGTCCTTTAGCAGTAAATACAACGAGAGTATTCAAAGAACATCCAGAATGCTTCGACAGAGAAACTAACAGAATCTTCATAGAAAGCGGTGAAGATCCATTTGGTTTTGGAAGACTCAAATACATCACGACAGTTGATCAATCAAAAGAGTTGAACGAAATAAAAGATCCGATGATAATCATTTCAGCATCAGGAATGGCTGAAGGAGGAAGAATACTTCATCATCTTGCAAACAATATCGGCAATCCGAAAAACTTAGTTCTATTTGTTGGTTATGCAGCCGAACATACCTTGGCAAGAAAAATAATGGATGGTATGGAAAGAGTTAATATTCTCGGTGATGAATATTCTGTTAAATGTAAAATAAAAACTATGGACTACTTTAGTGGTCATGCAGATCAAAATGAACTTCTAGACTATCTTCAATTAAATCCTCAAAAACGGCTAAAAAACATATTCCTTGTTCACGGAGAAGAAGATCAGGCACTGCCTCTTGCAGAAAAAATCCTTCAAAAAGGATATAAAAAAGCAGATTTCCCAATCTCAGGAGAAAAATTTGTGCTTTAGGGAACTTTTTACTCTTCCTTTCATCTTATTACAGTATTATATTTGTGCCCTTGAAATTACGGATTGAAGAATTTACCCGTAAATGACCTCAAATATTTCTAATCACCCTAATCCGATAAAGGAGAGCGATAAGCTTGAAAATAACTAAGCAATTTACAAATCGCGAGAGTAAATCACTTGATCAATACTTGCAGGAGATAGGCAAGGTTGACCTTTTAACTCCCAATATGGAAATTGAATTAGCTATACTTATTAAAAAGGGCGATATGCTTGCCCAGGAAAAATTAATTAAAGCTAATTTAAGATTTGTAGTTTCGGTTGCAAAGCAGTTTCAGAACCAAGGACTTTCACTCGGTGATTTAATCAACGAAGGAAACATTGGCCTAATAAAAGCTGCTCAGCGATTTGATGAAACAAGAGGATTTAAATTTATCTCTTATGCTGTTTGGTGGGTAAGGCAGTCAATCATGCAGGCGATTGCTGATCAATCAAGAGTTGTTCGTTTGCCATTGAATCGAGTTGGAAATCTAACCAAGATAAGCAAAGCTTACAGAGATCTTGAGCAGGAGTATGAAAGAAAACCCACTACAGATGAGCTTGCCAAAATTTTGGATATGACAGCTGAGGAGGTTGCATACGCGCTTCAGATTTCTGGCCGTCACGTATCAATGGATGCGCCCCTAAAAACGGGTGACGAAAATAAAAATACTCTCATTGATGTTCTTCCAAATGATGAGCAGCCATTGCCTGATAAAGAGTTGATGAAAGAATCTTTGAAGAAAGAAGTCCATAATGTGCTTTCAACTCTTACTGAAAGAGAAGCAGAAGTAATTAAGCTTTATTTTGGTATTGAGGGAGATCATTCTGCAACTCTCGAGGAGATTGGGGAAAGATTCAATCTTACCAGAGAAAGAGTAAGACAAATTAAAGAGAAAGCTCTGAGAAACTTAAGACATTCAAAGAGAAGTGGCAGATTAAAAGCCTACCTTGGATAAATAGATAAAATTTATTATAGCCCCGTTTTCACGGGGCTTTTTTATTTCAATTAGTTAAAAACATTCTTTACTATTTCAAAAAATCCAACCGAAGTACCTATCACACCACCAATACTTGATAAAATAAACACCAACATTACCTTAAGCAGTCGGTTCTTCCACCAATTACTAACTTTTCTGAAATCTTTAGAAACTTCCTGAAACTCTTTAACAAGTGGAGGCTGCATATATGCCTGAACAATTGCCGCAACATATCCGACTCCAATCAAAGGTGAGAGACTTGTAATCGGTGCCGAAACAAATGAAGCAAGAATTGTTAATGGATGTGCTATTGAAATTAGCGCGCCAATTGCACTTGGAATACCGCAGGCAAGAATCCAGAAAAGCGCGTTGTGTCCGGCTTCAGATATACCTTGACTAAAGCCTATATAAAATATTGATGCAATTATTATGAATGGTAGTCCCCAACCCAGTACTTTGCTTATAAAAGATGGATCCGGGATTACTTCTATACTCTTTAAATCTACTTTGTTATTGCTTTCTAAAAATTTAACAATGCCTTCTACATGTCCTGCACCTACTACAGAAACAATTTTCCTTCCCGGACTATCTTTCATTTTCTGAGCTATAAATTGATCACGTTCATCTATAATAATTCTTTTTAAGACCGGCATAGCTTTACCGATTTCATCCATCATTTCAGAAAGAACATCTTTGTCCCGAAGTTCTGCAAGTTTTTCCTCTGTTAATTCTTGCTTTTCAAAAATTCCTGCCAGACCTCCTGAAAGAAACTTACTCTTCTGCCATAAGTTCATTGAATGCCAGGCACGTCTTAAAGTAATCCTCACTTCCCTGTCACAAAGTTCAACAGGAATGTTATTTTCATTTGCTGTTTGCACGGCTTCCAGCAGTTCCGTACCAGGCATAACTCCAAGTTTTTCCCCAAGCTTTTTCTGGTATGATGCAAGAACCAGATTCACCATCAGTGTGCTAAGTTGCTTATTTTTAATTATCTGTCGTAAATCCAGATTCTCCCATCGGTTTTTTTCTGAGAGAGCTTTCAATCTTTTTTCATCAAGCTCAACGCAGACAGTATCTGGTTTTTCTTTCTCTATAACTTCTTTTACAAGGTCAGCAGATTGACGTGAGATGTGTGCTGTTCCTACAATAATAAACTCTCGCTCATCTTTGTTTACAAAGTGAACATCCTGATTGTATTTGTTTCTATTTAATTCTGTCATCACCAAATAAATTTTACTTTCTATTTTAATAAAACGAGTCGCAAATTTAATCATTTAACATTTAAGTGACAGGGGTCACGCACTACAAAAATTCCGATTGAACAGCACAAACAACTGGTCTATATTTGGCGCCCGTAATTCATCCACAATTATCAAATCAAATTTCATCAAATATATAAGGAGCGCTAATGTTCAAATTACTTATTTCTGTTCTGCTGCTTGCAGGAATTAATTTATTCGCACAAAATCCCGGCGATATAATATGGAACAAAATGTTTGGCGGAACAGAATACGATGAGGCTAATTCAGTTGTCTATACTGAAACAGGAGAATTCATCGTAGCTGGCTACACTCAATCCTACGGTCTGGGAAGATGGGGAAATGCTTATTTATTAAAAGCCGATTCAAATGGTGATTCAGTATGGACAAGAAATTATGGTTGGGATGGCAACGATGTCTTTGCAGACCTCGTTGAATCTTCAGACGGAAAATTTGTTGCAACCGGATTAACAGATACAGAATTTAACTTCGAAAATATTTATCTAGTAAAAGTAAATATCGACGGCAATCTTCAATGGGAAAAGAACTTCGGTGGAGTACAGAAAGAAGTTGCTCTTTCGCTCGTAAATGCTGATGACGGCGGTTTAGTGATAACTGGAGTAACAAAATCATTTAGCGTTGGTGAAGAAGATCTGTTTATTTTCAAAACCAGTGTTGATGGTGATTCACTTTGGTTTAAAACATACGGTACTGCCGGTAACGATGGCGGTTATGGTATAAGCAAAACTTCTGATGGCGGATACATCATTGCTGGACAACACAACTGGAGTGACTTGTGGTTATTAAAAGTCGACGCTTCCGGTGATACTATGTGGACTAAAGTTTTCGGTGGAAACAATTTTGACGAAGGCATATCAGTTATTGAAACTGATGACAATGGCTATATCGTTTGCGGACATTCCTCTTCGTTTGGTAATGGTGAATTGGACGTCTATGTAGTTAAGACTGATTCAACCGGTAACTTACAATGGCAAAAAACTTATGGCGGAGCCGGCTACGATGAAGGCAGAAGAATTTTAAAAAGAGATAACGGTTACCTGGTAATGGGCGGTACCGATTCGGGTATCGCTGGTGAGTTTAATTATTTTTTAATCTGGACGGACGAAAGCGGTGATACAGTTCAAACAAGAACTTATGGTGATGCTGGAGAAGACAGATGTTACGATGTCATAAACGTCACATATCAATATTTTCTTGTTGCCGGCTCGGATTTTAATAATGCAACTTTGGGAGATGCGGGACTTTTGCTGATCGAATCTGGTAACAATCCTTCGGATGTTACGCCTGATCCTGTAATCTCCGGATATTATCTGTTTGATGCTTATCCAAATCCTTTTAATCCAACGACAACCATTCGATATGAAATCGGTGACTTCGGTTTTGTATCTTTGAAAGTTTATGATATTCTTGGAAGCGAAGCTGCAACACTGGTTAATGACATTCAAGCTGCAGGCAGTTACGAAGTAAATTTTGATGCTTCCGGTTTGCCAAGCGGAACGTATTTTTACACTTTAACCACAGATAATTTTTCTTCAACGAAGAAGATCATCCTGTTAAAATAGTCTTCAGACTTCCACTTTAAAATGAAAATGTCACCCTTCGACAAGCTCAGGGTGACATTAATTTTTCAATATTATTTATCTCTCAACTAATTAAAGCCTCTCCCCTTTGGGGAGAGGTTTTGAGAGGGGCCTATTTCTCAATTTCATAAACAGGTTTTATATCTACCGGCAGGTGTTCAAGCTTCTTACGCAATGTTTCCATTGATGGAGAATTAACAACATACTTTGCAATTAAATCTTTTGCACCCTGGTAATCGCCTTTTGCCTGGATCATTAAAACCATATTGGCTAACTCCTGCAATGCGGGACCAATCTTTTCAAAATTAACTTTTACTTTCTGAGTTTCAGCATTGTACTCATACGCACCTTTTTCAAGCAGGTAATTATAAATAATTGCATTACCACCGCCGTGCGCTTCATTAATTCCAAATCTTACCGACCTAAAAGTGCCTGCCAGAAAAGTGACATAAGTTTCTTTCTCAAACGTTTCCGGGAAGACTCCTTTATCTATCATAAAAATATTATTATACATCCCAAGAATATCAGCTTTACATTCTTCCATCGTTGAATAAGTTTCTTTTAGTTCCTTCTTCACTTCTGTATCTCTTCCATCAACTTTTATAAATCCGGGTCCGATGCCATGAGACATTTCATGCATCAGAGAATGAGTAAAGAATGAATTGAATGTTACATATTGAACTTGCTCTGGTTCTAAAACTATTTCAGCTATTGGTACAAGCAGTTTATCATATTTTGCCTGGGAAACATTTTTTAGCATTACCTTCTTCGATCCTTTTACCTTCCGAACTCTTTCATCATTAGGAAGATTAAATGCAATCGTTTGAATTCCGGATTTTGTATCGCCCGCCGAGAAGATTTCATTCACTGCAGCAAGTGGTGATTCTGAACCACGATCGAAATTTTTATATTGATCAGGAATTGGTAAATGTATTTCCATATCGCGCAGATACTTTTTGAACACTTCAAGTTTTGCACTTTCTGCAGCATCTTCAATAGTAAGGAAACTTTCAAAAGAAGCTTTATAGTTGAACATGCCATCTTCATAAACTTCGTAAGGTCCGATTACAACTTCAATTTTATGATCTTTTAAATCCATCCAATCCATATCGCTCTGGTAATAATCGTTGCTTAAAAATGCTTCTGCTCTCGATTTTAAATATTTTTTTAATGTTGGATTGTCGGCATACTCAGCTGCTTCCTTCAGTAGCATTGAAGCTTCATTTAATTTGTCATTCCAGTATTCACTATAAGGGATTGCAATAAGTTTTCCATTTTCTCTTCTTATAACTGTAAATTCTGAAGTGAAAGTTTTTTCATCCGTTGGATTTGTCTTAATCCAATTTTCCAATTCTTCTTTGGTCATATCTTCAGGATAAAAATTTGCCCCGAGTGGTTTTTTCTGATTACGGATAAATGGTGCATCATGTTCAAGTCTATCAAAGGGACCGAACATCATCGTAAATAATTCCAGTTGAAGTTTTGCTTCCTCTGATCCTGCTGAGACTTCTTCCGTAAGTTGTTTTCTAATTTCATAATTTTTTGCATAAACCTGATCGAGAAAAATTTCATCCATAACTTTGGATGCCCGGTAAAGTTTTTCAACTACCATTTTTTCACGTTCATCAAGTGTGCTTGAATCATATTTAAGTTCTGTGGGAACAAACTTTGCAATTTTTTCTTTGAGCATTGCAACATCCTCTGCATCTTTGTTTTGTTCTGCCTGTTTTCCGCATCCAATAAGGATAGCCGAAAGGATTAAGACAATTAATGAAAAATACTTCATTTATTCACCTGCGTATAGTAATTAATTAAAATTGATTTCGACAATAGAAATATAAAAATAAATGTGCAATTAACGCTTAAATTCAACACATATTAGTGACCATTCATCAAATAATTACAGAAACTGAATCTGAATCTGCTTAAGTTTGCTCATTAAAAATCATCTTATAACAATCAGGTAGTAAAATGAATAAACACTCTTTTTCTCTAATTGCTTTTCTCTGTATACTTTTATTTGTTCAATTAGCATATTCACAATCACCAGAGCGGAAAGATGTCCCAGAAAATTATAAGTGGAATCTTACAGATATTTATCCATCAATAGAAGCGTGGCAGAATGATGCTGATAAACTCAAAGCAGAAGTTGATAAGCTTGCAGAATTTAAGGGAACACTGGGCAGCAGTTCCGCAACTCTTTACAACGCTCTTAAAACCGGAAATGATCTTGTAAAAACTTTATCAAGGGCATTGACTTATGCAAGTAATTTAAGCAATGAAAATCTGAACATTGCCGAGAACCAGGCATTGATGCAGCAGATGAATGCACTGGGGACTAAGTTTGGAGAAGTTACTGCTTATGTTGAACCTGAAATTTTACAAATTCCCAAAGAAAAAATTGATCAATTCTTCAAAGAAAAACCTGAGCTCGCAAAAGAATTTGATATGTATATTGATAACATTCAGCGACTTCGCGATCATACTCTTACTGAAGCTGAGGAAACAATTCTCGCCAGCTTTGGGTTGATTTCAGATGTTCAAGGAGATGTTTACGATATTTTTACAAATGCAGAAAAACCATTCCCCAAAGTCACAATATCAACAGGTGAAGAAATTGAATTAACCCCAGCTACTTACACAAGATACAGAACGCTTGAAAATCGGGAGGATCGTGCAAAAGTATTTGAGGCTTTTTTTAATGGTTACGGAGAATTTAAGAATACACTTGGTGCTATTCTCGGCGGCAAAGTTAAAAAGGATTGGGTTTACGCAAAGAACAGAAAATATGAATCATCATTACACGCAGCACTGAATTCTGACAATCTGCCTGTTTCAGTTTACACAACTTTGATTGAACAGGTAAATAAAAATTTACCAACTCTTCACCGTGCGCTTGATTTGAAAAAAAGAATGCTTGGTGTCGACAAGCTTCGTTATTATGATTTGTACGTTCCGCTTGTTCAGAAAGTTGATATGAGTTTTACTGTCGAGCAAGGTCAAAAAGTACTTCTTGATGCTCTAAAACCATTGGGTACAGAATATGTTTCTACTTTACAAAAAGCTTATAATGACAGATGGATTGATTACATTCCAACCGTTGGAAAAAGAAGCGGTGCATATTCCACGGGTGGAGCTTATGATGTCCATCCTTACATTCTGATGAACTGGACAGATGACTACGAATCTGTTTCAACACTTGCACACGAGCTCGGACACACAATGCACAGTTATTTCTCAAACAAAACGCAACCGTTCTCAAAAGCAGATTACGCTACTTTCGTTGCGGAGATTGCTTCAACTGTAAATGAAAATCTCCTGAACAACTATATGGTTCAAAATGCAAAAAGTGATGAAGAAAAACTTTACCTACTCGGCAGCTATCTTGAATTACTAAGAACAACAATTTTCCGTCAGACTTCTTTTGCTGAATTTGAATGGGAAATTCATAAAAAAGTTGAAGCCGGCGAACCAATAACCGGAGAGGATATGAATGCAATCTACTTCGATATTGTAAAAAGATATTATGGACACGATAAAGGTCATTGTGTTGTTGATGATTACATCCAGTATGAGTGGTCATATATTCCTCACTTCTTGGGATATAATTATTATGTATTCCAGTACGCAACATCTATCATTTATGGAACAGCTCTTGTAGAAAAGATGACGGAAAAAGGTCAGACAGGTGTTGATGCATATTATAATATTCTAAAAGGCGGCGGTTCAAAATATCCAACTGAACTTATTAAAGATGCCGGAATTGATCCGATGTCTCCCGAACCTGTTGCTCTTACAATGCAAAAGATGAACAAGGTAATGGATCAGATGGAAGAAATACTAAAGAAGATGGGTAAATAAAATATTTTATCGGGGATACGGATTACCATGTCCCCTTATATTTTCCCTATTACTTTCAAAAAATCTTTCCTTTAAAAATTCTCCAGTGTAAAATTTTTATGACAAGAAAATTAGATGTTATTAATTCATATTTGTGGTTTGTCAATAATCAGAGATAATTATTATCCTTTCTTAATTTCTTCTTTTTGAAAATCTGATCATTCAAATCTGGGAATTGTAGTTATCATTACCTTGTCATAATCCCATCTAAATTAAATAAAGTAATCTTTAAAAATGCATTCTTTACTTTTATAGGCTCCGGGTAATGGTATGTAAATTGCCATTTAGTGACAGACTAATTAAGAGATCTGTCAATACTTAATAATTGCGAATTGATTTTTGTTAATAAAAGTTCGTGGGCAGATTAAAAATAATTTAAGTAAATAAAATGAACTGTTCCTCTTTCAAACGATTTGCTTACACAAGTCAGGGGTAATTAAAAGATGCATCACGTCAGCCTAAATCCAATCGCTCAAAAATTATTTGATATCACTTCGCAGGATACTTCCATTTGTTATCAGTGTGGTAAATGTTCTGCCGGTTGTCCTTTGAGAGATTTTATGGAAACTCCCCCAAACAGGGTTGTAAGATATCTCCAGCTTGGATTATATGATCTCGCGCTGAACTCAGCGTCAATATGGCTTTGTGCGGGCTGCCAGACTTGCTCAAGCCGTTGTCCTAAGAATTTTGAAATAGCAAAACTTATGGATGCACTTCGTCAAATTTCCATTGAGCTGGGGTTAAAGCCAAAAGATGAAAAGGTTTTAAAGTTTCATAAAGCTTTTCTCAAACAAATAAAAAACAGCGGAAGAAGTTTTGAGTTAGGATTGGTAAGGGATTATAAACTTTCTACAGGAAAATATTTTCAGGATCTGGATCTCGCACCGGAAACATTAAAGAAAGGAAAGATGGCTTTCAAACCGCATAATATCAAAGACAAGGAAAAGATTCAGAAGATATTCGATAAATCAATAAAGAGGGATACAAAATGAATTTTGGATATTATCCCGGCTGTTCATTGCATGGAACAGCAAAAGAATTTGATCAGTCACTCAATGAAGTACTCAAAGTTCTTGATGTTGGACTTGATGAAATAAACGATTGGTGCTGTTGCGGTGCTTCATCCGCACATGCAATGAGTCATATTTTATCAATCGCTTTGCCGGCTAGAAATCTTCAATTAGCAAAAAATCAAGGATTGACTGAAATCGTTGCCCCTTGTGCTGCTTGCTATAACCGACTCAAAGTTTCTCAGCACGAACTAAAGTTCGATGAGAAGATGCGAATGAAAGTGGAAGAAATTCTAGAAGAAAAAGTCAGCAATGGAATCGAAGTGCTGAATCTTATCGGTCTATTCCAAAAGATAGGAAAAGACAAGATCAAATCTGCAATGAAAAACAATCTTAAGAATTTTAAGGTTGCGTGCTATTACGGATGTCTTCTTGTTCGTCCTCACGATATTCTGAAGTTCGATGATCCTGAAAATCCAACTTCGATGGAAGAGATCGTTTCAATAACTGGTGCAAAGGCAGTTGAATGGAATTATAAAGTTGAATGCTGCGGAGCTTCTCACTCAATAGATCACACAGAAATTGTTGAATTGCTTTCTAAAAATATTCTCGATGATGCAATAAAACATGAAGCAGATATAATTATTGTCGCCTGCCCGATGTGCCATTCAAATTTAGATATGAGACAAAAAAATATTTTGAAGAAATATCCTGAGCAAAAGGAAATTCCCATTCTTTACTTAACACAGCTTTTAGGTTTAGCAATGGATTTAGATTACAAGCAAATAGGTTTGCATCTACACTATATAAACCCAGTTCCAATGATTGAAGAAAAAATGAAGACCGAAGAGGTGGCTGTATGAGAATTGGTGTATTCACCTGTCATTGTGGAGAAAACATCGGCAGAACTGTTGACTGCCCTTCTGTTTCTAAAGCTTGTGCTGAATTCCCGGGAGTTGTTCATTCAGAAGATTATAAATATATGTGTTCCGATCCCGGACAAAATCTAATCAAACAGGCAATCAAAGAAAAAAATCTTGATGCTGTTGTGGTTGGTTCGTGTTCACCGCATATGCACGAAAAAACTTTCAGGAAAGCGTGTAGTGATGCAGGAATAAATCCTTTCTTAGTTGAGATAGCAAATCTTCGAGAACATTGTTCTTGGATTCACGATGATGTTCCGTCCGCAACATTAAAAGCAATTGACTTGATGAGAATGATGGTTGAAAAAGTAAAATTCAACGGACCTTTAATTCCAATCAGAGTTCCTGTCACAAAACGGGCATTAGTCATCGGTGGAGGAATTTCCGGAATACAGGCTTCACTTGATATTGCTAATGCAGGATACGAAGTAATTCTTGTTGAAAAAGAACCTTCGATTGGCGGACATATGAGTCAGCTTTCCGAAACTTTTCCTACTCTTGATTGTTCGCAATGTATTTTGACTCCCAGAATGGTTGAAGTTTATCAGCATCCAAAAATAAAGTTGATGAGCTACTCTGAAGTTGAGAATGTCGAAGGCTTTATTGGAAACTTTTCAGTTATAATAAGGAAGAAAGCAAGATCAGTTAAGGATGAACTTTGCACAGGCTGCGGTTTGTGTGTTCAGAAATGTCCAATTAAAAAAGCTGCATTTAGTGAATTTGACGAAGGACTTGCAAATCGTCCGGCAATGTATGTCCCATTTCCACAAGCTGTTCCAAATATCCCGGTTATCGATAGATCGGTTTGCACTTACTTCAAAAATGGCAAATGCCAGATGTGCAAAAAAGTTTGCGGAAAAGAGGCAATAGATTTTGAACAACAGGATGAGTTGGTTACAGAAGAAGTTGGCTCAATCATAATCGCAACTGGTTATAAACTTTATACGATCGATAAAAAACCTGATGATAGTCCGATTCATGGTTATGGAGAATATGGTTATGGAAAATATAAAGACGTCGTAAGCGGATTACAGTTTGAAAGAATTGCAAGCGCTTCCGGTCCTACTTCGGGAGAAATGTTAAGACCTTCGGATAAAAAAGTTCCAAAGAAAATTGTTTTTATTCAATGTGTCGGAAGCCGTGATGAAGCAAAAGGATTTTCATATTGCAGTAAGATTTGTTGTATGTATACTGCAAAGCACGCAATGCTTTACAAACATAAAGTTCACGATGGTGAGGCGTACGTTTTCTATATGGACATTCGTGCCGGTGGAAAGATGTATGAAGAATTTGTAAGAAGAGCAATTGAAGAAGACGGAGTAAAATATATCCGTGGAAGAGTATCAAGAATTTATCAGGATGATGGAAAACTTATCGTAAAAGGTGAAGACACAATCGCAGGAGTAAAAGTAGAAATTGATGCGGATATGGTCGTTCTCGCAACCGCAATGATGGCACAAACAGAAGCACCAAAACTTGCTCAGACTCTTGGTGTTCCGTATGACAAATATGGATTCATCAACGAAGTTCATCCAAAATTAAGGCCGGTTGAAACAAGTAGTGGAGGAATTTTCCTGGCCGGAGCTTGTAATTCTCCAAGGGATATTCCTGATTCTGTCGCAATGGCTTCTGCTGCAGCTGCAAAAGCTCTTGTACTTTTCGGTTCAGATATGCTTGAAAGAGAGCCCGTCGTAGCAAAAGTAAATGAAGCAACCTGTGTGGGCTGTTTGTACTGCAAAAAAGTATGTGCATACAATGCTGTTCAAGTAAAAGAAATAAAAGACCGACAAGGCAACCTGATTAAAACAGTTGCTTACGTTAACTCAGGATTATGCCAAGGATGCGGTACTTGTAATGCAACCTGTCCATCTAAATCTGTTGAGCTTCTTGGATTTAAAGATGATCAGATTTACGCTCAAATAAATGCGTTCGCAGAGGTATAAAAATGGAACAAGAAAAATTTGAACCAAAGATAACTGCTTTCGTCTGCAACTGGTGTACTTACACAGGTGCTGATCTTGCAGGAACAAGCAGATTAAAGCAGCAAACAAATGCAAGACTAATTCGAGTTCCATGCACGGGAAGAATTGATCCTGTCTTCATCATTAAAGCATTTGAGAAAGGTGCCGATGGAGTTCTTGTTTCCGGTTGTCATCCCGGTGATTGTCATTACAACACCGGAAACTTCCACGCGAGGAGAAGATGGATTTTCTTTAAACAACTTCTTGATTTCGTTGGAATCGATTCTTCACGTTTATACTTCTCCTGGGTTTCTGCTTCTGAAGGAAAGAAATGGGTCGATGTTGTAAATAATGTAATCGATTCAGTCCGTGCGAAAGGTCCATTTTTTGGATATAAAAACCTTAATAAAGAAATAGAATTACCGTTAGCAAATAAAAATTGACGATCAAACTGATTTATGAAACAATTAATAGAAATTTCTAAAGAACTTCTCAGATCAGGAAAAGCCAGATACATAATCGGCTACACCGAAGATAAATTTCACCGAACCAAACCATTCATTGCCCACACAATTAATGATGCAGAGAAACTTACATTTAATCAGAAGTCCGTTCACAACCTTGCTGTGTATTTAACACGATTACCAAAGCCGAAAGACGGAAAAATTGGAATTGTTGCAAAAGGATGTGACATAAAAGCAATAATAGGATTGATTCAGGAAAACCAAATCAAACGAGAAGATTTGATTATCATTGGTATGAATTGTAATGGAGTTGTGAAAGATATCAACAACGATTACAGCAAAGAAAATTCACAAATGAAATGCACTGTCTGTGAACTGCGAACTCCAAAACACTCAGACTTAAACGCCGGAACTCTTGAAGACTTTGCTAAATCAGAAATGACTAAAAATATTTTAGCTGATATTGAGGCTTTGTCATCAGAAGAAAGGTGGAATTTCTGGGAAAAGGAATTTGAAAAATGTATTAAGTGTTATGCATGCAGACAAGCTTGTCCGCTATGCTACTGCGAGCAATGCATTGTTGAAAAATCCCAACCCCAATGGATTGATTCGAATCCAACCATAAAAGGAAATTTTGCTTGGAATATTATTCGTGCTTTTCATCTCAGCGGAAGATGTATTGGCTGCAATGAGTGTGAAAGAGCCTGTCCAGCAAACATTCCTCTTTCTTTGTTAAATAGAAAAATGGGAATGGTTGCAATGAAAGAATTTAATTACAGGCATGGGATGGAACAGGATCAGCCAACGTTAATTGGAACTTTTAACACTTCTGATAAAGAAGATTTTATTATGTGAGAAAAATGAAATGAAAAACTTTACTATCACAAAAAATCAATTAAATAATTTAGCTTCAAAACTATTGAATGAGAATTGGACGGTTATTTCACAATCAAAAGCTGAAAGTAATTATTCGAAGATTAGTAGTGCAGAAGAGTTAATTGTTGATTCGTCTCTCAAGCCGACAAATATTTCGATGAAAGATTGTTTTTTTCCAAAATCAGAAACATTATTCTTCTTCAAAAGAAAGAAAGACGATTACGAACTTATTGACATTGCTGATCTGGAAACCAAAACTATAATCTTCGGAGCCAAACCTTGCGATGCTGCTGCTGTTCCTGTGCTCGGTAAAGTTTTTAACTGGGATTACAAAGATGAGTTTTTCAATAAAAGAGTCCAGAACACAGTAATAATCGGAATGGCTTGCAAGTTTGCAGATGAAAACTGCTTCTGTACTTCTGTCGGTCTCTCACCCCTTTCAGAAAATGGTTCAGATATCTTTTTAATTCCGTTGAACGAGAATAAATATCTGATAAAAGAAGTGACAGAAAAAGGAAAAGATTTTATTTCGGCAAATAGAAATTTCGTAACCGAAGAAGAAAATTTATCTATTAATGAAAATGATTTTGCCGGACCAGAAAAACGATTTTCAACTGAAAATATAAAAGTATGGCTTGATAAAAATTTTGAAAACAATTTTTGGATGAATGCGGGAGAAACCTGTCTTGGTTGTGCACAATGTGCTTACGTTTGTCCGACGTGCCATTGCTTTGATATTGTTGATGAAGATTGCTACTCGTGTGGGAGAAGAGTAAAGAACTGGGATAGCTGTCAGTTTGAACTGTTCACAAAACATGCATCCGGGCACAACCCGAGAGAAGAACAAGGAAAACGATACAGGCAGAGAGTATCACATAAATTCAAATATTATAAAGACAGGTTTGATGAAATACTTTGCACCGGATGCGGAAGATGTACGAGAGGCTGCCCTGTTTCAATTGACATAGGATTGATACTTGAAGACATTAATTCACATTCTTTAGAAACCTCAAGTGTAAATAATTAAAAAAGTATAATATGAATATATACAAACCAGAACTTGTAGAAATAAAAGATATTGTAGTAGAAACACCTGACATTAAAACATTCCGATTGCAATTTAAAGACCGTCAGCTACAGAATAATTTTAATTTCAAAGCCGGACAATTTGCTGAGTATTCTGTTTTTGGTGAAGGTGAATGTACATTTTGCATAGCATCTTCCCCAACCCGGCCAGAGTTTCTCGAATGCTCTTTTAAAATGTATGGTAAAGTAACAAACGCATTGAACCGCTTAAAAGTTGGGGATACAATGGGACTTCGCGGACCTTATGGAAATTATTTTCCTGTTGAAGAAATGAAAGGAAAGAATGTTGTTTTTATTGCGGGAGGAATTGGTTTAGCTCCTGTCAGATGTGCTATTTGGAATGTTCTTGATATGCGTTCTGAATTTAAAGATGTTACTATTATCTATGGCGCCAGAACTGTTGCCGATCTCGTTTACAAACACGAGATTGAAGAATGGAAATCTATGAAGAACGTAAAAACTGTTGTGACGGTTGATCCCGGAGGAGAAACTTCTGACTGGAAAGGTGAGATTGGATTTGTGCCGACAATCGTTGAAAGAGTTTCTCCTTCAAGTGAAAATTCAGTTGCTATAATTTGCGGTCCTCCAATTATGATAAAATATACACTACCCGTTATGCTTAAACTTGGTTTCAAAGAAGAAAATATCCTCACAACTCTTGAAAACAGAATGAAGTGTGGACTGGGTAAATGCGGCAGATGCAACATCGGAAGTGTTTATGTTTGCAAAGATGGACCTGTGTTTAGTTACCAGCAACTGAAAGAATTACCTCAAGATTTCTAAAAGCAAAATAACTATTTTATTCGGATTGCTGTTACATACACAGTTATTCTAAACATGATTTATAAGCCAATTTAAAAATTCCAATTCCCATTGCTTCAGCTGATAAATCAATTAAATCCTCATCATCGTCTTGAACTTCAGGGTCCTCTGTTGCTTCTGTTGTAAGAAGAAATTGGAACTTGCAAGATTATTTTATTCATCCACTTGGACTTGAGCTCAAATTAGGCTACTGATTTACATTTTATTTGGTTTGATTTCACTTACCCAATCATAGACTATTTAGCTGCGGTTTCGGATTGGACGCCTACTGGTATAATAGCTACTACCAATCCATGAATAATGTACTTAAAAGCAACTATTCTATACTGGTATTTCCGAGAGTAATATTGAATTAAAAGTCAATATTACTTTTTGAGTTGTCTAAGCATCGCACCCTAAGACAATGAGCAAATTAACCTTTGAAATATTCATAAAATCGGGGGGTCCGTAATTATTACCATCTGTATTATTTTTTTGCTTTTAACACAAAAAGTTTATTAATTTCCAAACAGACAATATTGCTTATATGTGGTAAAAAGGTGGTGTGTCTCTCTTAAGCGTCTATTTCCCTTCACTCAATACATATTAGTTAGAAAATATTTAGTAATAAATTTTAAATGATTTTATTCATAACAAATATTAAGGTTTTGCAATCACTCAGATCATCATTACTATTGAGTATTTTTATCACAGCTTTCCAACCTACTTGCCCTCAGAATCAAATCAGAGTTGCTGATTACTACTTCGATGGAATAAACGGCAATGATTCAAATAATGGACTGACACCTTTAACAGCAAAGAAAACACTAAATGCATTAAATAATCTTGGTTCCTCGATACAGAATAAAATCATCGCATTGAGAGATAGTATTATCTACAGGCGATCATCAAGCGGATATGCAGCAGTAAGAATTGACTACAATAATGTTACGTTAACAAACTGGTACGAAGGTGGCTCAGACAAATTGCCTCGAATATTGGGCTCTAATGCAAAGCTTACAAACTGGAACAATGTTAGTGGAAACATATGGCAATCAACAACTGCTGTTGGAAATAATACTGTGTATTTTGAATTTGCAGATTCAATTAGATGGGGCATCATTAAATATTCTCAGGATGAATTATTAAAGGAGTTTGATTTTTATATTTCTAGCGGAACAGTTTATTGTTATTCGCCGACAGACCCAGACATAAGATATCTTGCTGTAGAAACATTCAATAGAGATTATTGTATAAGCCTTTTTGGTGATGGAATTACAGTTGAATATCTTCAATTAGATTATGGAGGGATTGGAGTAGCGATAGAATCAGTTTCAAATAATAATTTAATTCAGAATTGTAAAATTAATTTTCATGGAACTTCTTCCGGTGTAATGTCAAGCTGCTGTGGCGAGGGTATCCAGTTATGGAGCAGTAATAATATTATCAGAGGAAATTATATTCAGGAAGCATCCTCCCACGGAATTCATATTTACACACTCTCAGGCGATATCAGTAATAATTTAGTAGAATATAATGTAGTATGGAATTGCCACCATACCGGTTACGATGTTAATTCTGGCTCAGGTTTAAATTCAAATATTAATATCAGATATAATATTTATTATGATACCCCCTGGGCTGCCGAAAGACAAGAGCCGGGATATTCTGGCCAGGCATCAGGATTTTTCTGCAATGGAAATGTAAGTAATATAACTCTGGCTTATAATCTCTTTTATAATTGTTATCAATCGACTTGTGCTCAGATCGCCGAAGGAGACAGCATATATGTTTACAATAATACATTCGCTAACACCATAAACTATGGCGGGTCTGGCTATGGTGCTATCTTCGGTAATAGTAATACAGTAGCTAAAAATAATATTTTCGTAACTAACGGTAGGACCACCACCAATGGCTCTTTTTTAGTAGAGTCAAATAATCTGGTATATAATTATAGTAATGGTGGTACTGGTGTAATAGAGGGCTTAAATTCAAATCCACAATTTATTGATCGTTTTAATTTTAATTTCAGACTACTCCCAAACAGCCAGGCAATAAATTTAGGGACCAATTTGGGTTATTCTGAAGACTTAGATGGTAACCCTATTCTTGGAAATCCAGATGCTGGGGCATATGAAACTATGAACATTGGTAACGGAAGTTATATAATGGTACACCCTGGATGGAATTTCTTATCCATACCAAGATTAAGCACTAATATGTCCGTCGACTTTTTATTACCGACAAGAAATTCACTTGTATATGAATTTACTCTAAATGGTTACCAGGCAGTAACTAGTTTACAAAATGGAATTGGTTATATAGCAAAGTTCAGTGATACTCAATACATATTTATTACCGGTGAATCGGTATCCTTTCCCATTGAACTGTCTGAAGGCTGGAACCTAATTGGCCCGTTTGATGAAGACGTTCCATTATCCCAGATTTATTCAATACCATCAGGAATAATTATTTCAAATTTTTATGGCTTTGAAGATGGCAACTATACAACAACTGACGTGTTAAGAACTGGAAAAGGATATTGGATAAAGGTATCCTCTGATGGGATAATAAACCTAAACAGTGAAGTTCTAACGAAAGTTGAAGACAAATAGTAAAATCATATCAGCTAAAATAAATCCAGATCATTCCTACAAGTAGTATTAATAATACTGATAAAATAAAATCTCTTTTTCTCCAGCCTTCATCTCCACCGCCAATTTCCTTTGTTGTTGTATGAATTGTAAGTCCTGCAAGTTTTTCTGCAGATGGCTGCGAAGTAAAATAGCTGACCACAACTAATACTAAAGTGCAAATAAGAAAAAGTAAAAATGCAAAGTGAAGAAAATTTATTGTTGCATATTCATGTAAGAATCCACTCAACGAATCTTTCATTAATTCTAATATCAATCTCGCAATTCCAAGAACAAAACCAGTAAGCAGTGAAGCAATTGCTCCTTGTGAGTTAACTCTTTTTGAAAGAACACCGATTAAAAAAATCGCTGCAATTGGAGGTGAAATATAAGCCTGAACACTTTGCAGATATTGATAAATCTGCCCTGAAATTAATTTCATCATTGGTATCCATAACAAACCGAAACCAACGAGTACGATTGTTGCAATTCTACCAACGAGGACTAATTTTTTCTCGCTCACTTCGGGATTCATCTTTTTATAGATATCCCAGGTAATTAAAGTTGAACAAGAATTAAATACAGATGAGAGTGAACTCATTAGTGCCGCAAGTAATCCGGCAACCACAATTCCTTTCAAGCCAACAGGAAGTAACACTCCAATCAAAGTTGGTAAGGCCTGATCTGGAATTTCAAGTGTGATTACTCCTTTCTGCGTAAGGGCATAGGCAATCACCCCGGGAATTACAAAAATGAAAAGTGGAAGAAGTTTCAAATAACCGGCGAAGATACTTCCTCTGCGCGATTCATTAATATTTTTACCTGATAGAACTCTTTGAACTATGAATTGATCCGTGCACCAGTACCAGACTCCAAGAATTGGTGCGCCGAAAATAATACCTGTCCATGGAAAATTCCGATCGCTCATAGGTTTCCACAAACTTAAAAAACCGGGACCACTCAGGTTATACAATTCATCAATTCCACCAAGTTTTATAAGTCCAACAACTGTTACAGTAATTGCTCCACCAACGAAAATGAACATCTGAACCATATCAGTATAAAGAACAGCTCGCAAACCTCCGAATACTGTATAAACACCAGTTACAATTACAACTATTAAAGCACCAGACCAGAATTCAACTCCCATCAAGGTTTCGAAAACAATCGCACCGGCAACAATAGTCACAGAAATTTTTGTGAGGACATATCCAACAATTGAAATAATTGCAAGATACCATCGAGCTCCTGATGAGTATCGTCTTTCCAGAAATTCAGGCATAGTA
>Ga0208980_10000538_pt1 | contig 21602 bp, 22 predicted proteins | sample WetSurMetagenome_3_FD_187993 | JGI IMG/M metagenome (GOLD analysis project Ga0208980, IMG submission 187993) | Wetland microbial communities from Twitchell Island in the Sacramento Delta, sample from surface sediment Aug2011 Site A1 Bulk (version 2) | ecosystem: Environmental > Aquatic > Marine... | reverse complement strand
TCGGGTTACTTGTTAAAGGATTTGAGCATCGACCGGCCTTCGGCATCCCATTCAACCCTGAATACTATGTGACATTAATTGAAAAAGCAGGTTTCACCCATCCCGGCGGGGATATTGCCTCCGGATTCCTGGACACCCAATCTGAATTTCCTCGCGAGAAAATGCACGAATTTTCCCGCCGAGTTCAGGAAAAGAAGGGGTTAAAAGTGGTGAACTTCCGTACTCGCGGGGATTTGCGCCGCCTGGTACCGCAGCTTAAAGACCTTTACAACGGCGCCCTGGGGGGCACACCGGGCGGGGTTCCCCTGACCGACGAAGAAGCCAAGGCGATGGCGGATCAATTGATATGGTTTGCCGATCCAAGATTGATCAAAATTCTTTTTAAAGGCGATAAGGCAGTCGGCTTCCTTTTTGCCTACCCGGATATTTCCTCTGCCTTGCAGCGCAGACGGGGTAAATTATTACCCTTTGGGTGGGCGGACTACTTGTGGGAGATGAAACGGACAAATTGGATCAACGTGAATGGCGCTGGCATCCTGGAGGAGTACCGCGGGCAGGGGGGCACGGCGATCCTTTTCAGCGAGATGTGGAAAAGTGTGGAAGGAAGCCGATTTATCGGCGGGGATATCGTTCAGATCGGCGAAGACAACACCCGGATGCAGAATGAGTTGGCGGGACTTGGGATCACATTTCACAAGAAACACCGCATGTACGAGCGGGTTATTTGATATCGGTCACAAAGGGTTTATCCATAAAAAATAAATCCAACCGGAAATCAACCGGTTGGATTTTTTATGGAGACCTGTCGCGGCACACGAAACATCGCGGCGTGAAGATACAACCGCCCCCCTGGGTTATTGGGCGAGGATGTTAGCTGCGATACTGTTAAACCGGTCTAAATTATGCCGGTATTACCAATACTCAATCGCTTTTCCTAATTGTGCTTGCGCAGGAAAGCGGGGATATCCAGGTTATTGGAATCCACCACTCTCGGTTCATAATTCACTGTCACCATCTCGGGTTCATTTGATTTAACCACTGCCTGGACAAGGTCCTGAACTGCTGCGCCGAGGACGGCCGGTTCCTTGCGAGACTCAATACGGGGCAGGGAGGTGCGCAAGCCGGCGGAATCAAAACCCGTGGCGATGACCGTGATACGCAGGTCGTCCCCGAGTGTATCGTCGATGACCGCGCCGAAGATCAGGTTGACATCCGGGTGGGCGGTTTCTTTAATTATCGCGGCAGCGGTATTCACCTCGTAAAGGGTCATGCCAGTTCCGCCTGTGACGTTAAAGAGAATGCCGCGGGCACCGTCGATGGTAATATCCAGAAGTTTGCTGGTGATGGCCTGTTCGGCAGCCAAGCGGGCGCGATCCTCGCCGGATGCCTGGCCAACAGCCATGAGGGCTGCACCACCTTCGGACATAATAGTTCGCACGTCGGCAAAATCCAGGTTGATCAGCCCGGGTACCGTGATAAGCTCTGAAATACCCTGGATACCCTGGCGCAAGACGTCGTCAGCTCTCTGAAAAGCATCCTGCAGGCTGGCTTTCTTATCCACGATCTGCAGCAGCCGATCGTTGGGAATACAGATGAGAGTGTCGGCCACTTCCTTCATCTTGGATAGACCCTGCTCTGCAGATTGCTGGCGTTTGGTTCCCTCAAAAGTGAACGGGCGGGTGACCACACCAATCGTCAGAGCCCCGATTTCTTTGGAAATCTGCGAGATGATCGGCGCAGCGCCGGTTCCGGTGCCGCCGCCAAGACCAGCGGTGACAAACACCATATCGCTGCCCTTAAGTACCTCGTAGATCTCTTCCGCGGACTCTTCGGCCGCTTTACGGCCAACATCCGGATTGCTGCCAGCTCCGAGACCGCGGGTGACCTTATCTCCGATGCGAACGCGCGTCCCAGCTTTGGAGCAAAGAAGAGCCTGTGCATCGGTGTTCACCGTAATGAACTCGATCCCGGTCAGGCCTTCATCGATCATGCGATTGACTGCATTGCAGCCACCGCCACCAACGCCGATCACTTTGATCCGGGCGAAGGCTTCCGACATTTGATTCTTGCTAGTCTCCATTTCAACCTCCTGATGTGTGCAACATGGTCTGAGTCGATTAACTGGCCCCTCCAGGCCAGGGTAATCCTACGGAAGCATCCTCTTGGCAAAATCCCGCATTTTATCGATCCAAATGGGATTAATGCCTTTGGGAAGGTGCATTTTGGCTTTGGGCTCCATCACCTGGTTCATGAGCATGGCCCAACGCAGGAGCCCCACGCTGGTGGAATACGCCGGGGATTGCAACTGATCCACAAGCCCCACCAGGTTTTCTGGTCGGGCCACGCGGCAGGGCAGGCCGGTGACCTGGCTGGCGATGGCTCGAATCCCGGGCAGCAAACTTGAACCTCCGGTGAGCACCATCCCCGCGGGCAGCAGCCCGTCATACCCTGAGCGTTTGATCTCCTGCTGAACAAGCTGAAATATCTCTTCCACGCGGGCTTCGATGATATTGGCCAAATCCTTGCGGCTCACTTGTTCCGCATGATCATCGCCAAAAGCGCGAACCGTGAAAGTATCCTCTTTTTGAATATCCGTTTGAACAGCATAGCCGTATTGTTTTTTCACGTCTTCAGCCTGTGAAAGCGGCAGGCGCAGCCCGTGGGCGATATCGCTGGTGATGAGCGAACCAGCCACTGGGATCACCATGGTATGCCAGACATCCCCATCGATATAAATGGCAATGTCGGTCGTACCGCCGCCGATATCGCAGACAACGCTGCCCATTTCGCGTTCGGTCTCGGTCAGAACCACCTCACCAGAAGCCAGTGGATTGAGCACAAAATGCGAGACGTCCACTCCGGCTGCCTGTACACATTGGCGAATATTTTCAACAGTCGATTCTCCGGCGGTAATGATGTGGGCTTCCACCTCGAGACGGTAGCCGTGCATTCCGATGGGGGTACGGATGCCCGTCTGACCATCGACGGTGAACCCACGCTGAACAACATGGATGATCTCGCGGTTGTGGGGGATTGCCACCGCCTGGGCTGCATCCAGCGCGCGGGCGATATCATCCTGATCAATGACGCCACCGGAGATGCCTGCCACGCCGCGGCTGTTAACGGAGGAGACGTGGGACCCTGCCAGGCTGACCAGGGCGGAGGTGATCTCCAACCCCGAGGTACGCTGAGCTTTTTCGAGGGAGCGGGAGATTGCCTGCGAAGCCGCCGCCAGATCCACTATGATGCCTTTTTTCAACCCCTGGGAAGGTTCAATTCCAACCCCGAGGATACGCAGACGGTTCTCGCCTTCAATGCGCCCCACAAGGCTGCATACTTTTGTGGTCCCCAGATCGATTCCGACAACAATCATCTCATCCATAAGGTTTAACTCCTAACGATAGAAAGGCGCATCCACGTGTTCAACACTGATCATCGATGGAGCCACCCCGTCTTTCTTCAATTGCTCGACGATAGCGTTATAAACCACCATCTGCTGGTCGATCCTGGCGGTGCTGAGCCCGATATAAACCGCCCAGCCATTTGCATCCACCCAGCCCAGCCCATCCGACTCGCTGTAAGCCAAAAGCGTGCCGGGGGGCATGATCCCGTTTAATTTATTGATCGCGGCCAGGATAGTTGGATCCATCTGGCTGACGATTTCCTCCGGATCGGGGGTCTTCGCTTTCACCGGCGCGACCTCGCTTGAAAGCTCCTGAAGAATATCGCCATTGACCTTGGATACCAGGGGAGGCGCACCGGCTCCTTGAACTGAAATCGAAGGAGTGGCATCACCCCGGACCGGGAAGATGAAACCATCCTGGTCGATCCACAACGTTTTTCCATCATAGGTCCAGGCGAGCACTGGTGCGCGCTCATTGACCGACAGTTTGACTTTGGCGGGCAGGGTAACTTGGATCTTCACATTTGCCAGGTCGGGATAATCGGTGGCCAGTTTTTTTCGTAATACCGCAGCATCGATCGCGTAGATACGCTTGTTGGAGATTCCCAAATCCTTGGAAACCTCCTCAGTATCCAGTCGCTGCAGACCGGAAATTGTCATTCCGCTGACCTTCATCCGGGGTGAAAAGAGGAAAAATCCGATACACCCCAGCATGAGTAAGGTCAGCGTGCCGGAAAGGAAGCGCCAGCCGATGTGAATGGGAGAGATGATTGGCAGACGGACTTCAGTGCCGGTGGAGGTCAGCGTCATCGTATAGGCTTTACGCACGCTGGACTTCTGTGACTTCCGTGGAGGTGCCACTTGTGCCCCGAACCGGCTGGTAACCTGGGGAACAGGTGTGGCTCGACGGGGTACCGCCTGGCTGATCGGTTTATTGAATTTCGGCGATGGATGGAATGGCGGGGGCGGGGGCATCACCGGGCGGAAGGCATGCGGGTCTGCAGCTTCCTTGGGAGTCTGTTGAATGTTGTTTCGCGCGGATTCCACGTTGTCGGCGGCTTTTTGGGCGCGTTTTTGACGAAGCGCCTGGGAGCGCGGGGCGGGGGAGGTCTTAAAGGGGTTCATTGCTGCTCCGATAAGTCCTAACAGTTCCGTCCCGATCCGCTTTTCGTTCCAAAGCCAGCTCGATCAATTTCACGACCAAATCGGCATACTTCAAGCCAGTCGCTTCCCAAAGTTTGGGGTACATACTTATGCTGGTGAAACCCGGAATCGTGTTCAACTCATTGAGGTAGACCAGAGAGGATTTCTTATCCAATAAGAAATCCACCCGCGCCATACCCGAACAATCGATCGCTTTGTAGGCTTCAACTGCGTAAGCCCGGATGCGGGACATCAATCCAGGTTCCAATTCAGCGGGGATGATCAACCCCGAGGCATTGTCAAGATATTTTGCGTTGTAGTCATAAAACTCGCGTGAAGGCAGAATCTCGCCGGCGACCGAAGCCTGGGGATCATCATTTCCGAGCACGGATACTTCGATCTCGCGGGCATCCACACCCTGTTCCACCAGAACCCGGCGGTCGAATTGGGCGGCTTCCAGCAAGCCTTCCACCAGGTCAGATCGGCTGCTGCATTTGGAAACACCAACCGAGGAGCCCAGGTTGGCTGGTTTCACGAAGACGGGGTAGGGGCTCATATGCTCGATATCCGTGATCGTTTCTTCCATATGAGCGGTAAGGCGGCGGCGGGTGACCAATACAGAATCAACAACTGGAATCCCGCGGGAGCGCATCACTTCTTTGAAAACTCCTTTATCCATTCCTACCGAGGAACCCACAACACCAGCACCGACATAAGCCAGGTCGGCCAGTTCCAGCAGCCCCTGCAGGGTGCCATCCTCGCCAAAGGTACCGTGCAGCACTGGAAAGACCACGTCGATCTGTGAAAGGGGTGTTAATCCCGTGGAGGTGACGGCATAAAGCCAGGGTTTGCCTGGTTCGTGCCTGAGCGTGGCTTCCTGCAGCGATGAGAAAACATTATTTTCAAAAGCTGATAGCACATCCCTGCCTGTCAGCCACTGACCCTCGCGGGTGATGCCCACCTGGGCGACTTCGTAGCGGGAAGGATCTAGCACCGATAACACGGAGCGGGCAGACATGAGCGAAACGTCGTGCTCGCCTGAGCGGCCGCCAAAGAGGACAAGGACCCTGGTTTTGTCGCTCATGACAAATCCCCAATCTCAGCACTCACGGAGGACCAATCCCCTAATAATTCGATCTCCAGATTCAATTCAACCCCGGTTTTTTCTTTGACAACCTTGCGAACCTCTTCCATGACCTGGTAGTAATCCATGGCAGTGGCATTTTCCGTATTGACAAAGAAATTGGCGTGCTTGGGGCTTACTTCCACCCCGCCGATCCGAAAACCTTTCATCCCGGCAGCTTCGATCAGCCGGCCGGCTTTATCGCCGGGGGGATTCTTGAACATCGATCCCATCGAGGCTCCCGGAGGTTGGGTGCCGTGGCGGATCTCGGCGTATTCAGACATCTTCGCTTGGATCTCCTCACGGTTCCCTTGGGTTACTATCAACCGGGCAGCCAGGACATAAACATCCTTCAAACCTCGTTTAAGGGCGCTGCAGCGGTATTCGAAGCCCATTTTCTGGCCGTCCCAACTTTCTCGGCCCGCAGCGCGGCTGATGACATCCGCCCCGACGAATTGTTTGCTGATATCTTTTCCGTGCGCGCCTGCATTGCCATACACCGCGCCGCCAACCGTCCCAGGTATGGATGCAGCCCATTCCAGATCCGCCAATCCCCTCAGCATGCACTGGCGTGCAACGGTACCTATATTGGCGCCGCTTTCAGCCCAGACAGTTGGGGGGTCGGTGTGAGCATCGATCTTGATCGTGTGGGCATGGTTGGCGATCACCACCCCGCGGTACCCTGCGTCACTCACCAGGATATTTGCTCCAGTGCCGAAAATCCGGAAGGGGCAATCCAGATCCCAGAGTTTGGTGATCATGCCTGCCATTTCATCTGCGGATTGAGCGATGAGGAAACCATCAGCTGACCCGCCGACATGCGCGGTGGTATAGTTCGCCAGGCGAACGTTTTCCTGTAATCGTTCGCCGAAAGCATTGCGCAGCGCGGTCAGATCCGGTTTTTTAGTCAACTCAAATTCCTTAGAGCTTATTGATCCTGTCAATCAACCTGTGGACCAATTCTTCTTTCTGTTGGCCACCGCCGGGTGTGGAGGTAGCCTTTTTATTTGGATCCAGCGGATCCTTGGAGGTGATAAATTTCAATTCCGGCAGAACCATGAATATGTCCTTTTGTGGGTTCGTGGATTTATCAACCATTTCTTTAACCTCTTTCTTTAAGTGCGTTGAAGATGCCGGCAGAAATCTTATCGGCATCTCCGGCAGATAGCACCAGGAGAACATCTCCAGGTTGCAATTCTTTAAGTAGCAGATTCTGTGCCAATTCCAACGTTTCCACGAATTGCACATGGGAGTGATGCATCTTTGTGACAACTGCGGAGGCGGTGTATGGGTTGCCAGTTTCCCGCGCGGCGTAGATCTCGGTGACGATCACGCGGTCAGCATCCTCAAAAGCGGCGGCGAAATCGTCCTCCAACGTCTGGACCCGGCTGAAAGTGTGCGGCTGCCAAATCGCCCAGAGTCTGCGCCCCCCGTATCGGCTGCGCGCTGCCTGCAAGGTGGCGCGAATCTCAGTGGGGTGGTGGGCGTAATCGTCGATCACTGTCACACCGCCAGCCTCGCCGCGCAGCTCGAAGCGGCGCCCTGCACCCTGGAATTCCGATAAGGCTTGCGAGACTTCTAAAAGATCCAAACCAAGTTGATGCATAAGTGAACATATCGCGGCAGCGTTGCGCATGTTGTGCTCGCCGGGAACCTGCAGTTCAAGTTCACAGAGTGTTTCTGCCTCGCGGCCATCCCGCTGGCGAAGCAGTGCGAAGGAATACCCTCCCTTGTTGTTGGTCCGGGCTTCACTAATACGATAATCTGCTGCCGGATGGGCGCCGAAAGTCAGGACTTCGATTCCTGCCGGGGCATCCTTCAGCAAGTTGAAAGCCCCGCTTTCATCGCGATTAAGGAACAGCAGCCCACCAGGACGAATTTTATGAATGAAGCGGACGAATGCCTGGCGGTAATCCTCAAAAGTGGGGAAACAATCCGGATGGTCATGCTCGAGGTAGGTAACCACTGCGCAGCGTGGCTCCAAGCCAAGGAACATGTTGTCATATTCGTCAGCTTCGATCACAAAGTACTGTCCCTTGCCGAAATGGGCATTTACTTCCAACCCACGGATCTCGCTGCCCACAACGAAGGAAGGATCCTTTCCAAGGCGGTTCAGCACCCAGGCAGTCATCGCGGTTGTGGTGGTTTTCCCGTGTGTCCCAGCCACGGCCAACACATCCTGTCCGCGGGTTAATTCTGAAAGCATCTGGCTGCGTTTGAGTACCGGGATACCGGCATTACGAGCAGCCACCACCTCGGGGTTGTCGTCCTTGACCGCCGAGGAGCGGATGACGAATTTCGAACCGGTGACATTTTCTGCAGCGTGGCCGATCATGACCTTTACCCCAATGGCGCGCAGCTCCTGTGCCTGGGGAGAGAGGGTTCGGTCGGAGCCGCTTACGGTGTGCCCTTTTTCAACCAGCACCCGGGCAATGGCCGAAAGACCTGTTCCACCAATTCCGATAAAGTGATAGTGCGTCATTATATGAACGCTCCTATCACGATCACAAAGGCGATCACCACGGCGAAATAGATGGTGGGTGGGGTAAGCACGGATGGCGGCAGACGGCTGATCATGTTCAGGGTGAGTGCTCCGCCGGGCAGGGAGGGATCAGGTGCCAGCATAAAGGGGAACGGGTAACCGGCAGCGTTCAGGTAAAAAAGGATGCTTCCCACGATGAGATACCCGTTGAGTGCTCCAAGCGCGGTTCCCCAAAAGAGATTGCGGATCCTTCCCACCGGGCGCATGCCTTCCGTGCGGATGATCACTTGTGGCAGGGCGGGGGTGATGTACCCCATCATGACTACAGCCAGCAGAACTCCGCTTCGCATCAAAAAAACAGCGGCAGGGGAAGAAGTTGCCAGGAGGTTGCTGTAGAAGGGAACGTAAGTTTCCAGCAAAAGGTTAAGAAAGATACCGACAATGGCGCTGAGGGATACGATAAATTCCTTTGTGCGCCCGCGGGTGGCGCCGATGACTGCCAGCAAGGCAAAGAAGATCCAGAAGAGGGAGAAGAAGCTGATCAACTTAGCTTCTCCTTCCCCCGAGCAGTCTCCAGGATCAAATCCGCGATCATCCGGGCGGCTTCGGGGCGTGCGATGGCTCCCATACTGGCAACCATATTTTCAAGTCTTGTTTTATCCGCAAGCAATTCTTTTATTTTCCCAATAAGCTGCACGGGTAAATTTTCGTCCTCGAGGATGACTGCTCCACCAGCATTCACAAGATGGTCGGCGTTCACCTTCTGGTAGCGCCAGGTGTAGGGATAGGGCACCAGGATGGCAGGCAGGTCAAAAAAGGGCAGCTCGCCCAGCGTGGAAGCCCCCGCCCGGCAAACCACCAGATCGGCAGCAGCCAGGGCGGTACCCATCTCCTCATGCAGGTAGGGGAATGGGAAGTAATTTACGCGAAGTTCCTTATTCAAATTGGTGGTCGAGGCTTTAACACTCTCCCAATCCAATTGACCGGTGAGGTGAACAACCTGGTATTCCGCCAGCAGGCTGGGGAGGTTAGCCAGCACGGCCTGGTTGATGGAACGGGCTCCCTTGCTGCCGCCATAGACCAGGATCATGCATTTCGATTCAGTCAGTCCAAGCGATTCTTTGGCCTGTGCCTGCGGAACACGGTGAAAATCACTTCGGATTGGATAACCGGTGACAACGGTATTCTTATGGCTCTTAAAGAAAGGCCTGGATTCTTCTGCGGATAAAGCGATGGCATCTGCAAAACGCGCCAGGAATTTGAGTGCCAACCCAGGCTCGATATCAGGGACGTAGAGGGTGATGGGGAAACGTCTTCCAGCAAATGCCATGGGTGCAGCCACATACCCCCCGGTGAAAAAGAGCACATCCGGTTGAAAATCAGCTAGGATCTTCCGCGATGCACGCTCGCCTTTAACCAGCCGGGTGAGATTCCCGGGCAGGCTGCGCAGACCAACGCCGTGCAGCCCCGCTGCCGGAATGGCGCGGAAGGGGATTTTCCTGCGGGTCACCAGGTCAGCTTCCATACCACCCTCGCTGCCTACCCAGAGGATCTCCGAAATCCTGTTACCGAGCGCGTCCAGGACGGACAGTGCGGGGTACACGCCCCCGCCGGTCCCCCCGGCGCAGATCAACAACCGCATTATTGACACTCCCTTCCTTGTATTCCTTCAGTTTCTCCGACGTGCGATTGACACTGAATAGAATTCCGATCCCAACCATGGCTGAAAGCAGGCTGGAACCCCCGGCACTGATGAGCGGTAGAGCATTGCCCGCAAAGGGCATCATGTTCACCATCGCCAGCATATTAACCATGGCCTCGACAAAAATCCACACGGAGACCCCGGCGGCGAGAAGTTTGCCAAAAAGGTCCGGCGCGTTCTCGGCGATATACAATCCTCGCCAAAGGATGATCACGTATAGGACGATGATGATCAGGCTGCCAAAAATCCCGCTTTCCTCGGCGATCACCGCGAAAATACTGTCTAGCGGGGCGACGGGTAAGCCTGTGAATTTGACAGAGGATTGACCAATACCCACCCCGAAGAAACCTCCGTGAACGATGGCTTCGATGGAGCGGATCACCTGGTCGGTGGCCTGCTGGGGATTTTGGATGCCGGCGATATATCCCGAAAGACGCGCACGCCCCGAGGGATAGACTGAGACGGCGATCCAGGCAGTGATGATGGCGATCACTGTGATGAGAACGATCTGGCGGATCTCCCCGCCGGCGATATAAAACAGGATGCAGCTAAGCAGGACTACCGTGAACGCCGCGCTGATATCCGGCTGGAGGACGATCAACCCAGCCATGACGCCGATGATGGCAGCCAGCGGCAATAAACCGAAGGAGAATTCATTCAATTTATCCCGCTTGGAATAGAGCCAAAGGGAAAGGTAGAAGACCGTGGCCAGTTTGGCAAATTCGGAGGGCTGCACCGATCCGCCGAAGAGAGTGCGGTTGGCACCCAGGCGGGTCTCACCGATGCCCAGCGCGACCAGCGCGAGCATTATGAGCACAGTGAAGGTGCCGATGACGATCAGCTTGCGGAACTTGTGGTAATCGATGCTGGAGATGATCACTGCAATACCAATCCCGGCGGCGAAGAAGAGAAGCTGACGCCAGAACATGGAATAGGGCGAACTGTAAAAGATCATCGAGAATTCCCAACTGGAGGAATAAACGAAAACCAGGCCGATCAAGCCAAGCAGGATCAAGGCGCACAGGAGCGGGATATCCAAAGACCCGACGCGCTTGCGGTTGCGACGGACTGAAGTGACCGCGGGGGTCTCGGTGGTTACAAAAGCTGATTCACCCATGATCTAAAATTCTCTCCACGTTGTTCGAAATCTTTGAATGCGTCAAAAGAGGTGCCCCCCGGACTGAAAAGCACCACATCCCCGGGCTCGGCGGTCTTGTTGGCAAGTACAACCGCTTCTTCAAGGGTCTGGCATTGAACCACCGAGTAAGGCCGCTGGTTGGGGTTTCCATTGCCGATGACCGGGGTCACTTTGGCAGCCAATTCGCCAAAGGTCACCACGTGATCCACATGGTCATGGATCAATACTGCCAGGTCTTCCCAGGGAAGATCCTTATCCCGACCTCCCAGCATCAGGACGATGGGTTCCTCGAAGGAGCAGATCGCGGCGGCGGTACGCTCAGGCGCAGTGGCGATGGAATCGTTGTACCAGCGCACCCCGCGCAGCTCTCGAACCAATTCCAGGCGATGTGCCACACCCCGGAAGCCTTCGATCCCTTTCGCAACTTCTTCCGCGGGAAAACTTGCCGCCATACCAATGGCGCTCGCCGCGAGAACATTCATAAGGTTATGCCGGCCCTTGAGTTGGATATCCCTGACCGGGAAAAGGGGAATTTCCTTTTCGGAATCCGAATAAATAATGGTCTCTCCATCGGAAAATGTTCCGGTGAAGGTTCCCTGAGGTTTTTCCACCCCAAAACTGACCAGACTGCCGGTCACTTTTTCCGTCAGAGCCCACGACCCGGCATCCTCGCGATTCAGGATCGCGATGTCATCACTGTTCTGGAAATCAAGGATGCGGGCTTTAATGGCTGAATAAACTTCCATGGTACCGTGGCGATCCAAATGGTTGGGGGTGATGTTGAGAACAGCTGCCATGTGTGGAGATTTTGTCATCAGCTCGAGCTGGAAGCTTGAAAGCTCCAACACGACGATGTCGTTGGGTCCGATCTCATTCACGGAATCGAGGAGCGGATTACCGATATTGCCGCCCACCCACGCTTTACGGTCTTCGCCTGCGACAGAATCCGCCATGAGGCCCACCAGGGTGGTTGTGGTGGTCTTGCCTGCGGAGCCGGTGATACCTATCACCGGTGCGCAAACCTCATCCATGAATATCTGCGAATCGTTCGAGATGGGGATCTCACGCGCCATTGCATCCGTCAGGATGGGCAGGGTGAGGGGTACGCCACCAGAAACGCAGACCAGATCGGTGCGGTCGAGCAGGCTTTCTGGATGACCACCAAAGACGCAGGTGACACCCATGGATTCCGCATCAGATCGGACATCCATGAGTTGATCATCGGTCCGCTGATCGTTTAGGGTCACAACTGCTCCACGAGAGGAGCAAAAACGCGCCAGCGCCAGCCCCTGCCGGGCTGCGCCGATCACCAGCACGCGTTTACCTTCCCAGGCACTCAACATCAGATCACCGCCAGTGCCACGCCGAGCATGGCTGCAATCAGACTGACCAGCCAAAAGCGCTGTACCACCTGGGTCTCGCTCCAGCCTAGGAGCTCGAAGTGAAGATGAATGGGCGCCATCTTGAAAAACCGTTTGCCGCCGGTTGCTCGAAAATAGAGGATTTGAATGATGACGCTCAGAGCTTCGCTGACCGGGATGAAGATGATGAGTGGCAGCAGCAGCCACTGCCCGGTCATCAGCGCAATTACGCTGATGGTGGCACCCAGGGAAAGCGATCCGGTATCGCCCATAAAAAGCTCAGCCGGATGCACGTTGAACCATAGGAAACCAAAGATCGCGCCAACCATGGTGAAGCAAAATCGCCCTACAAACGGTTGCGCCTGAAGGAGGGCAATGCCGCCGTAGGTGGCGAAGGCGGTGGCGCAGATCAAACCTGCCAGTCCATCCAGACCATCGGTGAAATTGACCGCATTGGAGCCGCCCACGATGATGAAAGCTGCGACGGGAATGTACCAGACACCGAGGTCGAAAACCTCATCCACGCCTGGCCAGAACATCTGTGGGGCGTGCATGAAATACCGTAATGCAAAGGCGACCACAAGCGCCAGAATGACCTGGAAAAGGAACTTGGTGCGGGCGCGCATGCCCAATCCACGACGGGAGCCACGTACGCCCTCCCAATCGTCCAGAGCACCCAGGGCGCCATAGGCGACGAGGACAAGCATCGGCAGGATGACCGATCTGCCAAGAACGTTCAAACCAGTGATGCTTGCGGCATTTAGTAGAACGGTGAGCAGAACCACCGGCACGATGATCATGACACCACCCATGGTGGGGGTGCCCATTTTCACATTGTGAATACCGGGTTCTTCCACGCGGATAAGCTTGCCGATCTTGAAATGGCGCAACAGACGGATGAGGGGGCCGCCCCAGATGACGGCCAGCATGAAGCTGAGTGCGCTGAGCGCAATGGATAACGGAGCCTGGCTCATTCATCCACCTCCAGGGCGTGGACGATACGTTCCATCTGCAGACCGCGGGAACCCTTAACCAAAAGAACGTCCCCTTTGCGAATTACACCCTCCAGGTAGGGGACTACCTGGGGAGCTTCTTCAAACCACTGAATGGCGTTGGGTGAATACCCGGATCGGACCGCTGCATCAGCGGTGATCTTGCTGCGTGGACCGACCAGGACGATCAGAGCGGCGAACTGAGCTGCACGGACCCCCACCATTTCGTGGCCGGGTCGCTCATATTGACCGAGTTCAAGCATATCGCCCAGGACCGCAATCTTGCGTCCGTCCATTTGATCCAACAAGTTCAATGCAGCCAGGGTGGATTCCGGCGAGGCGTTGTATGTGTCATCCAGGATCATGGCGCCTTCTTTGGAGTGTGCGACTACCAGGCGAAGCTGGGAGTGCCCGCTCTGCAGTCCTGCCACGATCTCTGACCAGGATAGCCCCTCCACCAATCCAACCGCGGCTGCCCGTAAGGCTGTATGCACGGAATGTTCACCTATCAATGGCACACGCAAGGTGAGCGATTCATTTTTGTGGTGCAGGCGGAACCGGATGCCCTGTAAACCCAATCCCTCAATCTCATCCGCCCAAAGATCAGCTTGCGGGTCCAACCCGTAGAAAACCACACTGGCACTTGTTTTTTCCGCCATAGGGCGGACGTATGGATCGTCGTAATTCAAAATGGCCGTGCCAAGCGGGGCAGCAGGCAGCGCCTGGACCAGCTCGGCTTTACCGCGGGCGATATCCTCCTGCGAGCCGGCGCGTTCGGCGTGTACCGTGCCAATATTGGTGACCACGCCAACCTGGGGTTTGGCCAGGTCGCACAGGAATGCGATCTCACCTGGGACATAAAAACCCATCTCCAGGACTGCGCGCTGGTAACCATCACCCAGACGGAGCAGCGTGAGAGGTAACCCGATCTCATTATTCAGGTTGCCCTTGCTTTTCAGGGTTATGTATCGCTGGTTAAGCACATCGGCGATCAATTCCTTGGTGGTGGATTTGCCCACCGAACCGGTGATGGCAACTATGCGGATATTTTGCCTGGAACGCCAAAAACCGGCGATCTTTTGCAGCGCGGCGAGGGTATCCTCAACCAGGATGCAAAAAGGTGCATCCGGCAGAGCGGTAATCGATTTGGGAGCTGCTCCTTCACGCAAGTCGATCTGCCGGAAGGTGGCAGAAAGGTCCTTCTGGACGAGGGCATAATCGGCTTTGCGGCGGAAGGCATCCGCAAGGTAATCGTGGCCATCCACGCGTTCGCCAGGCAGCGCACAGAACAGACCACCCGGGATCACCTGGCGGGAATCGATGGCGGCCTCGCTGATCACCTTTCCGGGGAGATCAGGGCGGTAACCCAAAAGCGCTTCGAGGACATCCAGAATATTCATCATTGTTTGGATAAATCCTGGGTGGCAACTTTCTGGCGGAAATCTTCGGTCGGGATATCCATCAAAACCACCACCTCGCGGACGATATCGCGAAAAAGCGGTGCTGCCACAACGGAGCCCCAAATGGAGGACTTGGGCTGCTCGAGCCAGACATAGACGATGAATTTGGGATCCTCTGCCGGCCCCCATCCGATGAAAGAGGCATTTGTGCGACCCATGGTGTAGCCATAGGGGGTTGGGATTTCCGCGGTGCCGGTTTTGCCTGCCAGGCGGTAGCCATCCACAAGGGCTTTGGAGGATTCGACCTCCAGTGATGTGGCCAGCAATTCTGTTATCGTCGCGGCGGATTTTCCGGATATGGGGCTGCCAACCACCTGGGAATTGACGTTGTATTGAACCCCATCCCGTACGATGGAACGAACGATGTGTGGCGCCATCATCTTGCCATCATTGGCCAGCGCAGAGGCTGCCATGAGGAACTGAACCGGCGCGACAGCCACACCCTGCCCAAAGGATTGGGTGGCCATGGTGGATTTAGACCAGCCTGGATCACCCTGCCCGCGGAAGGGCAGGTAGGCTTCTCCCGCCAGGTCGATATTGGAGGGACTGCCTATGTGAAATGCGGCCATGTATTCATCAAATGTCTTTGGCCCTAACTGGAGTGCGATCCAGGCCAGGCAGACATTCAGGGAATGCTGCATACAGCCGATCATATCCACCGGACCGTAAGCTTGATCGTCCCAGTTATATATTTCGTATCCATCCACATTCAGCACACCCGTGTCCAGGAACGGCGTTTCTGGCGTGACAATTCCCTTATCGATGGCGGAGGCCATGGTGAGGATCTTGAAAATCGAGCCTGGTTCGTAGATCGTTCCCACCGCGGTGTTGAAGTGGGTGGGCTGTTTGAATACTTCGGAAGCGGTCCAGTATTGGTTGGCGTCGATGCGGGGAGAGGTGGCCATGGCCAGGATCTCACCGGTCTCGGGGTCCTCGACGATGGCAGTTCCAGAGAGGGCTCCATTGTGCTTCACACTCTCATCCAGGATCTGCTCCACCTTGGCCTGGATCTCCCGGTCAATGGTGAGTACCAGGTCGGAGCCCGGAGGGGTGGTTGGCAGCTCAGATTGCTGATAAGGGTTGCGTGAAACAGTCAACTGAATGGGCTGTCCAGCCAGCAGATCATCATATTGACCTTCAACGCCATAATATCCATGCGCGCTGGATCCTTCTTTATATGGGAAGAAACCCAGGACGTTGGCAGCCAGGGAATTTTCCGGATAGGATCGGACCATGTGGGGCGAGTAGAGCATGCCGATCAAACTTGGCGCAGAGCGCTCCCTACCGGAAGGATTCACCGAGGAGAACTGGGACTGGATCTTTTTCACTGCGTTCACCTGCTCGGGAAGGGCATAATCAACGAGGGCGACGTAGCTGTATCCGTGGATTCGGGCGTTTTCCACCTTGCCGTATATCGCCCGGGGATCGGTCTTGAAGACCGAGGCGAAGGTCTCAGCCACAGAGTTGACATGGTAATTCGAACCCATGTCCAGACCAATTTCATAAACGGTTTTATTACCTGCAAGCAGATTGCCCCAGCGATCGTAAATGGAACCGCGTTCCGGGTAGATCGTCTTTACCTCATACCCGTATTTCTCATCTGCCATGTCACTCAGCTCGCGGTGGACGGCGCTGGTTTGGATGTTGATCATTTGAGCGATGACCACAACTCCCAGAAGGGAGAGGATCAAGCCGAGAAAGGCAGTGCGGGCGAGAGCAGGGAATTTCATTGTGTCACTGTCCTGATGTGCCGCTCACGAGAGCCAACCCGTGGAACATCCAATCCCAGAGCGATTCGGTATAGGAGGGTTTGACGACCGGTTCCGGCATGTTCAGGTCACCTGGCGCAGCTGCCAGCACGGCGGTCTGCCGGCCGGGGTAACCAGGGACATACATGAAGGTTACATCTGCGGGAGAAACCTGCTTGTAACCCAGCTCCTCGGCGCGGGCATGCATTTTAACTACCGAGGTGATATCAGCGATGTTGGTGCGCATGCTGGCGATCTCCTGACGGAGTGCCTCGCGCTGGTCATTCATATCGCGTAATTCCAGGCCTGCCGTGGCTGCCTGCCCACTGATGCTCAGGAAAAGACCGATCATGAGGAAGAGTCCGGCGATGGCTGTGAGGAAACCGCCGAGACCGCGGAATTTAATTCGCCAGGGCGCCTGCTGGTAAGCTTGCATGATTCTGGAAGTCATTTGCAAAGGTCCTCAACCGTTAAGAGATTAATTGAGAAAAACGGTGCAATGGTCATGCCAGCGCCACTTTCTGGGCAGCGCGTAACCGTGCGCTGCGTGAACGGGGGTTGGACTTGATCTCTGCTTCCGAGGCTGTGACGCCTTTCCGGTTCAGCTCCTTCAAGGTTGCTTTGTGCCCGCAGGTACACACCGGCTGCCCGGGAGGGCAGATGCAATCGCTGGATTCACGTCGCAGATATTGTTTGACCAGGCGATCCTCCAGCGAGTGGAAAGTGATCACCGCCAGGCGACCACCAGGTACTAATGCCTCCACTGCTTTTGGCAGCGTTTCTTCCACCGCCTGCAGCTCCGAGTTTACAGCGATGCGAATTGCCTGAAAGGTACGGGTCGCGGGATCAACTTTGCCGCTTTCCTTGCCGATCGCTTTGCGGACAATGGCAGCCAACTCAGTGGTGGTTTTCACCGGCCTGGCGGCACAAATAGCTTTGGCGATCTTCCGAGATGCTTTTTCCTCGCCGTATTTCCAAATAATTTCTGCCAGATCCTTTTCGGGGAGGTGGTTGACCAGGGTATCCGCGCTGATGTCGTTTTGTGGATCGAAACGCATGTCCAACGGCGCCTCGGTTTTAAAAGAAAATCCCCCCCGGGGGTTATCGAGCTGCATGGAGGAAACCCCCAGGTCGAAGAGAACCCCATCGACCGCTTCCCAGCCGATATCGCGCATAGCCTCCAGCAGACCTGTGTAGGAGCGGCGTTGGATGTGTACACGCTTCCCATATTTTTCCAATCGGGAGGTTGTGAGCTGGATGGCTTGCGGATCGAGGTCCAACCCGAGAAGACTGCCAGTGGGGGAGGAAGCCTCGAGAATACCCTGCGCATGCCCCCCGGCACCCAGGGTTGCATCAATGTATCGCCCGCCATTCCGCGGAGCGAGCGCCGCCAGTGTTTCTTCGTAGAGTACCGGCTTGTGAGCGTTCTGGGGGGTGGCGGCCGAGGGTTGCATGGAGGTGACCTTAGAGGTCCAACGCGGAGAACCTCTGCGCGTTGGTTTCATCGTCTTGCAGGAGTAAATCCTGTTTTTGCCAATTTTCGGCGGACCAGACTTCGAAGTACTCTCCCATACCGATCAGAAGCGTAGCCCCGGTCAGACCGGCTGCATCCCGCAGGAATTGTGGAATGAGGATTCGGCCTGCTTTATCGAACTCCACGGCAACCGCATTGGAAAAGATCAACCGGCGCAGGTCGCGAGCTGCGGAATCGGTCAAGCTCATGCTATTGACGTTTTGATAAATACGCTGGAAGTGCGGGCCGGTGAGGACGATCAGGTTGCGGTCGAACCCGCGGGTGATATAAGCGCTGGATGCCAGCAGCTCGCGGTAGCGGGCGGGGATGATCAGCCTGCCTTTTTCATCGATGGTATGTTCGAACTGACCTAAGAACATATGTTCTATCCTCTATATTAACCCGGAACGCCGGGGATGCCGGCGTTCCACTTTCACCCACTATTTACCACTTCTTACCACAGTATACGCAAAAAGCGGGCAATATGCAAGTGGCAATTCCACTTTTTTATCGAAAAAGGGGGATTCTTACCAAAATGCAAGGTGCAAAAAGCATGCCGATGGTTGAAAGATGGGTCTCCGGGCGGTGATAAAAAAAACCGCAGGCGATCAGCCTGCGGTTCCATGTGAATTGGGAAACGGTTTTTAGCCCTTGGGGCGTTTCATCACCAGGCGGTAATCCTCGGAGTCCACGTGGGCAAGATCGGTAAAGATGGGCGAAAAAGTGGCGCTGATCAGCTCCCATCCTTCCTCGCCGCGTTCATTGACAAAATCATACAGGGAGACCCCCTGAATCCATTTGGTGATTTCCTTGCCGTTCACGATGCCCACCTTCCAAACATCGCCTACCCGAAAAACCGTCAGGAAAAGATATTCCCATTTTTGCATGTTGCCCCTGCCTGTGATTTCAAAGATGAAATGATTGTACCATCAATGCAAAGTTCTCGATGTCCTGTCGTGTTTTCCCTACCTTCCAGTTGGATCAGGCGAGATCGGAACGCTTTCCCATCCAGAACTTTCGCCAGCTTCCTCCGGCTGAGAGGGCAGCAGCCAGGGTATACACACTTGCGGTAAAGAACCCCAGAGTCATCATGAAAAAGATCCAAACCACCGACCGGAGAACTGATTTCTCTCGAAATACGATCCATCCGGAAAAAAGTATAAATCCGGTGTACAGGTCGACAAGCGAGACAAATCCCCAGGGAAGCTGGATAAGTTTTTCCCCTTCAGCGAGGAAATTGCCGTTAGTGAAGGCAAATCCCAATATCCCTGTCATCGCCAGGATGCCAAGAACCGCAAGTACGATCACGATTTTCATTTTTTAGCAATCCTTATTTATTCGATTTTTTTCGCGGTGGCAGGGGAAAGAAAGCACTTGTGGTTTGCGTATACTCACGGTATTCCGGTTTGGTTTCTTTGAGGGTTTTTTCCAGAAGTGCCACCCCGGAGACGCGAACCAACAGCAAGGTCATGATCAACGGACTGAATATGGTCCACCAGTACCCGGCCGAAAGCGCCAGAAGATAGAATCCCCACCATTGCGTCGCGTCGCCAAAATAATTGGGGTGTCTGGTAAATCGCCAGACACCATGATCAAGAACCTTGCCCTTGTTCTCGGGTGAGGCTTTGAACCTGGATAATTGGAAGTCGCCGGCAGCTTCAAAATAGAAACCAATACCCCATACAAGCAAGCCAAGATAATCTAGAAATCCCAGAGGGCTAACGGGTGAGACTTGTACGGCAACCACAGGAACAGAAATGATCCACATCAGGATGCCCTGAAGCAGGAATACTTTGAAAAAACTCCGGTACCACCAGGAAGGCCCCGCCTCCTTGCGCCATTTCTGGTAACGAAAATCTTCGCCCTTGCCATGGTTACGCATGAAAATATAGACCGAAAGTCGCAAACCCCAAACCGTTACCATCGCCAATGATAAAACCTTGCGGACAAGGTAACCCTCGGGGAACAGGAAAAAGGTTAACCACGCGATCAGGACGAAGCCAGCTCCCCAAAAAATATCCACGATCGATGAATTCTTGAGCGCCAGACTGATAACCCAAAGAATTACCATAAGTAAAAGCACTAAAAGTCCAGAAACGAGAAAAGCAGATGTAAACATTTTGAGCCTATTCCTTTCTGCGAACTGCAACCAGCCCAATACCGCCCGGTCCGACATGCGCTCCGATCACCGGGGTTACCTCCGCGACCAGGGGCTTATAACCTGACGGGACAAACCTTGCGGTTTGGGTTTGGAACTCATGCAGGCGCTCTTCAGCGGTTGTATGCAGGTAGGCGACCTGATCCAGGGGTTTTATCTCGTCCAGAACGGAAATAATCCGGCGAATGGAGTTTTTGAAAGTGATCACCCGCTCGAATTTCAACTCTCCATCATGCATGATGATCAGCGGCTTGATATTGAGGAATCTGCCAATATTGTATTGAGGGCTCGATATTCGACCACCGCGGTGGATAAATTCGAGCGTGTTCAACGCAGCAAAGGACCAGGTTCTTTCGCGCAGGTCGCTGCACAGATCTGTTATTTCCTTCAAGGCTTTTCCTTGAAGGTTGGCTTTGGCAGCAGCCAACACCTGCAGTCCGATCCCCAATGAGATTTGTCCGCTGTCGATGATCCTGACCGGCACTCCTTTGATGCTCTTTGCGGCAAGCTGCGCCAGATTTACCATATTGGATAGGGCACCGGCGATGTGGATGGAAATGATCCCGGTTGCGCCCTTCTTGATCAATTCTTCATACTTCGCGCGGATCAATTCGACACCTGGTGTGGAGGTGGTTGGATGAGTGGGTAAGTTGGGAAGCTGGCGATAAAAATCTGCACGGCTTATATCCATCCCATCCCTAAGGCTTTTTCCTTCCATATTAATGAAAAGAGGAAGCACCTCGATCCCATAATCCTCCACCACCTGAGCGGGAAGGTCACAGGCGCTGTCTGACACGATTCGAACAGCCATGTTCTTTCCTTTCAAACAATCAGGATCACTCCAAGAACGATCTCAATTCCCAGGCTGATGTAATTGGATCGATCATAGGATTTATCGATAAATATAGAGGCGAGTCTGGCCACAGCAATAAGCAAATACCCCCAACCCAGCATTTGGAAAGCTATCGCAGATTGCGCGACCAGAGGGTATAACCCGAGGGCAATGAATAAACCGCCAAACACAGCGCGGAACTCAGAAATTCCGCGGGGGCCAGAAGCGGTCAACCCGGTGAATCCCTCCGCCGCTTTGGGTTTAATAAGAACCAGAAGACCTGTTGCAATTGTGGCGATGGCAGCGATTATTTTTAGGATATAGATAATATTCATGATTCCTCCGTTTTGACTAGTATATTAGCTTTTCTCACGTTAATCAAAATTTGGAATGCCAAGTTTATACACAACGCCATTCTCTTACTCAATGAAGAAGCTAACAATTCCGGTGTTTGGAAATATCTTAATCAATCAGTCGGGGCCGGTATTGGAGGGCTTCAGCCAGGTGCGAGGTGGCGATTGATTCTGAACCGGCCAGATCAGCGATG
>Ga0208980_10000537_pt1 | contig 21612 bp, 18 predicted proteins | sample WetSurMetagenome_3_FD_187993 | JGI IMG/M metagenome (GOLD analysis project Ga0208980, IMG submission 187993) | Wetland microbial communities from Twitchell Island in the Sacramento Delta, sample from surface sediment Aug2011 Site A1 Bulk (version 2) | ecosystem: Environmental > Aquatic > Marine... | reverse complement strand
GCGGATCGTTTCTTCCTGGGCTTCCTCCGCTGTTGCGTGGGCGGTGTGACCTTCCTGCCAGTAGAACTCGAGGGTGCGCAGGAATAGCCGGGTGCGCATCTCCCAGCGGACAACGTTGGCCCACTGGTTGATCAGCACCGGCAGGTCGCGGTAGGATTTGATCCATTTGGAGTACATGTAGCCGATGATGGTTTCGGAGGTAGGGCGCACCACCAGAGGCTCTTCCAGCTCCTGACCTCCCCCGATGGTCACGACAGCGAGCTCAGGGGAGAAGCCTTCCACATGCTCTTTTTCCTTTTCCAGGAAGGATTTTGGGATGAGCAGAGGAAAGGCGGCATTGACATGCCCGGTGGCCTTGAAGCGCTGATCCAGGCTCTGCTGGATGTTCTCCCAGAGCGCCCAGCCGTACGGGCGGACAACCATGCACCCGCGCACCGGGGCGTAATCTGCCAGCTCGGCGCGCTGGATCAATTGGTTGTACCATTCGGAATAATTCTCGCTTCGGGTGGGCAATTTTTCTGTGCTCATGGATCAGGAACGCTTTCTTTAAATGGGATGTTAGTCCCCGATTATAGCAGGAACGGTCTGGATTCTTTAAAGCGCGGATTGGATCGAATTGATCGCTTCCAAATGATCCCGAGCGAAGAGCAGGCGAGCCCAATCTTTTTCTGGCGCGTAGATCGCAGATAGTTCGTGGTATTTCTGGATGGTTTCCTGCCAGCCTTCGCCGACCAGTACCAGCGGTTTGGCAGGTATCGCGGAGATGATCATCAGGTTCCACATGACGGATATCTCCGCCAGCGTCCCCGGGCCGCCTGGCAGGGCAATGGCCGCATCGCAATGCTGGATCAAATAACCGATCCTATCCATCAGGGTGGGCAGGCGGATCTCCTCGATCACCCAGGGATTCACCTTGAGCGCGCGCCAGGTTTCGATCTCTTCGCAGCTCACCCCGATCACATGCCCGCCGGCTTCATTTGCGCCGCGGGAAACGGCTTCCATCGTCCCGGTGTAGCCGCCGGTCATCACCTGGAAACCAGATTGGGCAATCTTTTCTCCCAGTTGCCTGGCGTTTTCATATTCCGGGCTTTCGGGCTTGGGATGGGCTCCCCCAAATACTGTAATGATCATGAGGACCTCGGGTTTTTTGGAAGGATGGTTTGCATTGTCGATTCGTTGATTTGCTGATCGGGTTTGGATAGGAGTATCCAGGCGATAATGACAGAGAAATAGACCAGGGGAAGTTCATCTGCGGGCTGAAAGACCCATTTGGAGAGAATGAACACGACCCAGGATAAAAGAAGGGGGAGAAACCAGGAGACTGAATAAACCCAGCCTTTGGGGCTGCGCAGGGAAGCCACCCAACAGGTTAACGGAACGAGCAGGCTGAGCTGCTCATAGGAGATTCCATGGGGATGAAATGAATAGGTGACCAGCCCGAGCCAAAGAAACAGCTCCAGGTCGGTGGTCTGGCGGCGGAACCAGCGGTAGACCAGCCAGATCGTGATGACAAGGAGCAATCCTGCCAGGATAAGCGCAAAAACCTGCCCAGCTTTTCCAGGGAAGACCAAACCGGCCAGGTTGCTGATGGTGGGGTTGGATTGGACATAGCCGGCATATTCGCGTACTCGTCCCAGCCAGAGTGGGAGCCAGCCAGGAACAACAGCAAATGAAAGCGCGAAAAATCCCAAACCTGAAACTGCCAGGGATCCCAGGAAGAGCCAGTACCTGTATCGGATCGATGTAAAAAGGATGAACACGAGAAACAGCCACATGAACTGTGGCTTGGTGGTGGACCAGGCCAGAAGGATACCGGTAAGCACCTGCAACCAGGCGGGGGGATCCCGGCGGGCGATGAAGAAGCCAAAATACAGGATCAGGATGCTGGAGATCGTGACAACAAAATTACCGAGGATCAGCCCGAATGCCACCGGATAGAAGGCGAGGTAGGTAAAAGGCAGCCATTTGGGGGACTTTGGAAACGCAAGGTAGATCACACTGACAGCCAGGACAATGTTGGCGATCAGCCAGATGCTTTCAGCCCAGGGGTAATCCAGACCGCTGAGCGGCAGGAGGATAAAAAGGCTGTAGGGAGGGTAGGCGAAAGCCACCTGGTCCTCGCTGGGTGCGGCGGCCCGTCCGTAGATCCCAAGCTGGCTCTGCAGGGTAATTTCGTGACTATAGGGATTTACCGAATTGACGAAAGCCGCCTTGCTGGCAAGCCAGAAGGTGTAAAAATCCGCCCCCACAGGCAGCTTCACAAGAATTGAATGAACGCTGACGACCAATCCGGCGGCAAGCAATATCACCAGACCGATGAGGACGATCTTTTGCCAGGGTTTGAGACCCGGTTTTATTGCAGCCGGCGTGGTTTCTGCCATGCTTATCGTTTGGGGTTTTGCTCGTCTGCCTTGAGCTCGGCGATGACATTCACCGCCACCGTTGCCGAAGCCTTTTGGGCATTCATCCAGCCGGGTTTATTGGCCATATCGATCAGGTGATCGAGGACCGTCTTCTGCTCTTCGTTGCTCAATTGCATCCAGGTTTTTGTGATCAGTTTGGGATTGCGGGAGAGGATGCCGTCCCAGATCCATTCAGGGTTTGTGTTAGTCATGAGTATAGGGTATCAAATCAGGAGGGCAACGTCAAGAAAAAGACCCGTCCGAAATCGGGCGGGTCTTGATCAACCATTGGTGATTATTATTCTTCTTTCTTTGCAGCCAGTTCCTTCAGGCGCTGGGCGACGATCTCCTGGGTGATGTTGGCAGGCACCACCTCGTAGTGATCCTCTTCCATGGTGAAGTACCCTCGTCCGCCGGTCATTGAACGCAGCTGGGTTGTGTAGCGCAACATTTCCGCCAGGGGAACATGGGTTGAGACAATTGAATGACCCTTCTCGGTCTCCATACCCTGCACGCGGGCGCGGCGGGTGTTCAGGTCGCCCAGCACGTCGCCCATGTTGGATTCCGGAACGACGATCTTGACCAGCATGATCGGTTCGCGCAGCACAGGTCCTGCCTCAGCAAAAGCGATCTTGAAGGCTTCACGCCCGGCGATTTCAAATGCGATTGGTTTGGAATCGACCGGGTGCTCCTTGCCATCAAAAATGGAGACGTGAACGTTCGAAACGGGGTAACCCGCAAGCACACCTTCTTTCATCAAGGCCAGGATGCCCTTCTGAATGGAGGATAGATAACTTTGGGAAATGGCGCCGCCGAAAACATCCCAGGTCAGACTGAAATCCTGATCAGCGAGCGGTTCGATGCGCAGCCAGACTTCGCCGAACTGCCCGGCGCCGCCGGTCTGCTTTTTGTGACGGTACATGCCTTCCCCTTTTTTGGTAATGGCTTCCTGGAAGGGGACTTTGGGGACGCTGGTGACCAGGTTCACCTGGAACTTGGTCTCCGCGCGGCGAATGATGACATCGATATGCTGATCGCCCATGCCCTGCAGGATGGTCTGGTTGGTGGCCATTTCCTGACGCCAGGATAGGGTGGGATCCTCTTCGCAAAGGCGGGTGAGGGTGGGGGAGATCTTGGTGGAATCCGCCTGGGTCTTGGGGAAAATGGCAACCTGGAAGAGCGAGCCGGGGTAAACCGGTTTGGGTAGTGCAACCGGATGGGTTTTATCGCACAGCGTATCGCCAGTAACGGTCTCGGAGAGCTTTGGCACGATGCCGATATCACCGGAGTGAAGTACCTTGATGGGCAGGGTTTCCTTGCCGCGTGGAATGCTGAGCGTGCCCAGACGTTCTTCAATACCCTTGGCCTGGTTCCAAACCCGGCTGTCGGACTGCATGCTGCCGGAATAAACCCGGAAATAGGTCTGCTTGCCTACGAAGGGATCAGCGGTTGTCTTCCACGCATAGGCTGCCAGGGGGCTGGCGTCACTGCATTTCAACTCCTCATCGCCATCCTTGCCAGCCGCCTTTACAACGGGCGCTGAGGCGGGGGAAGGGATGAGTTCCAGGACCGCTTCGAGAAGCGGGATGACGCCGATCTCCTGGTGACCCGAGGCGCAGAAGACGGGAGCGAAGTTGCAAGATTGCACACCCTTGCGAAGACCGTCCAGTAATTCCTCGTCGGTGAGGGACATCGTGGAGAAGTATTTTTCCATCAGGGCATCATCACCCTCTGCGGCGGCTTCCACCAGCTTGGCGCGGGCTTCTTCTGCGGCAGGCAGTAGATCTGCGGGGATTTCAACCGGGGTGGCGCTGTTGCCCTTGTAGGCTTTCATTTTGATAATATCGATCACACCCTGAAAGGCTGCTTTTTCGCCCCAGGGAATCTGGACCGGGATCAGGCGGACATCGGAGTATTCCTGAATGGACGCAACCGCCTTGATGAAGTTGGCGTTTTCGCGTTCCATTTTATTAATGAGGACAAAGCGGGGAAGATTGAATTGATTGCAATAATTCCAGGCGATCTCGGTGCCTACTTCCAGACCAGCTACGGAATCTGCCAGGATGATTGCCCCTTCCACCACGCGGAAGGCGGAGATCACCTCACCGATGAAATCTGTGTACCCAGGCGTATCCAGGACGTTGAACTTGGTCTCTTTGAATTCCACCGGGATGACCGATGTGGAAAGAGAAAGTCCGCGGCGAATTTCTTCTTCGTCGAAGTCGGAAGCGGTGGTTCCATCCTCAATTTTCCCAAGCCGGGTGGTGGCGCCGGTGAGGTGCAGCATGGCTTCTGTGAGGATCGTCTTGCCTGCGCTGCCGTGAGATGCGAGTGCGATATTTCGGATCTTATCAGAATTATATTCTTTCATGAAAACGAACCCTTCTTTAAGAAGAATTGAGGAGGCTTAAAAACAGCCTTCCTATTCTAAATGAAAGCATTGTTCTTGACAAGCAAAGGGGGTCAGATTTCCTTTTCCATGCGCCAGGAGGGTTCTTCCACCTCGTGCCAGTTCCCATTCTCATCCGGGAAGGACCATCTCCCCGGGTCGGCTGCCACGACTAAATACCCGCAGCGTCCATAGAGCCGCAGCGCTCCGCTGTTCTCGCGGGCGACATTGAGTGTTACGATCTTAAATCCCCGGCTGACGATCTCTTTTTCCAGAACTTCAAGCATGCGGGTGCCCAATCCCAGGCAGCGGAATTCCGGTTTGATGCGGAAGGAGAACATATAGGCGCGCTCACTCCCATCAGCCAGCTCCGGCCGATCGCACTCCAGCTGAACGAATACCTGCCCGATCAGTCCCCGTGTGGGATGGATCGCCACCCAGGCCAGCGCTTTGCCTTCCAGGCAGCGGCGGAAGGTGTTCATATAGATCAGGCGGAAATGCTTGAATTCTCCATCCCATTCCAAAGCGTTCAGATCTCCAACTGCCAGGGGACGGATGCTGGTCTCAGTCAGTATTCTTTCAGCCGAAAACGTCTTGTCCATTCGTTATCAAGTATTGTTGTTGGAGCCAAGCTGTTCAATTAGCGTGCAAAGGTATTCCTGCTCCTGTTCCGCCGAGTCGACCTCTCCATCCAACCAGGCAGAACGCAATCTCGCGAGGATTTTCTTATACATCGGCCCGGCGGGAATTCCCAGATTCTGGAGGTCCTCCCCTTTGGTCAAAGGTTTCACTTTTCGCCACAGCGTTAAATAATTCCAGATCAACTCTTTTTGGTATGATTCAGACGCTTCTGAAAAAAGGATGAATAGGGCTGGGGAGGAGATCTTTTCCAGATGGCTGACTATATGGCTGGGGCGCTGTTTAAACAACTTTTCCACACTTTTACGCCCATGGTGAACCTGGCGGAGAGCCGAGGTGAAATCTGCTGTTAACCGCAGCCGGTTGCAGGCTGAGATGCTCTCGGATTCTGCGAAATGGCTCAACCAAGAGAGGTAAACGAGTGCGGTGCGGCGGGGAAGCGAAAAGAGAGGATCAGGAATTTCCCATTCTTTTTCCGGCCTCAAAATCCATGCCGAACGTATCAGCTCCAACCGTTCCGGGGAAATCGTCAATTCAGGATGGATGGCTTCCAGCAGCCCAAGCTTGGAGGCTCTTTCAAGCATTTGGGAAAAACGGGTTTCTTCGAAGAAGAGGTCCAATTCATGTCTGGCTCGTTGGCCGGAGATCTGCTCCAGCAAGGGAACAGCCCGCTGGATCAATCCCATTGTGCGATCTTCGATCCTAAACCCGAAGCGCTGCTCAAAACGCACCGCCCGCAGCAAACGGGTGGGATCGTCTATGAAAGAAAGCGGATGCAGCACTCGGATCAGCCCCTGATGCAGGTCATCCCATCCACCCCAGTAATCGTGCAGTTCGCCGTAATGGGTGCCATCCAGACGGATAGCCAGTGTATTAATGGTGAAATCCCGGCGGAAGAGATCCAGTTTTATACTGCCCCGTTCCACAGTGGGCAGGGCGGAGGGGTACTCATAATATTCCGTCCGGGAGGAGATCAGGTCCACGCGATCGGGAAACCCCTCTCCCAATTCTGAGGTTGAAAAACCAGGCAGTCCCAGAAAACGATCCTGGATATCCTTAATGATCCACTTGGCTGTTCCAAATCGGCCATGGCTCACCTGATGACCACCGTATTCCTCAATGAGTGACTTCGCCAGGCGGATCGCATCCCCCTCGACGACAATATCAAGGTCCGCACCCGGGCGTTTGAGAAGCAGGTCCCGGACAATTCCGCCAACCAGGTAAATCGGGTAACCCAGGGTTACAGCCTTGCCGGCTATGATCTTCAGCAAGGAGCTTGTCGCCGCGGGCAGGTAGGCATCCAGCTCATTTGCTAGATTCCTGCGGGTTTTCCGCGATCCTTCATCAGCAGCAAGAAATCGAAGCAGGTCTGTGCGGGTGACGATGCCGACCAATTTACCCTTTTCGAGATCGTAGACCGGGATCTGCCCCCAACCGGTTTCTGCCATAATCTTTTGCAGGGTATTCAGAGAATCTCCTGGCTGGACGCTGACCGAGCCGGTTTCCATGATCTCGGAGGTCTTGACTCGCAGTTTGTGCGCCATGGCTCGATCCACATTCCGGCGGGTAAGGAGCCCCACCACGCCGGAATCATCCACAACCGGGAAGCCTTCATAGCCATAGCGCTGCATCAACGTGGCGGCTTCTTCAAGGGAAGTATCGGGCTTCAAGGTCATTGGCCGGCGGGACATCACCTGGCTGACGGTGGCGGCGGGTTGTATGTTTTTCTCAAGCACATCGACGAGCTGCTGCTGGATGGATGCGAGGGATTCTTCCAGTTTGTTTGGATCAATCGTTGATATCGTCGGGATGAGCGCCGCAGCGGCCCGTTCATGTCCTCCCCCGTGAAAAAATGACAGGATTGCAGCAACATCAATTTCGTCACGCGCGGAGCGGGCAATGATTCGGATTCCCTCGCGGGTGGCTGCGATCAGGAACAGCGCGTCGGGATCCAGCAGGTCACGCAGTTTATGAGCTACGCTGGAGATCTCCTCTATGAGCTCCAAAGCAGTCGCAGTGGCGATGGTGATATTGAATCCCTGGATGTGGGACGTCCGAGCTGAATTCAGCAGGTGATCATAAAGTTCGCGCTGCGTGGCGGAAAGGGGCGGGTTGAGAAATTCCACTGCCAGTTTCAGGTTCGCCCCATGGTCAAGCAGAAACGCGACAGCCTGAATATCGCGTGAGGTTGTACTGGCGTATTGGAATGACCCTGTATCCTCATAAATTCCCAGCAAGAGCAAGGTAGCCGCAACTGCGTCGATCGGCTCATCCCGCTGCATCAGGTCTTCCACCAGAATGGTGGTGGTTGCGCCTACTTTGCTGGTTTGAATTTTCCAATCGGCTGGAAGGCCAACGCGGGCCGGATGGTGATCGATGACCTTCACGCTAAAAGCAGGTTTCATGCTTCGCATGGTGATCATCGATTGGGTATCCACGAGAATGATTGATTCGATTTCATCCCTTGGGAGGTCGTCCATTTCCATATAAGGCAGTTCCGTCCCGTAGAGATTTAGAAATGACCGGACATTGCGGTTCAGCTTATGCGGCAGAACTGGGATAGCGCCTTCTTCAAGTAAGGAAGCCGCAAGTTGGGCAGCCAGCGCGTCGAAATCCGCCTGATCATGTGTGAGGATGACCTTCATAAGAATTATTGTAACATCAAGGAAAAAACGAGGATTCGGCGTATCCTGTTTTGGTTGATTAAAAATAATATTCTGATATGATGCTGATAATCGAGGACGAATGGAAACTGAATTGACCAGGGATGAATTGCGACGATATTCCCGCCACCTGATGATCCCCGAGGTGGGTTTGGAGGGGCAGCAGAAGCTGAAATCCGCATCTGTACTAATTGTGGGCACAGGCGGTTTGGGTTCACCCATCGCTCTCTATTTAGCCGCGGCTGGAGTGGGCAGAATTGGTCTGGTGGATTACGACCGCGTGGAAAGCTCGAACTTGCAGCGCCAGGTGATCCATTCGCAGGATTCGGTTGGGGAACCTAAGGTGGAATCTGCCCGCAAACGATTGCTGGATCTCAACTCGTTCATTCGTGTGGACACTTTCGATACTGTTCTAAAATCATCCAATGCCCGTGCGATCGCCGCGGATTATCAGATCCTCGTGGATGGCACGGATAACTTCCCCACCCGGTACTTGCTGAACGATCTGGCAGTTTTCACAGGCAAACCCTTCGTGTATGGCTCGGTCTTCCGCTTTGAAGGTCAGGCGGCGGTATTCGATGCCCGCAATGGACCTTGTTATCGTTGCTTGTTTGCTGAGCCGCCCGACCCTGCGCTGGTGCCTTCCTGCGGAGAAAGCGGCGTTTTTGGGGTGATGCCGGGCATCATTGGGACGATCCAGGCGGCTGAAACGATCAAATTGATCCTTGGAATTGGTGAGACCCTCACAGGAAAACTGTTGCTTGTCGACGCGCTGGATTCCGCTTTTCAAAAGGTCACCCTTCAGAAAGACCCGGAATGCATGGTGTGTGGGGAGCGGGCAGTAATCCACGACCTGATCGATTATGAAGAGTTCTGTGCAACCCCGGCAATCACCTCCCCGGGTGGCGGGCTGCCCCCCGAGAAACTGATCACCCCCAGGGAATTATCCGACCGCTTGGCCAGGGGTGAAAAACCGCGTTTGATCGACGTACGAAACCAGGTGGAGTTAGCCATTTCCGCGTTTCCAGGTGCGGAGACGATTCCGATCGAGCAATTGCGAATGCAATTATCGAATTGGGAAAAAGACACCGAGTTGATCTTTTTATGCCGCACCGGGCTAAGATCTGCCCGGGCGGTGCGATTGGCGGAAGCCCAAGGTTTTACCCACGCATTGTGTTTATTGGGCGGTATAAACGCCTGGGCGGAAGAGATCGATCCACAAATTACCCCATATTAAGGAAGTTGCTGAGGATAAGCATGACCATTAAACCATTAGTTTTAAAGAATGGTGAGCAGCCGGTGTTGCTCACGGTGTTGGCCCATCCCGATGACGAGACTTTTGGAACCGGTGGCACGCTGGCGCTCTACGCCCGCAGGGGCGTGAAAGTCTACTTAATTTGTGCGACCCGTGGGGAAGTGGGGGAAGTGGACGAGAAATACATGCAGGGTTTTAATTCGGTGGCAGAAAGAAGGGTGGATGAACTCCGCTGCGCGGCTGGTCTTTTGGGATTGACCGAGATCATCTTTTTAGATTACCGCGACAGCGGTATGGAAGGATCGCCGGAAAATCAGCATCCCCAGGCATTGGCAGCCCAACCGGATGAGGAAGTGGCGCGGATAGTCGCTGGTCATATCCGCCGACTTCGCCCCCAGGTGCTGATCACCTTTGACCCCATCGGCGGGTACCGCCATCCGGACCATATCGCCATTCATAAAGCGACCGTCAAGGCTTTTGAGTTGTGCAATGATCCCAATTTCAAGGATGACCAGAAACCTTTCCAACCATCAAAATTTTATTTCAATACATTCCCAAGAGGGTTCTTGAAAGCGGGTTTGCGGATCATCCGCCTTTTTGGCGGCGACCCACGACATTTTGGACGCAACAAGGATATTGACCTGCTCTCGATCGCTGAAGTTGATTTTCCGATCAATGCGAAGATAGATTACCGCCCCGTCGCGGAGATACGCGATCAAGCGTCCACCTGTCACGCCAGTCAGGGAGGTCAATCCATGAACCGGGGTCCGCTGGGATGGTTTCGCCGGTTATTTTCGTCCAACGAAACCTTTATGCGGGCTTTTCCACCACCTGCAGGTAAGCACATTGAGAATGACCTATTTGAAGGACTATAAAAAATCGTGGCGGTGTAATCCATCACCGTTTGGCCTAAGTTGCTAATAGAAATAAAAAGCCTCCCACCGAATAATAGCGGGAGGTTTTTGACCTGATTATATATTTACTGGCTTGGAGGATTTTCCAACCCGGGTGCAATGGATTTTGATTTGATCCAAGCTTTGATTGAATTATAAATGGGGCAGCGGTCGTAAACCCCCCAGAATGCGATCAAAGCGCCCCCCAGGATGAAAAACCAGTTGATCCCGTTCATTATTCCGAAGGTAATTAAGCCAAATCCAATGATCAGTCGCAAAAATCTGGCCATCGGGGAGACGGCAGATTTCACTTCCATGGTCCCATTGGAAGCTGAAAGGAAGATTGAATGTAACGAATCCAGGCTCTGCGAGCCGGTTTTTCGGAATAATTCCCTTCCATCCTTATAGGCGATCATGGTTGGAATAGCGTAGATCTTCATCGTTTGGGCAATTTCCACATCGTCGTCCACATTGATCCGCATAAGCGAGACGGATCCTTCGAATTCATCCGCCGTTTTTTCCAGATTGGGTTCCATTGCCCTGCATGGACCGCACCAGGCTGCCCAAAATTCGATCACCAAAGGTTTCCCAGGGGCAGAAAGGATATTATTAAATTCAGTATTATTCATGGATAACCTAAAAAGAGAGGGTGTGGAACCCACACCCTCTCATATATTCCATTACTGCGCTTTTTTATTTGTGTTGAGTTTGAGGGCAGCGTACAGCGGGCAGAAACCGATGATCCCCGTACCCAAAAGGATCGCGCCGATGACCAGCAGAAGCCATCCCAACCAACCCGATATCATGCCTGCTGCGAAAAGACCAATGAAAACCACACCAACTACCACGCGAATGATCCGATCCAACCCACTTTCATTTCGTTTCATATTCTCTTCTCCTGTTTTTTGGATACTTATAAGATGATGGAGATTTGAAAAAGATACAAATCTGTTGGATCGTGGGTTTGTAATATTAAAACAGTGAAGTATTGAAGTGATGAGTAATTAATGAATTTCGGTCTGACCTGCGGAAATTTCCGGGTCGATCTCGGGAGAAGGCGGAGGGGAAGCAGGTAGAGGGGGGACAGCCAAAAGGATGGACTCCCGCAAGGAAAGCCATATCTCCTGCTCGCGCCATTTCCGCCATATTTTTAGGAAATCACGGTAGGCTTTTTCACGAGCTTTTTTTCGGTTTTCCAGAAAATAATTTATTCCTGGTGTGATGCGGTAAAGGGGACGGTTGTGACCGTAGAATTTTTGGATCCGCTTCCGTTCCTTTTCCTCGAAACTGGGCAAAAATAAAATCCAAACGTCACAGTCATGGATATCTCCCAGGATCTGCTGGCTCTTCCTGGCAGCTTGAAGTGGCTGGTTAAGCTCATCCGGGTAGATCGTTGCAAATATTTCCATCGCGTATCGAAGCCGCTTGGCAGCGATGCGCATGGCATGCAGCATGGCGGTATTATCCGGTTGGCGAAGGTATACCTCGTAGGATAAAAAATCATTCAATTTGTCGTTGATGATCGTATAGGCCAGTTGATAAAGGGCAGGAGTGAATTCTCTCGGTTCAATAAGGGTATTAGAAAAGCGGGAGATGATCTGGGGACAGGCTTTGCTTTTTTCCAGGTCATCCAGCGACCCCAAAACATCCTGTTGCAGGTTTTCGCGCTGCTGAGTCAAACGGAGGAGGATTCTATTTATTCCCGGTTTGAATTTTTGATCCTTAACGCCCTCCAGCACCTGTGTGATCAGTTCGATCTGCACATCCGTATCCCTGGCTTCGCCCAATGCCCCGGTAAGTTTACGGATCGTGCGCATCCACTCCGCCTGCTTCTTTTCCGGAAGGCTCGCACTGAAAACCCCAAGTGCAGAGCGCAGCCTGCGGGAAGCCACGCGCATCCGGTGAATAAATTCAATATCTTCGGAATTTCGAACGCCTTCGATTTCCTTTTGAACAGCTTCCACAGAACGCACCAGAATTGCGGCAGCAAAGGAAAAAATACCCGGATCGCCCCGGGTTTTGGGTTCGGGGTTGGTTCTTACCGGGTTCTCGCTTTCCAGCGGGTCCTGCATTCAGCACCTCCCCTGAGTAAAGAAACAAAAAGATTTATATTTTTTTGAGAATTCTGGATTCTATCTTTTTCTTGAGATCGCTGTGGACTACCTGTGGGGCGCGAGTGGCATCCACATCCACGAATTTAAATTCTTCGGAAAGACCGGCGAACTGCTCGATGAGAGCGCTTTGATAAATACAGAAGCTGTCATAAAGATTATTCGCGCAACGGATATCCATTCCGGATTCCCAATGGTCGAACCCGCGACCGGCAACCACCCGTTTTACGAGCGTCTGAACATCTGCTTTGAGCAGGAAAACGACGTCAGGTTTGAGCGCAAAACCGTAAAGTTTGCGCACCCATTCCGGGTCTGCGCCGCGAACCACATCCCGCGCGATTGTGGAATAAAAATAGCGGTCCGAGAGCACATAAAAGCCTGCCTCAAGCGCGGGGATGATCTGGTTTTCAAGTCGGTCAGCAAAATCGGTGGCATAGAAGAGGCTCATCGTCAGCGGGCTGAGTGTGTTGCCCAACTTGGCTGCATCCAAACCTGGCTGGGTGAGGGGGGAGCGCTTGAGACCTGTATCCGAAACTGCAAAACCCTCATTTTCCAGCCAGGTACGCAGCATTTGGATCTGGGTGGAGCGGCCAACACCATCTGTACCTTCAAGGACGATCAACTTTCCGGGCATATCCTTGGGTTTGATCTTTTTATAGGGAAACCCCGCTCCGTAGAATTTTGGTTCAGTCATGGCGGCCTCCGGTCAGAATGGCTGTTTTTTGGCTGGGGGTACCATTCGGGAGGTTCATCCCTTCCCAGGTGGCCAGCACTTTTTGAACTGCCGCGCGGACTTCTTTTTGCTGCGTCTCGACTGATTGCGATCCATCAATAACAGTGAAATTAAATTCGCTCACCATTTGATCATACTGGTTGATCACAAGTTGCTGAAACATCTTGAAGCTGGTCGGTTTGTCATTCGAAAGACCAAGGTCCATACCTGCTTCATAATATTTGATTTTCGCGCGGGATGAGAGAATGCGGTTGACAGCCACATCCAAAGGAACCCGAAAGTATAAGGCCAGGTTTGGCAACACGGCAAATGAGTAAAGTTCACGCACCCAGGTTGGATCCACACCACGGGCCACATCACGGGCGAAGGCGGTGAAAGCATAACGGTCCGCGAGGACGATCACTCCAGCCTTGAGCATGGGCAGTATCTTGTTCTCCCAGCGGTGGGCGAAATCGGTGGATTGCAGTAGGCTGAATGTGGTAGGGGTGAACATCTTTTCGCTCTTCCCCAGGCGGGTAGTGCTTTTTACCAGCTCAGAAGAGTTCCACTCGCTGAAATATACCGGCTTGCCCTGTTTACGCAGCCATTTGGTCAGAAGGTCGATCTGGGTCGATTTTCCGCTGCCGTCGATACCTTCAACGACGATCAGCCGTCCCTTATATGGATTTGGTTTTAACAAGGTAAACCCCTTTCTACAAATAAAAATTGAATTCAACCGAAGGGATGATTATAGCATCCCTAGTATTCAGACCAATGTCATTATTCGTCATCCTCAGTGTAAAAATCCTCCTCGGCGTCCTCGCTCTCCATTTCCATGAATTCGCCTGTGCAGATGAAGACCGTACGTTCGCAAATATTGGAGACCCGGTCTGCAAAGCGCTCAAGGTTGTGCGCGGCTGCGAACATCATCTGAGCCTGTGGAGCTGAGGCGGGTTTGGCCATGATCTTGTCGATTGTATCCTGGCGAACTGTGTCATAGAGCGCATCCACTTTATCATCTTCCTGGGGGATGCGGACGGCTTTCTTGTAGTCCTCTTTGACGAAAGCGGTTATGGCATCATGGAGCATGGATATGCCGAGCTCAGTCATTTTTTCGAGATCGGAATAAGGGACGGGATAATCTGAGGTACCCAGGCGAATTACAAGCTTTGCAATCCCCTTTGCATAATCACCCATCCGTTCCAGCTCGGTGGCGATCTCAAGGATGCCTGCCAGCAGCCGTAAGTCGTGCGCCATGGGCTGTTGGGTGGCCATCACAATCATTACTGCGCTTTCGATGGCATTGCGTTTGCCGTTGATTTCGACATCCTCAGACATCACCTTCCGCGCAGTCACCAGATCCCGGCTGCGGAAAAGCGAGGCGGATTTATGCATAGCTTGTTCCACCATGCTTGAAAGCATGAGAACCTCTTCACGGATGTTTTGGATATTTCGGTCGAGGGTTTCTCTGGTCATTTATCCTCTGTTTCTCTGAAAATTTTACCCGAATCGGCCGGTAATGTAATCTTCTGTGCGCTGATCACGCGGGTTGGTAAAGATCTGGTTGGTGATTCCAAACTCCACCATCATACCTGCCCGGTCTGTATCCATGTTGAAAAAGGCGGTGTAATCGGATGCGCGCGCTGCTTGCTGCATGTTGTGGGTTACGATGATGATCGTGTAGGTGGAAGAGAGGGTACGCATCAGCTCTTCGATCTTCAAGGTTGCGATTGGGTCCAGGGCGGAACAGGGCTCGTCCATGAGAATGATCTCCGGACGCACGGCCAGCACCCTGGCGATGCACAATCGCTGCTGCTGCCCGCCGGAAAGGCTGAGCGCACTCTGGTTGAGAATATCCTTCACCTCGTCCCACAGGGCTGCCTCGCGTAAGGAGCGCTCCACCAACTGACCCATGTTTTCCTTGATCCCGTTGATCCTGGCACCCCAGGTGATGTTTTCGAGGATACTTTTCGGAAAGGGATTGGGGCGCTGAAAAACCATCCCGATCTTGCGGCGGATCATAACCGGATCAATATCCGCAGATGCAAGATTTTTTCCATGAAAAAGGATACTGCCTTCCATCCGCGAACCACTGATATAGTCGTTCATTCGATTAAACGAACGGATGACAGTGCTCTTTCCACACCCCGAGGGACCGATAATGGCGGTGATCCTGCGCGGAATGACCTTCAAACTGACGTCCTTTACTGCGCGGAAAGTTTGGTAATAGATGGCCAGGTCCTGTGTTTCCAGGGCGTAGCGGGTTTCGGGGGGTTCAATCGATTTCATGATGATCCGATGTCAGGAATGATACCCCGTATTATGTCTTTTTGATTCATCTGCGTCAACCCTGGATTCTCCGCCGATAAACCTGTAGGGTGATTTCCAGAACTTCGTTTAATATTTCTGCCAGAACTGCCCGGTTAAAATGCTTATTGACGTATTCCTTCCCATTCAAACCCATCCTGGCAGCCTGAGATGGGTGGGATTTGAGATGAAGGACCGTCTGAGCCAGGGCTTGCGGGTCTCCAGGGGGAGTGAAAACCCCCGCCTTCGCAGATTCCACCACCTCGCGAATCACGCCATCGATTGCCAGGATCACCGGTCTGCCGGCAGCCATGTAATCAAACACCTTGTTGGGGTAGGTGGTTTTATACAGTTCCAGGGGTTTCAGGATGGCAATACAGGCGTTTGCAGCAAGGAACACGCTCGCCATATCCTCCTTCGGAACCGGTGGCAGAAAGATGACATTTTTCAATTCCTGGGATGCAGCCTGCATTTGCAGCGCGGGTTTTTCCTTGCCATCCCCAATCAATACGAAAGCAATATCCTTGTGAGGTTTCAGAATTGCAGCCGCCTGTAAAACCACTCCCAGGTCGTTTGAAAGGCCATGAGCACCGGCATACAGGCAGATGAATTTCCCCGCCAATTTTTTCTGCCAGATTGGATCGGTATGCTTCTCACTGGGAGCAAACATCTCCGCATCCGCGCCATTGGGCACTAATTCTATCCGGCGCGCGCCCCTTTGTTGGACGTGTTCAATAAATCCCGGCGAATTTACCATAACGGTATCAGCATGTGAATAAAGGAAATGCTCCAACCAGAGGGAAAGGCGGATAAGAAGCTTATTTCTCAGTACCCCGACTGCAATGGCGAAAGCGGGCCAGAGGTCCCGAACTTCGAATAGAAAAGCCGCTCCTTTCAGACGCGCTATCAACCAGGCAGTGAAACCCTGGAAGATGGGCGGGGAGGTGCCCCAAACCAGGTCGACCCTTCTAACCCCCAAGGCTGCTATGAAAGAGGAGATCATGAAGCTGAAAAAACTGAGCACACGGTGAAAGAAGCTCTTATGCAGGGCGGGGTAGGTGTACACGCGGATGAGCGTGATTCCCGGTTCCAGTTCCAACTTCTTCGCAGTATCAACCGAATCGGTGACCGGCTTTCCCGTCAGGTAGTTTACCCGGCTGGCGATGATGGTCACGGTGTGACCCAATTTCACCAGTTCGCGTGCCAGCTCGTGGTGGCGGGTGCCGCCTGCTTCCGTTATGGTTACGAATGCCTGGTGGAGAAGAATTATCCTCACCGCTATCCGCCCCTTTCCCTGGCAGCATGTGGATCCAATTTAATTTGGGTTTGGACGATCAAGGGTAAGGAAGAACGAAACTTCACCCGGAATGAAAGCGCTGGGATTTTCTGCCCATATGTAGGAGAGTACCATCCGCAAACGGGGGGAGCATCCCCTGTTCCGTACATTAAAACTCCTGCACGGATGAGCTGGATTTCCCCAGGATAAAAATCATCTGCCATTTTTTCCAGGGTTTCAATTTTCACCGTGGTCGATGCCAGCTTCACAACCAAGGTATCCCCCGCGAACGAGAAATTTCCATCCGGCAGGAGCCATTGCAGGATGATCTCGTGCTTCATTTCATTTTGAATCCCGGTGAATGTATCCTTCACCTGCCACTCACCACTGCCGATCCGCTGGAGATTTCGAGTGTGACGGACGCCGATTTGACGATACCCATTGTGAAATGCTTCCCCGGAAGAAGAATTTGTGCCAGTGATCTCGGCCTGAGCCCAATCCAGCCAGAGGAAGCGCCCCGCGCGGGTCATTTGGTCCCGACCATCAACGGTGGCGGTGTTGTGAACCAGGGTCCTTGCCAGAGCGTTATTCCAGGGGGAAGGAGCGTTGTAGGAATAAGTGCCGGCATCCAGGAGGATGTTTTGACCGCCCTCCCATAGATCAACGTGAAGCTGATCAGCCTGGAAGGGGCGGTTTTTCATTTTGGAAGCCCGCATCACTGCCCAGTCGCCATCAACGCCCATTCGAATATAGGAATCATTGCTTGGCAAATTTGGAGAGTTGCCCTTCGTTTTATTAATCGGGTTTGCCATCCATTCAGCAAGTTCGTCATGGTCATGCTTTTCATAAAGCCTTCGACCAAAGAAGGCAATGCAAGCCGCCTGCGCGGTCGGGCGGTGATCAGCAAAATCAACCGACCCCAATGGAAAGAGCCAGGCGCCATCGTTGCTGCCAAGGTTGGGCACTCGCCCTGAGTCGGTATCGATCAGTCCTGCGTACCATTCAACAGCGCGCTGAAGTTTGCTCAGGATCTCTGGAGGAAATTCCTCTCCGTTTGTTTTTAAAACGAGGTTGATCCACACCGAAGCCTGCAGCATGAAACGGTGATAATTTATACTGTGCTGGCAATACTCACCGCCGGGTGCAATCTGGCACCCAAGTGCAGATTTTATGATCTCCCAACCAAGTGATTTCCATCGCGGACTTTCCGGATATCCCTTAAGGATCGATCCAGCCGTGAAGAGACCTGCTCCTTCCAGAAGCAAATGATTGTTGTTCTGTGCCCGCGAGTAGGGCAGGGTGAGAGGAATCCGCCGGGCATTGAATATCAAGAATTCCAACGCCGTTTTTTGCCTGGCTGCGCTGACGGAAGACCGTTGGAAGAAAATATTCAAAGCGTAGGAGGTCGTGAGGATGCGAACTGCGCACTCCTGGGCGGAGACCCAGTTGGGTCCCTGGTATAGCGGGTTGCTCTGGCAGAACTCTTCCAAGAGCAGCCAGAATTTCTCTGCGTAGACCTCTTTTCCGGTCAGGTAGTACGCCTGTGCCAGGTTTACAGCCCAACAAAACCGGGCGGGTTCCCAAGAATATTTTATATCCCCCAGTTCCTGCCCCACTTTTCCCAGCTCGTAATCCGTCCAATTCGATAAAGGGAGTGGGGGGGTCAGATCAATGGGTGAGAGATCGCCCCCGAAAATCGGGTATTTTCCTTCCAGGATATCGTCTGCCCGATGCAGTTGGGCTGAAACAGAATCTTTCAAGATTCGACGCAATTCTTCCGCATCCGGGATGGTCATCGGCCAGCTTGGCGTAATTTGTGAAACATCCGGGATCGTTGAAAGGTTTTTGGAGACCCTGCGGTAATGGCCGCTGAGGAGCCCCAGGCGGTAGAGAGCAAGGTTGGCAAGCGGTTTCACCCCGAGGGTTCTCAGGGTTTTTAGGATCGTTCCAGGGCTGTTTGCGGGAGTCAAAAAGGTTCCAAAGTTTACAGATTGACCGGTTCTCCGGTGCGAATTGAATCCACGGCAGCGTAGGTGGCCAGGTGGACTGCCTGAATTTGTTCAAAGGGGATGGGAGCATCACCGCCGGACTTAATACAATGCAAGAATGCTCTCCATGCATCACGGTGGCCTTTATCCTGGTTCGAGCGGTATTTTTGCGTTTTTCCGCTCCGGGTCAATTCCAGGGTGCGGAAATCATCCAGGCGGGCGACCTTTCCACCTGTGAAAATCTCGCAGGTTTCCTTTGAGAGTGATTTATCCCCATTAGCGAGGTATGTAATATTGGCAATGGAGCCATTCGCAAAGGTCAGAGTGATGACTGCGTTGTCCTGTCGATAGATGCCGCCATCCGGCAGCGCGCTGGCATTTATCCGCACAGGCAGGCTGCCGGCAAAGTAAGTGCACAGATCAATAAAATGGCACCCCTCCCCGATGATCCGTCCGCCGCCAACCTTTGGATCCTGAGTCCAGTGGGTGGTGGGGATAAAGCCGGCATTCACCCGGTAATTGATCACCATGGGCTCGGCGCGATCGGCGAGGAAATCCTGTATCCGGCGCACCAGAGGGGCGAAGCGGCGGTTGAATCCGACCATCATAACAGGTTGGGGGAAAGATAAATAAGCCTTGCGCACCTCCTCCAGCCCGCGGCGGTCGATTGCCAGGGGTTTCTCGCAATAAACATGCTTGCCATTGCGGATCGCGCTGGCGGTCTGATGCGCGTGTTCATCATGGCGGGTGAGAATGACAACGGTGTTGATCTCCGGATCCCCCAGAATCTGCCCATCGTCCGCGGAAGCATACGCGAAGGCAAATTTTCCGGCGGCGTGCCGGGCGGTTGCACCGCTGGCGGAGGCGATACCCCGCTGCTCAGTTTGTCCTACGGACTGGATCACCGGCAGAAAAACGGCTTGGGCATAATTTCCCGCGCCAAGTACCCCCACTTTAACATCCGAAGTCACAGATGTTTTCCGGGGGAGGGTGATGATCGATTCTTTCTGGCTTTCGGTAAGTGGATAGGTCAGTAGGACCCCGAGGAAGGGTTCACTGGTTTTCCGGGTGATCACCTGGTAGGCTTGGGGTGCGTTCTGAATCTCGAAGCGGTGAGTGATGAGGGATTTCACCTCCACCAGTCCGGAAGCCAGCAAGCCCAGGAAGGCTGCCATGTTGCGCGTTTCAGTCCAACGCACGTAACCATAGGGGTAGTCAATGCCTTCCTCTTCGAAGGCTGGATCATATCTGCCCGGGCCGTAGGAACGCGAGACGAGAAAGGTTATTTCTTTTTCATAAAACTGCTTACGGGTGAGGTTCAATCCCACCGCGCCGATGGAGATCACCTTGCCGCGGTCCCGGCAAAGGTTCGCGGCCAGCTTGACGGCGTCATCGCTGGGGTGATCGGCGCAAATCAGGACGGCATCGAAGCCCCTGCCGGTACTAAATGCCCGACCAGTAGTTTCAACAGAAGATCTTAGGACGCAGGTCGCGCCGGATTTATTACCCAGCTTCACCCGATCGGGGTCGATATCCGTTCCAAAAACCCGGCAGCCAGCAGCCAGCGCAATGCGCACAGCCAGCAATCCAAGCAATCCCAGCCCGACCACAGCGATATTTTCACCTACCTGGGGCTCAGCCAGGCGGAACCCGTGCAGCGCGATGGCGCCCAGGGTGGTGAAGGCGGCGGATTCGGCATCCACACCCTTTGGTACCTTGACAAATAGATTATTCGGGACCAGGTTGTATTCGGCGTGGACGGCGTGACTGCCCGCACAGGACACCCGGTCGCCGGGATGGATGCCGGTGATACCCTTGCCGACGGCTTCCACGATCCCTGAAGTGGAATAGCCAAGCGGCATGGGTTGATCCAGGCGATTGAACGCAGCTTTAGCCGTGCTGGTGACCCCCTCCTTCCGTGCCTTATCCAGTACCTGTTTGACGAAATCCGGCCGGGCGCGGGCTTTTCCCAGCAGGGATTTACCGGCAAAATCGACGAGCATGCGTTCAGTTCCGGCGGAGACGAGCGATGCCTCCACCCGAACGAGAATGAAACCTGCGTGCACCTTTGGTACAGGCACATTCTCCACAAAAGTCTTTCCATTGCGCATGCTTTGCAATAATTGTCTCATTAGCGATCCTTGAAAAAATTATAAATCAAATCCTGCCTCAAAAAGGAGGGGCTGCTGTTACGATGCAATATCCAAACCAGACAAATGCGAGTGGAGGAGGCACTTGGCGAGGGGGTAATCCAAATACTTACCGCGCGGTCAGGGTCAGGCTTCCAACTGGTAGGTATGAAAGCTGTTCTTGCAGGGGCTGCCCCAGGCGATGCTGACCTGTTTGGAGGTCAGGTCCATCACCAGGCTGGTGATGGTTTTCTCGCGGTCCATGGGGTCGTTGGTGTTGGTGGAGTGGTTGCAGATGGAATCCGGGTAATTTATGTGGTCGCGCAGGATAGCCTGCAGGCTCTGGATGGTTTGCTGATCGTTCATTTTAAGCAGGTGCATCGCCCTTGAAAACCGCACACGGGTGGAAATGAGCTCGTCGGGCTCGTCTTCGATAGCCTGCATGGCTGGGTCGAGGTAATGGTTGGTGTGCACAATGTATCCATCTTCGGAGCGGATGAGCGCAAAATGCCGGGCGGAGACTTCGATGTTGTAGAGTTCCCCACTTTCGTGCCCGAGCAGGTGGTTATAACCAGCAGCGCGCAGCGGGACGATCATGTGCCGGATGGCATCTGAGATCAGACGCGAACCAAGCACAGCCCGCGAGGCGATTATACGCGGGATTCCAATGCGGCAATCGTTGGGATAGACCGAATCGCAGCATTGCGCCAGTCCGATGGCATTCATGCCGATGTTGGGCAATAGACCGCCGTACGTCATGGCGATCCATGGCGGCTCATCATCCGGTTCAGCGTGGATGATCATCACGTCTGCTTCATCTTCGGGGATCCAATCCTCATTGTGCGCAA
>Ga0208980_10000536_pt1 | contig 21651 bp, 23 predicted proteins | sample WetSurMetagenome_3_FD_187993 | JGI IMG/M metagenome (GOLD analysis project Ga0208980, IMG submission 187993) | Wetland microbial communities from Twitchell Island in the Sacramento Delta, sample from surface sediment Aug2011 Site A1 Bulk (version 2) | ecosystem: Environmental > Aquatic > Marine... | reverse complement strand
GATAATCCTTCTGCCAAAAACATTTGTAGAAACAATGCCTACAACAAATATGAGGACTATTGTCGAGATAAAGCCAAGACCAGGCACATGATAACCGAGAAGCTTATAGTAGAAAGGTTCAAGCAGGCCGTCAACGAGTTTAAACAACCACCATATTACGAGAAAGGTGATAATAGAAGGGATTGATATCAGGAGCCCGGCAAGGAATCGTCTCTTGAAAGTCGTACGCATCGAAATCCCCATATTATTTTTCAACCTTGGCAATCACCTCTTCAGGCACGTCAAAGTTCGTATAAACATTCTGAACATCCTCATTATCTTCAAGCGCCTCGATCAGCCTAATCATCTGCTCTGCCTGCCTCTCGTCTACCGGAGCATAGTTCTTGGGCAGCATGGTTATCTCTGCAAGAGATACCGGTATCGAGGCTGCCTCTATGGCAGACTTAACCTTACCCATATGTTCAGGCATTGTTATAATTTCGTAGTTATCTTCTTTTGGATCATTTTTCATATCCTCTGCACCGGCATCAAGGGCAATCGACATGAGCGTATCCTCATCGATCTTTGTCTTTTCAATCAGGATATATCCTTTCTTTTCAAACATCCAGCCAACGCATCCGGCCTCTCCCATGTTGCCATTGTTCTTTGTCAGAATATGCCGTATCTCCGGGCTTGTCCTGTTCTTGTTATCGGTAAGAACCTCAATAAGTATAGCAGCGCCGCCAGGCCCATACCCTTCATAGATATATTCTTCGTAAGACACCCCCGGGAGCTCGCCTGTGCCTTTCATGACCGCCCTCTTAATGTTGTCACTCGGCATATTGACTTCTTTAGCCTTTTCTATTGCTGTTCTCAGCCTTGGATTTCCTGAGAGGTCTCCTCCGCCAAGACGGGCAGCAATCGAGATCTCCTTGACTATCTTGGTAAAAACCTTCCCTCTTTTCGAATCGGTACTTGCTTTTTTATGCTTTATCGACGCCCATTTGGAATGCCCTGACACAATACCCCTCCGGATAGATTATTTTGCGAGAACGACAACAATTTATGATAATTGTACAGTAAATCTACTGTCAAGCCTCTATGCCGTAATCTTTGATCTTTGTAAGAAGTGTTTTGTAACTTACCTGAAGGATTTCCGCTGCCCTGCTTTTATTTCCTTTCGTTTCCTTTAGTGCACTAATGATCCTCCGCGATTCTGCTCTCCTCAGCGCATCTTTTGCAACTGCTTCGAGTGTTATACCGGCAACAGAAGGTTTATCAGACAACTCAAACCCGGAATGCCTGCTCAGGACAAAATGTTCTGATTTAATGATGTCTCCGTCACAAAGGATTACAGACCTCTCTATGGCATTTTCGAGTTCCCTGACATTGCCTTTCCAGTGATAGTTAATAAGCATGTCAAGTGCCTCTTTCGAAATGCTTTTTAGCGGAGTCTTTATCTCAAGACAGTATTTCTTTATGAAATATTCTACAAGCAAAGGAATATCATCCCTTCTCTCCCTCAATGGCGGGATTCTTACAGGAAATACGTTCAAACGGTAATAAAGATCCTCTCTGAACGTTTTATCCTCAACCGCCTTCTCCAGATCTTTATTGCTCGCCGCAACAATCCGGACATCAACGGTGATAGTTTTGACAGCCCCTACCCGCTCTATTTCACCCTCTTCAATCGCTCTGAGGAGTTTAGACTGGAGTGACAGATCCATATCACCGACTTCATCAAGGAATATGGTGCCGTTATCAGCGAGTTCAAACTTACCGAGCTTTTTAGCTTCTGCACCGGTAAAAGCCCCTTTCTCGTGCCCGAAAAGCTCTGATTCAAGGAGATCCCTCGGTATAGCGGCACAATTAATAGGGACAAACGGATACTGCTTACGGCCGCTCAGATTATGTATCGCACGTGCAAATAGTTCCTTTCCTGTGCCGCTTTCACCAATCAAAAGCACTGTAGTCTTTGCCGGAGCGACTTTCTGTATAATCTGTGCAACTTTTATAAACTCCGCACTATTTCCGATGATTCTTGGAAGGCTGAATTTTGACGCAACTTCTTCTTTTAAAAGGATATTCTCTGTAAGTATTCTATGATTTTCAAGCGCCCTCTTAATCAGCATGAGGAGGTGATCGGTATCAAATGGCTTTGTAATGAAATCAAAGGCCCCAACCTTCATCGCGGTTACTGCAGTCTCAACAGAACCAAATGCTGTCATTACGATTACCGGGATAAGCTGATTTTCTTCTTTGGATGCCTTAAGTATCTCGATTCCGTCTCTTTTGGGAACCTTAAGGTCTGTCAGTACAAGATCGATCTTTCCCTCTTTCAGAAATTTTATACCCTCAATCCCATCTCTGGCAGAAATCACTTTATACCCTGCGGATTCAAGGGTCTCTTTCAGCATCTCTGCCATCGATTCTTTATCTTCTATGATAAGAACGGTCTCCACCGGACGTTTAAACCTTAGCCTCTTTAAGTGCTTCTTTACAGGCGCATACCCTCTGCATGGTTATCAAGGGCAAAGCCTCTTTTATCATTTCTCCAATCTGTCCGGTAGTTTTATGCATAATATCAATGACTTCCTTTGCCGTCAACCTTTTTTCCTTTATTCCTGCAGCATAGTTTGTGATGATTGCTATTCCTGCATAGCAGATTTCTGCTTCTCTTGCAAGTAATGCCTCAGGCATTGCTGTCATTCCTACAACATGCCCGCCTATACCTGAAAAAAACTGTATCTCTGCTTTTGTCTCAAGCCTTGGTCCGTTTGTACAGACATACGTTCCTGTTTTTCTTAACTTTATGCCGGAGCTGCTGCCTGCACGGAAAAAAGCGGCACGTATTTCCGAGCAGAAAGGTTTTGTAAAATCTATATGGATTACCCCGGCTTCACCATCAAAGAATGTCGATTCTCTCCCATTGGTCATGTCTATGATCTGATCAGGAATAACTATTGTTCCAGGTTTCATCTTAGTGCCTATGCCACCTGTAGCGCCAACTGCTATAATCCTCTCCACCCCAAATTTTTTGAATCCCCATATATTTGCCCTGTAGTTTATCCTGTGTGGCGGAATATTATGCTGTGAACCATGTCTTGGAAGAAATATGACTTCCCTGCCTGAGAACCTGCCAAAAACATATGCGTCAGAAGGAGATCCATAGGGAGTTGAGATCTTTCTTCTCTTATGAATAACAACTCCTTCGATGTTATAAAGCCCGCTACCCCCTATAATTCCTATCACGATAATTATCTCCGGTTGTGTTATTAATTCATTTTATTGCATCAGAGTTCGCTATGAATTCTAACATATCAGACAAAAGCAAGAAAGCACTGTGTTAAATAGTACACACACTATTGTTAACAGACAACACCATAACAACATCCGACTTTCTCAATATTTCAACAAGAACTTTAATTTATTTTCTAATAACCACCTTTATCGCCATTCTTCAAAGAAAACTGCAGTGAATAAAATAGATGAAAATTATAGCTATCTTTCTGGCACCATACTTGCAATCTCTCTTATTTAAGATATTCATTGAGTCTGTAACTAAATATTATATGCGTTTACAAAGAACATTAAAACAAGAAGTCTGTTTCGAAGGTATAGGGCTGCATACAGGCCGGTTTGCCGAGGTCTGCCTCAAACCTGCACCCCGTGATACCGGTATCATATTTATAAGAACAGATAAGAACATGGAGATTAAAGCCTCTATAGGTTCTGTCTCAGATACTGCATTTGCTACTACGCTCGGTTATAATGGGTCAAAGATAAGAACTGTTGAACATCTCCTTGCCGTCCTTGCCGGCCTCGGGTTAGACAACGTCTTCATCGAAATCAACGGGCCGGAAATACCCATCCTTGATGGCAGTTCCATGGAACTGACGAGCCTGATACTCAAAGGCGGAATTGCAAAACAGAGCAAAAAAAGACCCTATATAAGAATAACTAATCCTGTAGTCCTGACAGATGGTCATGCTGAAATCGCAGCGTTTCCATACAAGGGAAGGCGTATAACTTACAGGATCCATTTCAACCACCATCTGCTCGGGGAACAAAAACTGAGCCTTGATCTTAACGAAGAGAATTTTGCACTTGAAATCGCTCCTGCAAGAACTTTCGGATTTCTGAAGGATGTCGAATATCTGAAAGCCAATGGATTCGCGAGGGGTGGATCTGTTGACAATGCAATCATACTTGGAGAAAACGGGGTACTGAATGGATCAGGGCTGCGTTTCAAAGACGAATTTGTCCGTCATAAAATTCTCGACCTTGTAGGTGATATGTCTTTACTGGGATTTCCGATTTATGGCCACATAATCGCCAATAAATCAGGACATACTACAAATCTGAAGTTCCTCAAAAAGCTGCTTTTACACCCGGATAACTGGGAATTAGTCACTGACACCAGCCAGCAACCTGTACTGACCTACAGTTAAAAATATTATTTTTCAATAGGTTACAAATTTCACTTGAATTTTTCAGCAGAATAGAGTTTCATAATCTAAGAAGACCGCAAAAAGAAGGCTGGAGAATTTCTCCTCCAGCCAAAAAAATGTGTGTGTGTGTGTAGATGAAAACTATTTCTTCTTTGCGGTCTTCTTTGCCGGTTTCTTAGCTGCTTTCTTTGTTGCTGCCATTAAAATTCACCCCCTTTCGTACCCACACTTCCCAGTACAAGAAATGCGGGGTGCTATGCACTCAAAGTCTGCCTATGAGTGTAATTCTTTTACCTGATAAAATCCTTTTCAGGTTAGAATCTCCTTTTTTCTTTTTCAGTCTATATTCGTCTTCTTCCATAAGCGTGCAATCAATCTTTTGATCAAACCTTTTTTCAAGGTCTTTGAGTTCTCTGGTCAGTGATGACGATGCACCGATGACAAAAAGGTCTACGGCTGAAACGTCATCCCCTTCTGCATATGGACCGTAAAGAAAAGCAGCTTTAGCGCCTGAAGCCCTCAACACTGCCTTGAGCGCACCAGGAAGGCCAAGGGATTTTGTTATGAGATTTTTCAGTTCCGAAAACAGGGGGGATTCTTTATTTGCCTGGAAATATTTGAGGTTAACAATCTTTTCGCTGGTCACTATATCCATTTTCTCGAGATTGTCAAGTTCTCTCTTGATACCGGATGGATTTTTTCTGAGGAGTTTTGCTACCTCTCTGATGTAGAACTGCTCGTCCGGACTGTTAAGTAACAGGGAGAGCACATCTGCTCTTATTGATGATGAAAATAAACTTTTTAGCATTTATTTATTCACCTGTATATTTTTATACAACAAATAATTTCATTTGTCAACATAAAAATTACTTTTAAGAACAGATATTGCACTTTTGTAAACGATCCTATATTAAGAACGATCGTTCTTAATATTAGAACTATTGTATTCATTTATCATCTTACTTACTTTTGCCAGATTCAGAGGGTCATCGGCCTCACTCTTTTTGGGTGTTTCAAGGATCAGGGGAATGTCTCTGAAAGCCTGATGATCAAGGAAACAGCTCAATCCCTTCATGCCTATTTTCCCAAGACCGATATGCTCGTGTCTGTCAATGCGCGAACCCATATCGCCTTTCGAGTCATTAAGGTGAATGAGTTTTATCATGTCAAGTCCTGCATAATTTTCTATTTCATCCGCAATGCTCCCTATATCTTTTTTATCACGCATATGATATCCGGAAGCAAATGCATGACAGGTATCAAAACAGATGCCGGATATCAAAGGGGGTTTTACACCTAATATAATTTCTGCCAGGTCTTTAACAGTGGAGGAGATATCTCCTCTCTCTCCCGCGGTGTTCTCTATGAGGATACCCGCCTTCCACCGTCCCGCACGTGCAACCTTATTCAATGCCTTGATCGCCCTGCTTCTTGAAACAGCCTCATCATCTCCTGACGCGCTCCCTGAATGAAGCACTACATAATCTGCTCCAATCATATCAGCCCTCTCCATTTCAGTAATAAGCATATCAAGAGATTTTTTTCGTAATAGCATATCCCGCGATGCCATATTGATGAGATACGACGTGTGGATACAGACAGGCGAGATATTCAATTGCTTCCTGATAGACTTAAACCGGGAGGCTTCTTCTTCAGTGACACTTTTTATAGCCCATCCCCTCGGGTTATGAGAAAATATCTGCATCGTATTGCACCCAAGCGCATGGGCCCTCTCCAAACTGAGGTGTAATCCACCGGCAATGGAAGTATGAACGCCAAGTCTGCGCATTGAATATCTTTAGAATAATGTAAAATCAGTCATAAACTAATTGTCGGGGTAATTTTCAAAACTTTTCAAAAACCTTTGAGGCGTCAATATCTTAATTCCCATATATTCACCTACCGCCTCTATTGCCTTATCTCCGGTTACGATGACTTCCGCTTTTAACGACAACGCGCATTCTATAAACTTATCCTCATCAGGATCATCCTTAACTACCTTCACTTTCGGCGTCTTTGTAGTAAACAGCATGTTGAAACCTCTTTTAAAAAGAGAAAGAAGTTCTCCCAGTTCATCCTCGTCCTGAAGTCCTATCCTCTGCAAAACCTCAATATATTCATCAAGGATTTCCTTAGAAAGACAAAGGGTAATCTTTTCAGTTTTCCATATATTTATAATTCTTCGCGTATTTCCGCCGAAAAAAGACGAGACAAAGACATTTGTGTCAATAACAACCTTCATACTCGTTTTCTTCTAACTTCTTTAATTGCTTTGTCTATATCGCCGGGCTCTACACCTCCCGATCTTAATTTTCCCCCAACTCTGTTCCACAGGTCATCAATATATGACCCGATATCACGCTCTTTAATGTAATCCTCGATGAGTTCCCTGACCATCTGACTTGAGGTCTTACCCTCAACTCTTGCCAGTTTAGTGAGCCTTTCCTTCATTTCAGGATCTATCCTTATCATCATCTGAGTTGACATACGCACACCTCCATATCTTTACTGATGTATATATTGTATATATCCATATATCAATTATTACAATCTGTCAATCTTTTGTGATTTATTTATTTTCTCTGATCGCTTTTTGAAGTGTCTCCACTGAGGGAACATTCATGAGTTTTCCGGACTCATCCATGAACATCCTTCAGGAAAACCCGACCGTGCCGGTTGGCTGTAATTCTTTTCCGTTGATAAACACTGAAGGAGACCCTGAAAGTCCGCGTGATAATGCCTCTGCATCGTTGATTCTATAGAAATTGACTTTAGCCTGTAAGCCTTCTTTTTCAAGGGCAAGAGCGATATTTGTTTTTAGTGCCCCTTCTGACGCACATCCCTGGGATAAATAACAATCAATTTTCAAGATAAATTGTCCTTTCATTAACTTTTATAAAATCCCTCCTAACCTCCCTTTACCAAAGGGAGGGACAATACCGTTCTTTGACAAAGAGGGGTTAGGGGAGATTTTCTTATTAATGTCTGTTGAATTATGGTATCACAGGCAATATGCATTTATGCAGCTCACAGGATTACACTGTCCCGTTCAAAGTATCTCTCCTGACCACAGTTATGAATATTATGAATAACATCACCGATAAGACTGCTGTTATCGCACCATAATAGAACGTTGCAGAAGGAGAGACATGGTCCCAGAGCCACCCTCCGATAAGGCTCGCAGGGAGCATTGCCAAACCGACAGAAGTATTATAAACCCCAAAGGCTGTTGCCTTAAAATCAGTCGGTATTATAGTTGCGAGAAATGCCTTGTGAATACCTTCTGTAAGCCCCATAAAGACGCCGTAAAAACCGAATAGAATCCAGACGGCCCTTGCGTCCTCCGCAACGGCAAAACCATAGTAAAGGACCGCAAATAATACAAAACCGAGTAGTATCACCCTTTTCTTTCCAAACCTGTCTGCAGCAATGCCCGCAGGAATGGCAGACAGGGAGTAGATGAGATTGAACAAAAGGTAAAGTATGGGAATCATGACAGTCGGAATCCCTATCTGCTGAGCCCTGAGTATAAGAAACACGTCACTGGAATTGCCTATGGCAAATAAAGTTGCGATCAGAACAAAAAATTTAAACCTCCAGTCAAAGTGTTTAAGTGTTAGTTTCGGTCTCTCCGAATGAGGGAGGGAAGCTTTCTTCTTTTCCGTGATAAAAAAGATAATCAGGAGCACTGCTATAGCTCCGGGGATCATCGAAAGCCAAAAGACCCATCTATAATTGTTAGAGAACAGGCCGAGAAGGAAGAAAGCGAGTGCAGGTCCAACCACGGCGCCCATTGTATCCATGGAACGATGAAAGCCGAATGCCCTGCCGAGATGCGTTTTTTCCGAAGCCTCGGCAATGATGGCATCTCGCGGAGCCGTGCGGACCCCTTTGCCGAACCTGTCTATAAAGCGTGACCCCATGACATGCTGCCAGCCCGCTGCAAGCGCAACAATCGGCCTGCTTAAGGTAGATATGCCATATCCTGCTGCCATAAGCCATTTGCGGTTTCCTATCCTGTCGGAAAACCATCCGGAAAATACTTTCAGTAAACTTGCGGTTGATTCCGCAATGCCTTCTATAAGACCGATGACAGATTTATTCACACCGAGCACATTCGAGAGAAAAAGAGGGACGAGGGGATAGATCATCTCAGAACTGATATCCATGAAAAAACTGACAAGCCCGGCAACAAAAACGTTCTTGCCGAAACCGAAAAACTTTTTTTCACCCGTCATTTCATTCTCCATTACTATAACTACATTTCTTCACAGATACTGCCGGCAAAAGTCATTTTGTTTGCCCGAGAACTAAAAAACTCCTACCAAATGCTTCTTTGGTAGGAGTTATAAGTCATGATCAATCGAGACGGTTGATCAAACCCCATTGCCGTTTATAAACTATCACAATTACAAATAGTATGTCAAAGTTATAATCCCATTTTTATGCGAAACATTCAGCACATAAAATCTTGGCACTATTATGAACATATGCTCATAATAGTCCATTGGCATAAAATAAAAAATATGAGCAGCATCTACCCTTGATTTTACTTATACTACCGTAAATACCCTCTAATAGAGATTAAGAATATTTGTTATATGGAAAACGAAACTAAACAGGGCAATTTTTATATTAAATTATTCCTCTCTTTTCTCAGATTAGGCTTAACAGCTTTCGGCGGTCCTGCTATGATTGCATATATCAAAGAATTATCGGTGAATCGAAATAAATGGCTTGACGAAGAGACATTTAAGGATGGCGTTTCTCTCTGTCAGTCTATACCGGGTGCGACTGCCATGCAGATGGCTGCTTATGTCGGGCTGCGATCCCGTGGTCTGATAGGTGCATTGTTATCATATGCAGGATTCGGCCTCCCTGCATTCACTTTAATGCTGATTCTTTCGGTCGCCTATGTTGATGCCCATGAACTTCCATTTGCTGTTTCATTGTTTAAAGGTCTTCAGGTTATCGTTTTTGCCATAATCGCAAATGCAACCTATTCCTTCGGCAAGGGCATATTAATAAATTATAAAGAAATGCTTATAGCTCTCATATCAGCCGCTCTCTTGTGGTTAGGTGTAAGCCCTTTTGTCGTCATTATAGGCGCTGCTTTAACGGGATTTTTATTTTTTCTGAATCCCCGCTCCACGGCATTGCCTACACATATTGTGAAAAGGGACCAAAGAGAGCTTAAACAGGTCATGCTGCTTTTCTTCATTTTTCTCGCAGGACTTGCCGGACTTTATATTGCCAATATAAAACTCTTTAATCTGGCCACCCTCATGCTCAAAGTAGACATTTTCGCCTTTGGTGGCGGCTTCGCATCAGTGCCATTAATGCTCCATGAAATTGTTGATGTCAGGAGATGGATAGACGGCAAGACATTCATGGATGGCATTGCTTTAGGACAGGTTACTCCGGGGCCTATTGTTATTACCGCTACCTTTGTGGGATATCTTATGTACGGGTTTGCCGGTGCTCTTGTGGCAACTGTGACAATATTTACACCTTCTTTTCTGATACTCACAGTCGTTACACCTTTTTTTGACAGGCTGAAGACATCAAAATATTTTGTCGGAGCTACAAAAGGAATACTCGCGTCTTTTGTAGGGCTGCTTTTCTATGCCACTATAAAATTTGCTTTTGCCGTGCCATGGGACGTTGTCAGGGTATTGTTAGCTCTGGGAGCATTGACCGCCTTGATGAGAAAGATAGACATCCTGTACGTGGTCTTAATTGGAGCGGTAATTTCTATACTTATACTTTAAATAATGAGAGATAAAAATTATCGAATCGAAAACTTCGATAAGATTTACGAGTGAGAGACGGGCACATAGTTGGAGAAAAGACAAACTCATCGCAAAACTGAACCGGCAGGGTATGGATTCCCGGTATCAAAAAAAATCTCATGGATTTTTTCTCATTTAACCTTTCTTTCATGATTATAGAAATAGAGCGCCAACGATTCCGGCTCCGATAATTACGAAAGTGGGATCTGTCTTAGAAAATGCAATGACAACAAAACTGATAACAGCAATGCTAAAGGTCATAAGATCCACTATAGAGGTGCTCCCCAGTGGGATAGCCACTGCTGCCAGAAGTCCAATGACCGCAGGTTTTATCCCTTGGAAACTTGAACTAACTATCACCGAGTCCTTGTAATGAAAGTAATATCTGCATGCGAGGGTAACAATAATAATACAGGGAAGATAGGAACTGACCATCGCAAGAACAGCGCCTGTGAGGCCTGATATTTTATATCCGATAACGGCATTCATAACCGTTAGAGGACCTGGTGTTATCTGCCCGATAGCAATAGCATCAAGAAATTCCTGATTCGTTATCCAGTGATATTTTTCTACAAATTCCTTGTGGAGTACCGGAAGCATCATGAAACCGCCCCCGATTGTCAGGGAATTGACAACAAAAAGTATCAGGCAGAATTTAAGAAGAATCATTCCTTTTTCTCTTTGTACACGATGAACCCTGCAAGACCGGAAACCAGAATAAGCCCGATCGGGTTAAGCTTGAGTACGCCAAGCGCAATAAAAGCCGTTAAAGCAAATATGGCTGCTTTATAATCTTGAATAGTATTTTTTGCCATCTTGTAAACAATAGAGAGGAGCAACCCTACTACAGCCGCTCCTATACCTTTCATGATTGAGCCTATAAGGACATTGCCCTTTGTTTTTACATAGAAAATTGCTAAAAGGACGGCCAGAACTGTGCCGGTGAAAGTCTGCCCTGCAGTGGTAACCAATGCCCCTTTTATCTTCTTCAGTTTATAACCGATGCAGATTCCGGTATTGATGATGGGAGGGCCCGGCGTCATTTGACCCAATGCCACGCTTTCTATGAATTCTTCATGTGTAACCCATTTGCATTTTTCCACCAACTCTTTTTCAAAAAAAATGAGCATGGAATAGACGCCTCCAAAGGCAAAGGTCCCTATCTTTAGAAAGACTAAGAAGATGTTTTTGAGTGAAATGCTTCTTGCTTTATACATTGAACCCCTAACAGAAGTGTATCGTCCGTCGGCGTTTGAATCTCGATACGAAAAAGCTATGCCTTGACTACCAGCACTGCAGCTTCTGCATGACCGATGACTCTCTCAGTCACGCTCCCCATGAGTAGCCTGGCGAGGCCGGTTCTTCCGTGACTCCCGATAACAATAAAATCTGCCTTTTTCTGTTTTGAAGCTTCAATAATAGCTTCATATGGCTTTCCTTTGGTGACAACTGACGTAGTTTTAACGCCTTCTTTTTCAGCTGCCTCTGAGACTTTATTCACATTATCTTTTGCCGAAGCTGTCTCTGCATCTGATGAAGCAACCGATATCACAGTCAGGGAGCTTCCGCATCTTTTGGCAATGCCGAGAGCTTCAGATGCTGCTGCTTCACTGTATTTGGAGCCGTCTGTCGCGATAAGGACATTCTTGCACTCAACCTTTGCATTGAGCGGCAAAACCAGTATCTTGCAGGGAGCATGTCCAATAACCAGTGCAGTGACACTTCCCATCATGAGCCTTTTCATCTCAGTTTTGCCGTGGGTTCCCATGATTATCATGTCTACGTTATTCTTTGACGCATGATGTACAATATCTTCATAAGGCTCTTCGCTACGACTCACTATTGTGATGCAGTTGACACCTTCCTTTGCTGCCTGAGCCTTAACTGATTCAAGATGTTTGATCGCGTCTTGTTCAGCCTTTTCGACAAACTGTGGAAGGGCAGAATCGAACTCGATGTTTGTTTTAACTACTGAGACTGCAATAAGATTACTCGAGCATATCTTTGCCAGACTAATTGCTTCGCGTATAGCGCTTTCACTGTAATTTGAGCCGTCTGTGGCTACCATCAGCTTTTCGATTCTTGCTGTCGGGCATACTAAAGTGTTCATAGAAGACCTCCTCTTTCAGAAAATACTGTTAAATATATAACCAATGAAACTCTGAGATTAAATTTTTATTTTCATCCTGCGAATGAACATGTCTGTAGTGATACCGATCCCGAAAGCCCATGCCATATTGGGCACCGCAAGAGCGATACCGGAAATCAGAAGCGCTACGAAAAATTCTTCATTAGTTTTAAGGCTGCGTATCAGAGGACAGAGCTCCAAGCCGGCAAATATAAGCAGTACTCCCAGCACCGAGTTCGGGATCATTGCAAGAAGGGTAAACCCAAATTCCCCAAATACTAATGCCATAACAACAAAAAGGGCGCCGATCATTATCGGAGCACCGCCTGTCCGTGCACCAAAACGGTAGTGGGCTGCAAGCCCGCCGGTACCATGGCACATGGGAACAGCGCCGAAAAAACCTGCCGGCAGATTGGCAATCCCCATGGTCAGGGCAAAATTCCCCGCCTTCGTCTTGGAAAGGAGCGGGTTTTTCGGGAAGAGTGTGCAGCATGTGTCAGCGGTGCCCACACAGGCATTCCCTATTGTGAGCGGTATCTGGGGTAAAATTAGCATGATGAATGCAGTCCAGAAATCTTTGAGAGTTGGGGAAATAAGACCTATTTGAGTGGGGCCGATGGAAAATTTCAGACTGTCGAACCCTCCAAATGCCAGCCCGGCGATAATACCTACGGCCAAAGCAGCAATGGCAGCGGGCATCTTTTTATTGTCGAGCAGCGCAAGGATCATGAGGAAAACGGCAACGCCGAGGATAAGATTCAGGTTATATTCAGCGAACCTGCCTGCAACCCCGGAAAGGAAGAGATTTTTCTGGACGATCAGTTCTATCCCCTTTCTCAGAAAGACAAGGCCAAGAGAAAGCTGGATACCTCTGACGACAGGCTGTGTGAAGATCTTGGCAAGAGCATTTACCGTGCCTGAAATTGACAGTATAAGGAGAATAACTCCGAAAATGATACCCGACGCTCCTATTACGGACTCTGTAATCAGGAGGGGGTAGGCAATAGCAATTGCACCGACGGCTTTGAGAGGCTGCACAGGGACAGGCAAACGGTAGTAATAGCCCGTGATGAGATAAAACAGCCCGAAGGAAAGAAATACTACGCTGGGGCTTAGTTTATTGATCAGGATCATGGCTACCACGATTGGTAGCAGAGTCCCAAGGTCCCCGAGAGAACCGGCGAATTCTACGCGATCAAACCGAGGCCTTTTGCCTGAACCGCCATTATCAGTCATGAAAGTCTCTTCCTGCGGTTTCCGAACCGCCTCTTGATCCGGTATTTTACTCTTTTGTTCCATATATCACCTCCTGCAATGTTTATCAATCTATCATTTGTTCCGCCTTCGTGCCCATATTTCAAACACTATATAAATATTCAACAAATAATTACACGATAAATATATTATTCGTGTTAGTTAAAATTTATCATGCATCAGATTCGGTTGTCAAGGGCTAAATTAGAAGTGAAGAATATATGAGTCGGCACTGTTATAATAATAGCATCATGGTTAGTCATAGGCAACATATACCAAGGTCTTCAATGCGCGAGCGTTCAAGCCATGCACGCATTGTCTCAATGCCGCATGAATCCCACTGTCTTGATACGGTCCAGATGAATCGACTGGAGCAGTCATTTCGAAGTTGGGCAGGCGGAGCGTTACGGGCTGATGTCGTTTTATCCCGCAGGCGTATCTTGCTGATATTCCTTTTGATCCGCTATACGGGAGGCAAGCTGAACGAAGTACTGGCACTTAATCCCTTTCAAGATGTCGATGTCAAACATCACCTGGTGTTTTTTGGGAGAACAGAAAAGAAAAACGGTCGGCCGTCGCGGGAGGTACAGATACCGGAAGTGCTCTCTGAAGAAATTAAGTCGTCACTGAATGACCCTGCCTTTAAAAAATATCTGGGCAATTTCTTCAAAGTGGACCCCGGCCATGTTCGCCGCAAATTTTATGAACGGGCAATAGACTCAGGCATTCCCCCTGCCATGGGCGCTCCGGAAAGCATACGGAGATCACGGGCAATAGAACTCATGCAGAGCAATATGCCTTTGCCGGTTGTGCAAAGGATGTTAGGCCATTCAACACCCAATCTCACAGCTTCCTATGTTGCTTTTTCTGATGATGATATGCAGCAGGTGGCAAAACACTTTATTGAAAAGGAATCACATCGAAAAACAAGCGCCCGGAACAGCTTTTTCGGTAAAATCAGTTACATCAAAAAGGGAGACATTCAGGCAAAAGTGGAGATGATTACGCTGAGCGGGGATACCGTAACAACAATAATTACCAGGGACAGCCTGTCACGGCTCGGACTCAAAGCAGGATCTTTGATTACAGCAGAGGTAAAAGCTCCCTGGGTGATTTTACAGAAAAGCGATGGGGAACCAGAATCTACAGCGGAAAACCGGTTTGCTGGAAATATAGTCCGCATTAATAAAGGGGAGACTACCACTGAATATGTCGTGCGTATTTCAGATGGCACAGAACTGTGCTCTATAGTTTCTACAGAAAACGCCCGTATGATGGGTTTTCAAGAAGATGATCGGGTGTGGGCAATATTCAACAGCTTTGCTGTGGTTCTGCATATCGACTGAAAAATAAAAGGGCCTTTCCCTTCAATAAATCACAAGGAATAACCATGATTATTTCACGACTATCACTGTGCAGGGAGAAAGTTTTGTAATATTCTGTGAGGTTGACCCCCATACCCTTCCGAATATCTTTGAATGCCCCATAAAACCAACGACAAGAAGCTCGAAGTTGCCTTCCTTTGCATAATTTACAATCGTTTCAACCTCATGTCCTGCCTGCACCTTCACATGTAGTGTGATACCGCCTTTTTTAGCCTCTTCTGCCGCTTCGTGATTAATGTTCCGGAAAAAATCATTAGCTTCCTTCCGGTACTCATCCACTTCACCGATCGTCGCCGCATAATGAGGAACGCCTTCTTCGACTGATATACTGTGAAGTTCCGCGCCGTACTTTATCGCGAGATCGATGGCAGTTTTCAGCGCCTTTTTTGCTCCATCAGAGCCGTCATTGGCAACTAAAATTTTCTTAAACATCATTCCCCTCCTTTTTTAAATCAGGCTGAAACCACTTCTGCGCAATAATTGTCGGCACGACTGCTGAAAGTATAACAGCCGTTAGCAGAATTGTATATTGCTCCTGATTGATAATTCCGTTGGTCAGTCCGAAGAGCGCCGAGATCGAGCCGAATGTCAGACCGGTAGACATCAGCAGGGTTGTATACATATTTTCTTTCCTTGTGAATTTGAACTTCTCCATTGCCGGCCATATGCCTATGAATTTTGTGGCAATCTTTATTAAAAGAAAAATCCCTATTAAAAGTGCACTGTTCCATACTGCTGAAAGTTTTACCAGTGAGCCGGCCTTGAGAAAATAAAAAGGCGTCAGCATCGTAAAAGCTGTGACACGCATCCTGTGGCTGAGTGTTTTATTTGCCAGAAAGAATGGTGCAAGGACCATCCCCACAAGATAGGCAGGAAGCACTGCCTCGCTTTTCGCCGTCATGGAAAGCCCTCCGAGAGAAAAGAGAAGCAGGAATATAAATTTCGTCTCAGGCTCGCTTATGCGGCTCCCGACCTTTTTAAAAAACCATGGGGTAAATTTTGGGAGGATAAATAAGGTTATCCCCGTAACAATAATAAACAGAACCATGTATAAGTTGTAATTCGCAAACAGAATACCGAGGGCGAGAACAGTCCCAAGATCGGTTATGAAAGTGGCCGCAATAATTATTTTCCCAAGCTCTGTCTCATTATAGCCTGATTCGATCATTACGGAATATATGACCGCAACAGAGGTGGTTGACAATGCGATGCCCGCTATTTGTGATTCAGGAAGGCTCCATCCCAATACATAATAGGCATATGCCATCACACCAAGAAAAGGGCCTGCAAAAGAAACCACCCCTATGGTCATGCTCTCCTTAAACTTCCTTTTCATCACCTCAGGGTCGACTTCAGCTCCTGCGAGGAAAGTGAGAAGGATACTCCCGAATCCGGCGAGAAAATTTAGCCATTCGGTCCTCTGCAATGGCAGGAAATTCCCGCCGATCACGCCGACCATTATCTCAAGCAGTGCAATAGATATCGCTATCCTCACTGAGAGTAGGGTTGCAATAAGCGCAAGCCCCATCCACAAAGCTGCCTGAAGCCATTGGTTTTCCATGTATTCTTTTCCTCTGGTTTTATTTCGGCAGGAACTAAAAAACTCCTACCAAAAGTTATATTCAGTAGGAGTTATCAGTCCCGATATTCATCGGGACGGTTAATGGCGAACCCCATCACCGTTAATAAAATATCAGAACAATTACATATATGTCAAAGACATGCAAGACGATATCCCTTTATCTGCACTTTCTGTAAGAATATCACTTGAATTTCACACCTCTCGTTGAGTACTATCAAATGTATGTGCAGGATATATTTAATATTCATATTTATAGCAATCTATGGATTTTCCTCACCGTCAGATGCCTTCCAGATTTATTCCTATGCTGACAAGAATACAGTAATCGGTTCAGTAAAAACCCATAAAATTAAAGGGGACGAGTCCATGATCGAAGTTGCGCGAAGGTTCGGAATTGGCTATAACGCAATTGTTGAAGCAAATCCGGGAGTTGATCCTTTTATCCCCGGCAGTGGCATTTCAATCACTATTCCCACTTCATGGATATTACCGGACATAACAACATATGAAGGCATTATCATAAATCTTTCGGAGATGAGGCTGTATTATTTTTCAAAACACAGTGGAGCCATAGTAAGAACTTATCCCATAGGAATCGGCAGCGAAGGCAATGAGACACCAATCGGGGTCTTTAAAATAACAGAAAAAGTAGTGAAGCCAAGCTGGCGTGTGCCTGAATCCATAAGGAAAGAAAAACCAGAATTGCCTGCGGTTGTTCCTCCCGGGCCTGATAACCCCCTTGGCTCTCATGCACTCAGACTCTCGGCTAAAAGCGTTCTCATCCATGGGACAAACAGGCCATTCGCTGTTGGGAGAAGGGCCAGCCACGGATGTATAAGAATGTATCCCGAAGATATTCCAAAACTTTTCCAGGCAGTACCCAATCAATCAAAGGTTACAATCATTCGTCAGCCTGTAAAAGTTGGCGTATCAAACAGCAGGGTTTTTATCGAAATACATAAGGATGAATATTTGAAGACGAATTATTTCAATGAGGCTGTAAAATTATTGAAAAAGAAAAATCTCTATGATAGTATTGACAAAGAAAAATTGCTTACCACCCTGAGAGAGAAAAAAGGAATTCCCGTCGACATAACGAAATAAACAAAAACATAGGGGCCGAAGAATCAATGAAAATTCCCCAGCCCCTGTAGATAAAAATTCTCAGAACTTATTTCTTCTGCTGTAATTCAAATGACTTTTCACACTTCTTGGCAGCGTTTTCTGCTCTCTCTGCTGCGGCTTCAGCCTTTGCAGCTGCAGCTTCGGCTTTCTTTGCAGCTTCCTCAGCTTTCTTCATGGCAGCATCCGCCTTGTTACAGCACTCTTTTGCTGTTTTCATAGCATCGTCAGCCAGTGATTTAGCCTGTTGCACGTCTCTTTTAATGGCGTCAATTTCAGCCACTTTTCCTTCGAGGGAGTTAACCTTGGACTCAACAGCTGAAACCCTCGCCTCAAGCCTGCTGATCCTGTCGATCAGAGGATCGATCTGCTGCTTAACGTAATCCTTCGTGGCACAGCCAAGAGAAAATAATAGAGATAAAGAAAGGACTAAAAGTACTACTTTTTTCATTTTGCACCTCCTTTCTCATTAAAATCATTTTTTAAATATTAAAGTAAAAAATCATTAATGTCAACAAAAGAATTGATTTTTAAAATTATTTCACCTAAGTTTTTTGCGTAAAATCGCAACATTCTGTAAAAAGCCCTGTCTCTATGGTAGTATTTTGCGATGCTCTTGATAAAAATGAACCATAAAAACCACGACCAGGTTTTGCAGAGCGCGGTCGATGTACTGAAAAATGGAGGCATTATTGCCTACCCTACCGAGACATTTTACGGCCTGGGTACAAGAATCGACAGGGAAGACTCCCTGCAAAGACTCTATGAGATAAAACAGAGGCCCCGTGAGAAGGCAATGCCTTTAATTATAGGGAATAAAGGGCAGCTATCCTCAATTGCAGCGGATATAAACAATTCAGCTATAAAACTCATGGAAAGATTCTGGCCAGGCCCGCTTACACTGCTTTTCCATGCAAATAAACATCTGTCCGAGTTTATAACAGGTGGCACCAATAAGGTAGCTGTAAGAATCCCCGGAGAATCATTTGCCCTTCAACTCGCGAAATACACCTGCTTCCCCTTTACTGCAACGAGCGCTAACCCGTCGGGTATGCCACCGGCACAGGACGCAGAAACGGTTATACGCTATTTTGGAGATAAAATAGAATTAATCATCGATTGTGGCCCTGCCCCCGGCGGCCTTCCGTCAACCATTGTGGATGTAACAACTGAAGAGACAAAAATTCTGAGAGAAGGAGCTGTAAAAAAAGAGCTGCTTACATATTGATTTAAATAAGCTATTCTTTGCCTGATCTATATTTTTAAAAATTATATTGCAGATGTTTTTTCTTCCTTCTTTGCCGACGCTTTACCTCTTATCAGTGATACGATAATTGCCCCTGCAATCATACCGCAAAGAACTGAGAGAAACATGACTATTGCAAGAGATGCTTCAAATCTCCAGAAAAAGAAGGTTATAGCCACAGGCACAGCATTCTGAACAGAAAACACAGCCACAAGAAACAATACAATCAATAAAATGATGATGGTTGCCATATTCATTCCCTTTATATATTATTTGCCTTTTGGTTTAATGACTCGCTTTGGTGTTGCTTTCCTGAATGCTGCCTTCTTTTTGCTTTCCAGTTTGGCTATCTGTGTCTCGAGTTTCTTGATCCGGGCGATAACTGCTTTTGCCTTCTTATCCAGCATGGGATTTTTAAGCTTCTCGCTGACGGCGTACACCCTGCCGCCAAGTTCTGATATCTCCCTCTGGACTTTAGTCTTCAACTCGAAAATCTTCAGCCTTCTTTTGCCTTCCTCAGTAAGTTCCTCTGCTTTTGCCCTTGCAACAGTCACACCTTCCCTGACTATTCCAACGCCTTCTCTGATACCTTTCTGAATATCACTCTTTATCTTCTGCCAGAAGTCCATTTCTTCCCCCCTTAAAAATATTCTATAAATTTGTCCTTATCTACCTTGAAGCTTTAATGAGCTTGCCGCTTTTTGGAACAATAGCAATCCCTGAGGAATCTATATGACAGCGAAAACGGTCTTTTTCAGGAGCAAACCCGATCTCTACTCCTTCTCCAATAATATTCAGCTTGTCCACAATAACATTTTTCAGCCTGCAGCCTTTCTTAAGCACTACATGATCCATGATGAGGCAGTCTTCAATACTGACGTCGTCCTCGATTGTTACACCACTCCGGATTACCGAGTTTCGGATCTTTGCCTTATGAATTTTACATCCCTCGGCAATCAGGCTATTCCTTATATCACCCCTTAGGATCTTGGTAGCCGGGCCCTCGTAACCTGATGGATGAATAGGCCATGAACTGTTGTCAAGTTCAAAGAGAGGTTCATTCCCCAGCATGTCCATGTGAGTTTCAAAAATTGCAGCTATTGTCCCGACATCCCGCCAGTAACCCTTTTCTTCATAAGGCATTGTTCCGGGAATGATATTTGTAGCAAAATCATAGGCAAATACCCTGCCTGTTTCAACCAGCTCCGGGATTACATGCGCACCAAAATCATGCTGTTTTTTCCTCTGTGCCTTCGCCAGTGCTTCCATGAGGATATCTTTATTAAAAATATAATTCCCCATTGATACATAAGCCCGTTTGGGATCATCCGGCATCGGCGTAGGTTTCTTTGGTTTTTCCTGAAATCCGACGATCCTTTTTTCATCATCAGTCACGATAACTCCGAACGAAGAAGCCTGCTCAATCGGTACGGGTCTGGCTGCAACAGTAACAAAGGCGTCGTTTGAGAGATGGAAATCCATCATCTGGCGGATATCCATCCTGTAGATATGGTCTGCACCAAATATTATGACAAGACTTGGATCATGCTGCTGTATAAGGCCAAGATTCTGGAAAACCGCATCAGCAGTACCCTGGAACCATTCAGGCCCCATCCGCATCTGTGGGGGCACAACAGTCACAAAGTGATCCTTCATTACAGAAGATAAGCCCCAGTGCATCCTCACATGCTCTATGAGTGACTGTGATCTGTACTGGACGAGCAGATAGATGGAATAAATATGGGAGTTCACAAAATTGCTCAGGACAAAATCCACGATCCTGTACCTGCCGCCAAACGGGACAGAAGGCTTGGAACGGAATGCTGTTAAAGGGAAAAGTCGTTCACCTTTTCCGCCCGCAAGGACAAATGCAAGGGCCTTTGGATGTGCCATTATTCCTCCATTGAGATTGAATTTTTATCAGAATCTGTAATTCCCATCCTTACATTTTACATTAAAAATAATTTTTCAACATCTCAGCTACGGCAGCAAATTTCCCACGTGTCATTATCCCCTCAAGGCTGACAGAGGATTTTTGCATCCAGTTCGGATATGAATCGACTGTCCCCGGCATATTCTGCTGATCCAGTGTGCCGATTATATCATCGAGGCTGACAAGCAGCAGCTTGCACGAAGAAAGCGCGAGATACTTATAAATGGACAGACAGAGTTCAGCAGTCATTTCCGGGATCATATCAGGATCTGAAGGGAAATCATCAGCAATTATGCCCTGAGATTTCAGCGCAGAAAGAATAAGCCTCTTGTCCCTCTCCCTGTCCTGAACCTGTTGTTCCCATTGTGCTTCGCTAATGTATTTGCCGACACTTCTTCTTGTCTCAATATCACGGCCTCTCCAGTAACCATATATGGTCGGCAGGTCATGTGTTGTTACTGCACAGAGCGCCATATCAGGGTATTTTTCCGGTGATAGAAAGGAAGGATCCGGATAATTTCTTTCAAAATAAAAAAGCCTGTATGAGAGCATCTGAAATCTTTTTAAATTATCTCTCACATGCTCACCTATGGTACCGAGGTCTTCTGCTATCACCATGGTCTGGTTGAGGGTACTTTCCAGTGCAATAATCCTGAGAAGATCGTCAGAAGAACAGGCAACATAAGCGCCGTCCTCCGGGGTCATGCCGTCCGGTATCCAGAAAAGCCTGAATAAGCCGAGGGCGTGGTCTATTCTGATGGCTCTGCCATACTTCATGC